>Ga0255139_1000576_pt1 | contig 11287 bp, 10 predicted proteins | sample Law_Colum_RepB_8_FD_188549 | JGI IMG/M metagenome (GOLD analysis project Ga0255139, IMG submission 188549) | Freshwater microbial communities from St. Lawrence River, New York, United States - Law_Colum_RepB_8d | ecosystem: Environmental > Aquatic > Freshwater > River | place: USA: New York...
ACCAGCCCTCACCCGACCTGTCAGCCCACACCCCCATGATGGCCCAATATTTGGGCATCAAGGCGGAGTTCCCTGACACGCTGGTGTTCTACCGCATGGGCGACTTTTACGAGTTATTCTTTGCCGACGCCGAAAAAGCCGCCAGCCTGCTCGACATCACCCTCACGCGCCGTGGCCAGTCGGCCGGGCAGCCGGTGGTCATGGCGGGCGTGCCTTTCCATTCGGTTGAGACCTATCTGGCCCGCCTGATCAAGCTGGGCGAATCGGTGGCGCTGTGTGAACAGGTCGGCGACGTCGCCACGGCCAAAGGCCCGGTGGAGCGCAAAGTGGTGCGCGTAGTCACCCCCGGCACCCTGACCGACACCGAGCTGCTGCCCGACAAGAGCGAAGCTATCTTGCTGGCCGTGCACCAGGCGGGCAAAAACCGCTGCGGCCTGGCGTGGCTGAGCGTCACGCAAGGCGTGGTGCACCTGGCCGAATGTGCGCAAGACGAACTGGCCGACTGGATCGACCGCATCAGCCCCAGCGAACTGTTGGCCAGCGCGGGCATGACGCCCACGTTTGAGCAAAAACTGCGCGCCCTCAAAACCACCGGGCGCGGCAGCTGGGCGCTGGCCCTGCGGCCCGATTTTCAGTTTGACGCGGGCCTGGGCCAGCGCAAGCTGCTGGAGCAACTGCAAGTCGCGTCGCTGGCCGCATGGAGCGCCGACACCCTGAGCGACGCGCAAGCCGCTGCTGCGGCGCTGCTGACCTATGCCGAACACACCCAAGGCCGCAGCCTGCCGCATGTGCAGCGCGTGCAGGTGCAGCGCTCGGACGCGCTGATCGACCTGCCCGTCAGCACACGCCGCAATCTGGAGCTGACCCAAACCCTGCGCGGTGAAGATTCGCCCACGCTGTTTTCGCTGCTCGACACCTGCATGACCGGCATGGGCAGCCGCTTGCTCAAAAGCTGGCTGCTCAGCCCACCGCGCGACCGCCAAGCTGCGATGGACCGCCTGCAAGCCCAAGCCGTGTTGCGCGGCGAGAGCGGTGCAGGTGTGTGGAGCAACCTGCGCGAACAGCTCAAAGGCGCAAGCGACGTGGAGCGCATCACCGCCCGCACAGCGCTGCGCCAGGTGCGCCCGCGCGAGCTGGTGGCCCTGCGCCACGCGCTGGCGCGAGCGGCTTCGCTGTCTTTGCAGTTGCAAGCGCTTCAGCCCGAGCCCGGCACCTTGCTGGCCGGCATGGCCCGCTGGCTCACGCCACCCGCCAACTGCGCCGAACTTTTGCAAATGGCCTTGCTCGAAGAGCCCGCCACTTTGGTGCGCGACGGTGGCGTGATCGCCGACGGCCTCGACGCCGAGCTGGACGAGCTGCGTGGCATCCAGACCAACTGCGATGCGTTTTTGCTCGATCTGGAAACCCGCGAAAAAGAGCGCACCGGCATCGCCAACCTGCGTGTGCAGTTCAACAAAGTGCACGGCTTTTACATCGAAGTCACGCAAGGGCAACTCGACAAAGTACCCGACGACTACCGCCGCCGCCAGACCCTGAAAAACGCCGAGCGCTTCATCACGCCCGAGCTCAAGACCTTTGAAGACAAGGCCCTGTCGGCGCAAGAGCGGGCGCTGGCCCGCGAGAAATGGCTCTACGAAGGCCTGCTCGACCAGCTCCAGCCCTATGTGCCCGCGCTCACCGCTTTGGCGCAGGCCATGGCCAGCCTGGACGTTTTGTGCGCCCTGACCGAGCGGTCTTTGACACTCAATTGGTGCGCACCCGAGTTCACCAAAGAGCCTTGCATCGAAATTCGACAAGGTCGCCACCCGGTGGTCGAGGCCCGCCTGGCCGAGCTGTCGGGTGCCAGCTTCATCGCCAACGACACGGTCTTGGGCTCGCGCCAGCGTTTGCAAATCATCACCGGCCCCAACATGGGTGGCAAATCGACCTACATGCGCCAGGTGGCACTGATCGTGCTTTTGGCCAGCATCGGCAGCCATGTGCCCGCCAGCCGCTGCCGCCTGGGGCCCATCGACGCGATCCACACCCGCATCGGTGCGGCCGACGACCTGGCCAACGCCCAATCGACCTTCATGCTGGAGATGACCGAAGCCGCGCAAATCTTGCACAGCGCCACGCCACACAGCCTGGTGCTGATGGACGAGATCGGGCGCGGCACCTCCACCTTTGATGGCCTGGCGCTGGCCAGCGGCATCGCCACGCACCTGCACAACAAAACGCAAGCCTTTGCGCTGTTTGCCACGCACTACTTCGAGCTCACCGAATTCCCGGCCACGCACACCGCCGCCGTCAACATGCACGTCAGCGCCGCCGAATCGGGCGCGTCGATTGTGTTTTTGCACGAGTTGCAACCCGGCCCCGCCAGCAAGAGCTATGGCGTGCAAGTGGCGCGGTTGGCGGGCATGCCTGCAGCCGTGCTCAACCACGCGCGCCATGCGCTGAGCGCGCTCGAATCGGGCGCGCAAGATGCACGCGCTCAGGTGGACCTGTTTGCTGCGCCGCCCGAAACCGAAGCAACAGGCCCCACCGCTGTCGAGGCGGCCCTCGCCCAAATCAACCCCGATGCCTTGAGCCCTCGCGAAGCGCTCGATGCCCTGTATGCCTTGCAGCGCTTGCTGCCGAAAAATCAAGAGTGAATTCATGACTTACTGCGTTGCCGTCAAAACCCGCGCCGGTTTGGTTTTCCTGTCCGACTCCCGCACCAACGCGGGCCTGGACCAGATCAGCACCTTCCGCAAAATGATCGTCTATGAAAAAGCGGGCGACCGCTTCATGACGCTTTTGTCCGCAGGCAACCTGAGCATTTCGCAATCGGTGCGCGAAGTGCTGCAAATCGAAAAACTGGTCGAACCTGGCCAGGACGAGCCGCTGACCATCTGGAACGCCAAAAGCATGTTCGACGCCACCCGCGTGCTGGGCGCGGCAGTGCGCCGCGTGTACGAGCGCGACGCTGCAGCCCTCAAGGCTTCGGGCGTGGAGTTCAACGTGTCCATGATCTTTGGCGGCCAGATTGGCGGTGAAGGCATGCGCTTGTTCCAGGTCTATTCGCCCGGCAACTTCATCGAAGCCACCGACGAGACGCCCTACTTCCAGATTGGCGAATCCAAATACGGCAAGCCGGTTCTCGACCGCGTCATCACCCCCGACACCCCGCTGGACGAAGCCGCCAAATGCGCCCTGGTGTCGATGGACTCGACCCTCAAATCCAACCTGTCGGTGGGTCTGCCGCTGGACATGGTGGTCTACAAAGCGGGCAGTCTGCAAACCGACCGCATCATGTGCATCGACGAGCACAACCCCTACTTCCAGATGCTGCGCAGCAGCTGGGGCGACAAGCTGCGCCAGATGTTCGACAGCATCGAAGACCCCATGTGGAACGGCGGTGCAACCGACATCCCGCTCATGGTGCCGCCGGTGCGCAACGCCTTGCTGAAGAAAATCACCACGCCCGAAGAAAAACTGATCTGATCGCGCTGGACATCACCCGACTTGTCTCTGTAGGAGCCCACCCCGTGGGCGATTCAGACCACTTCACTCAAATTTACCCAATCCATCGCCCACAGGGTGGGCTCCTACTCCGATTGACTGTGCCTTGCCATGAAACCTCGCATCATCTTCTCGCACGGCAACAGCTTTCCGGCCAGCACTTACAAAGTGATTTTTGACAGCCTGCGCCAGCGCGGGTTTGAAGTCGATGCGGTGGAAAAGTTTGGCCACGACCCCGCTTACCCCGTCACCAACAACTGGCCGCATCTGGTGCAGCAGCTGGCCGACTTTGCCCGTGGCAAGCAAGGCGATGGCGAGCCGGCTTTTTTGGTCGGGCATTCACTGGGCGGCATCCTGAGCCTGATGTGCGCCGCCCGCCACCCCGAGCTGGCGCGTGGCGTGGTGCTGATCGACTCGCCCGTGCTGGGCGGCTGGCGCGCCACCACATTGGGCTTGGCCAAGCGCACCCCCTTGATCGGCGCCCTGTCACCGGGACGCATCAGCCAAAAGCGCCGCAACCACTGGCCCAGTCTTGAAGCGGCACTGGAGAATTTTCAGCACAAAAAATCATTTGCTCACTGGGACCCACAGGTTTTGCGTGATTACATCGAACATGGCACGCACGATGAAGGCGGGCAACGCGTTCTGAGTTTTGACCGCGATGTGGAAACCGCGATCTACAACAGCCTGCCGCACAAACTCGACAGCCTGCTCAAACGCAAACCCCTCAAATGCCCTGCGGCCTTCATCGGCGGCACGCACTCGGCCGAAATGCGCCAGGCGGGGGCAGAACTGACCCACAAAGTGGTCAAGGGCCGCATCATGATGCTCGACGGCTCTCACCTGTTTCCCATGGAAAAGCCACTGGCCACGGCAGCAGCCATCGAAGCAACGCTGCGCAACATCGGGGCCTGATCTGTAGGCCGTGGACCCCGCCCACCGAAGGACCACCTTGCATTTTGTAGGAGCCCACCCCGTGGGCGATAGGCCGTGATCTGCACACTTGCAAGCGCTGCATCGTGCGATGCCTCACAAAGCTTTTTTTAAGCGCGTGTGCGAAACGCCCATCGCCCACGGGGTGGGCTCCTACGAAGACAAGAATATCCACATGACCGACACACACATGGTCAATTCAAACCTCAAGGAATGGCTTTTCTTGTAGGAGCCCACCCTGTGGGCGATGGGCGTGGCACACGCGCTGCAAGCCATCGCCCTGGAGCACCTACAAGGGTCAACGTCCGTCAGCAGCTGATCTCAAGCAGCCCAGGTCACAAGACCTGTGTAGCTGGTGCCCAGCACCACCAAACCGAACACGATGCGGTACCAGGCAAACACCTCAAAGCTGTTGGTCGAGATGAACTTGAGTAGCCAACGCACGCACACCCAGGCGCTCAAAAACGAGAACACCAAGCCCACCGCAAACATGGGCGCATCGGCCAGGCTGAGCAAGGCGCGGTCTTTGTAAAGGCTGTAAGCCCCGGCCCCAATCAACGTGGGAATGGCCAGGTAAAAAGAAAAGTCGGTCGCCGCCTTGCGCGACATGCCCAGCAACATGCCACCAATGATGGTCGCGCCACTGCGACTCGTGCCTGGAATCATGGCCAAGCACTGCACCAGGCCCACCTTGAGCGCATCGCGCCCACGCATGTCCTCGACCTCGTGAATGCGCACTTTGCTGGCGGGGCGTCTTTCGGCCCACAAGATGATGAAACCGCCGATGATGAAGGTGCTGGCCACTACACCCGGCGTGAACAAATGCGCCTTGATCGCTTTGCCCAGCAGCAAACCCAGCACCACCGCAGGCACAAAGCCGATGAACACATTGAGCGCAAAGCGCTGCGCGGCCGCGCTGTGTGGCAAGGCTTTGATGGTCGAGCTGATCTTTTGCCAGTAAACGATGATGACCGCCAAAATCGCGCCCGTCTGGATCGCGATGTCAAACACCTTGTCTTTTTCGCCGTCCAGTCCCAGCAGGGAACCCGCCAGGATCAGGTGCCCTGTTGAAGAAATCGGCAAGAACTCGGTCAAACCTTCGACCAAACCCATCACGGCGGCTTTGAGCAGCAATAAAGAATCCACAAACACTCCTGAAATCTGGTCTTGATTATCGCCGCAGGGTGCGCTTTGACTGGCCCAGACCTGTCCGCCATCTCGGTCTGGCCTGTCACGGCCACCGGCTGCCACTCGCACCGCACATCTGCATCTTGCGCCTGGGCCATTGGCTTTCGTCGCAAACCCATTTACGGGGGGACACCCAGCAGACACATTACGGTCACAAGAAAGTTTCAGGAAGAACAATGCAACTGACACCCCTCATCGCCATCCACATGAGCGCCGCCATCACCGCCGTGGTGCTCGGCCCCTTTGCCCTTTGGGCGCGGCTGGGTCGCACTACACGCCCGCGCCTGCATCGCGCCCTGGGCTATGCCTGGGTCACCTGCATGGTTGCTGCGGCCTTGAGCGCGGCGTTCATACGCGACTTCCAATTGCCCAATCTGGCCGGGTACACCCCGATTCACCTGCTGATTCCGCTGACGTTTTTCAGTCTGTACCGTGCTTTTGTGTATTTGCTTCAAGGCAACTTTCAGGGCCACCGCAAAAGTATGCAATGGCTGTACTTCAGTGCGTGCCTCGTCGCTGGCGCATTCACCTTATTGCCTGGACGCTACCTGGGCCATTTGATCTGGTCTGACTGGCTGGGCTTGATTTAATCCATCACACACGAAAAGAATCCATGCAAACACTGCAACATATCCCCTTATGGGTTTTCGCCCTGCTCATCGGTCTGATCGCTTTGGGCTTGGTGCAAACGCGCACGCGCCACCTGCGTCCGCAACGCCTCTTGGGCATCAACATCGCGCTGACCGTATTCACCCTGGTGGGCGTGGTCCAACAATGGCGACTCACGCCTTGGCTGGCACTGAGTCTGATCAGCTGGGCCACCATGGGCCTTCTGGTGACCTGGGCGCTTGGCCAAGGACCCGCGCCCGCTGGGGCCGCTTTCGACACGGAGACACGGCGATTCACCGTGCCGGGCAGCTGGCTCCCACTGGCCCTGTTCATGGCCATCTTTGCCTGCAAATTTGCGGTGGGCATGACCAGCGCCATAGCGCCCGAACTGTTGGACGGTTGGAGTGTCGCCATCGGCATCAGCGCTTTATATGGTCTGTTCTCTGGGGTGCTCAATGGCAGGGCCTGGCGTTTGTTGAAATTGCGGACACAAGCCAGCACCTAGGCAGATCGCGTTATTCTTTAAGCCACAACACAAACGCCCATGAACACCCACCACATCCTCGCTTGGCTGCCTCCGGACCAACGCCTACCCTTGCTGCACCGGCTGTTGATCGTGTGGGCCGTGGCGCTGCCGATTGCGGTGGCCACCTGGATTGGACACAAAAGCGATGGGCTGCCGCACCGCCTTGACGTATCGCTGGTGTATTCGTATGCCATTTCCACCTGCATCTGGTTGCTGACCGATGTGGTGCGGTTTGCGCTCAAACGCCTGCTGCGCGCACAGGCACCGTTTTACTGGCCGCCCGCGCTGCGCGCCAGCCTGATGCTGCTGGTGGGTGTGCCGGTGGGTTATGGGCTGGGCACGCTGGTGGGCGACGCCTATGCGGGCGTGTCCACCTGGGATTTATGGCACTTCAACCCCAACCGCTTTGCGGGCATGGTGGTCACCTCAGTCGCCATCAGCGCCGCGTTTGTGGGTTTCTTTTACCAGCGCGCCAAGGCCGAATCTCTGGCCAGTCAGGTCACACAGGCGCAGCTCATGCTGCTGCAATCGCAGCTGGAGCCGCACATGCTGTTCAACACGCTGGCGCATTTGCGGGCGCTGATCGGGCAAGACACAGCGCGTGCCCACGACATGCTCGACCACCTGAATGACTATTTGCGTACCACGCTGCAGGCCACGCGACTGCCGATGCACCAAGCGCTGCACCCGTTGGGCGACGAGTTCTCTCGTCTGAGCGACTACCTGAGCCTGATGGCGATCCGCATGGGGCCGCGCATGGCGTTTGAGCTGGACTTACCCGATGCATTGGCCAAAGCGCCCGTGCCGCGTTTCATCCTGCAGCCCTTGGTAGAAAACGCCATCCGCCACGGCCTGGAGCCACAGGTCAGCGGCGGCCGCATCGAGGTACAGGCCCGCGCTGAGGGTGCCCAGCTGCTGCTGGCGGTGCGTGACAACGGCTTGGGGATCAGCGAACTGGCACTGGCCGATGCGGCCCGCCCGCTGCAGGCAGACGGCACCCATACCGGACCCTCTTGGGGCCTGAGCCATGTACGCCAGCGCCTGCACACCCTGTATGGCCCACGCTCAGGCATGCACATCAGCCCCTTGCCCACGGGCGGCACCTGCGTGGTGCTGGCATTGCCTTTGGATATTCCGCACTGTGAAGCATGACATGCACGCACCATTTCTCCCCGAAGGTGGGCAACAACAGCCCTGTGGGCGATGGGCGTGGCACACGCCCATCGCCCACAGGGTGGGCTCCTACAAAGACAAAATATCTACCCCATGAACACCCCCGCCACTGCCCTGATCGCCGAAGACGAAGCCCTGCTGGCGCACGCCCTGCAAAACGAACTGCAGGCTCTGTGGCCCGCGCTGCGCGTGCTGGCCACTGCGGGCGACGGCCTGAGCGCCGTGCAACTGGCGCTGCAACACCGCCCCGATGTGCTGTTTTTTGACATCCGCATGCCGGGCCAAAACGGACTGGAGGCTGCAGCCGAGCTGGCCGAAGAATGGCCCGAGGAACGCGCCTTTCCGCTGTTGGTGTTTGTGACGGCTTATGACCAATACGCCATTGCCGCATTTGACGCGCAGGCGGTGGACTACGTGCTCAAGCCCGTGCGCGCCGACCGGCTGGCCCAAACCGTGGCGCGGCTGCAAAACGGCCTGCGCCAGCGCCAGCCTGGCCCACAAACCAGCGAGCAACTGGACCCGGTGCTCCAGCAGCTGCGCGCCTTGCTGAGCGCGTCCACCGAAGCCGCCAAACCCGAAGCTCCCTTGCAGCTGCTGCAAGCCAGCGTGGGCAACCAGCTGCGCATGGTGCCGGTGGACGAGGTGCTGCACCTGGAAGCGGCCGACAAATACGTTCGCGTGTTCACCACAGACGGCGCAGAAGTGCTGCTGCGCACCCCGCTCAAAGAACTCATGCAGCGGCTCGATGCGCAAGTGTTCTGGCAAATCCACCGGGGCTCTGTGGTGCGTGCCACCGCCATCGAATCCGTCACCCGTGACGAATCGGGGCGTCTGAGCCTGTGCCTGAAAGGCCTGCCCACACGGCTGAAAGTGAGCCGCCTATACGCGCATTTGTTCAAGGCCATGTGAACGCGTCAAATCATGGGGTCTGCGGGGTTTTCTGGACGAGTGGCTTGCTCTGACAAGGGGTTACCCTGCATTTGTGGAAACCCAACCCTTGGGCGAAAGGGCATCTGCATGGGCGCTGATCTCAGATCTCATCTGAACAGGTTACGCTCAGGGCCAGCGCCAAAACCCTCACTCGCACCGCTCATGTCCACCCCCTCGATCCAAAAAACCGCCCGCCTCGGTGCCTTCGCCATCGCCGCCGTGTGGCTGGCTGTGGCCGGGGTGCTGTACCTGGTGTTTGACCGCATCGAGCAAAACCGCCAAACCAGCCTCAAGCCCTATGCGCTCAGCTCGGGTGACTTGGTGATTCCGCGCCAGCGCGACGGGCATTTTCATGTGGAAGGCGAAGTCAACCGCCAGCCTGTGACGTTTCTGGTGGACACTGGAGCCAGCCATGTCAGCGTGAGCCAGGCGCTGGCGCAACAAGCAGGATTGCCCTCGGGGCAGGACATCACGTTGCACACCGCCAATGGCCAGCGCCCAGGCCAACTGGTGCGCAGTGTGCCCGTGCGTGCAGGCCACTTGGTGCTCAACGATGCCAGTGTGAGCGTGGGGCTGAACGGACTTCGGCCCGAACAGGCGCTGCTGGGCCAGAACTTCCTGAAACACTTCGATGTGGAAATCCGCCGCGACGAGATGATTCTGCGTCAACGGCGCTGAAGGCTTGCAGGCTCATGGCCGCAAACAATGCGCCATCAGCGATGACCATTGTCCCGGTGGCCCCAGCCACCACCGCGGCCATATCCGTCGTCCTTGTGATGTCGCTGACTGCGCTCATGACCCCAACGGCGCTCATGCCCATGCCCCCAGCCGTAACCCGGCGTCACAACACGGGGCACGTACACCACCCGGGGTGGCGGGGGTGGTGCATAAATCACCCGTGGCGGCGGGGCATAAATCACCGGGCCAGGCACGCCCACCTGGGCATACACGGGGAAATGGCCGATGCGCGAATGCACCGACACAGACGGCTCGACCACCACCGGATGGGCGCAACCCACCTGCGAAAACCCCAGGCCCAGCATGCCGAGCAGCGCCATGGCTCTGGAAAAAGACGATTTGAACGAATAACGCATGACAAAGTACCCCGATCACGTTGGCTTTTCTTGAAAGCAAGGCTCCCTGGGCCTTTAGCGCGGCAACGGGTGGTTTGGTATACCGCCAGCGCTTTACAGTGGTTTCCAGTCGTAACGGTGGCCAAAGGCTTAGGCCAGCGCCACCCCCTAAAATCAAGCGCTATGACCATCCCGACCGACAAAGACACCGCAGCCGACCACAAAGTCAGCAATTTCCTGCGCCAAATCATCGAAAAAGACATCGAGCAAGGCACCTACGCCAGCCGCCGCTGGGCAGGCAGCCCCGGCGACGCCGCGCACCAGGCTGCGGGCCAGCCCGATCCGGCCAAGATCCGCACCCGCTTTCCGCCCGAGCCCAACGGCTATTTGCATGTGGGCCACGCCAAGAGCATCTGCATCAACTTCGGCCTGGCCCAAGAGTACGGCGGCGTGTGCCACCTGCGCTTTGACGACACCAACCCCGAAAAAGAAGACACCGAATACGTCAACAGCATCATCGACGCCGTCAAATGGCTCGGTTTTGACTGGGCCCAGATTGGCCAAGCCGCCGGAAGCGCCGCGCCCTACCAGGCCAGCGACTACTTCGACTTCATGTACCGCGCTGCCGAAGCCTTGATCCAAGCCGGACACGCCTATGTGGACGAACAAAGCGCTGAAGACATGCGCGCCAACCGGGGCGACTTTGGCAAGCCCGGCGTGGACAGCCCATTCCGCACCCGCACGGTGGAACAGAACCTGACGCGGTTTCGCGAAATGCGCGACGGCAAGTTAGCCGACGGCGCGGCCGTGCTGCGCGCCAAGATCGACATGGCTTCGCCCAACATCAACCTGCGCGACCCGGCCATCTACCGCATCCGCCGCGCCACCCACCACCACACGGGCGACACCTGGTGCATCTACCCGATGTACACCTTTGCCCACCCCATCGAAGACGCGCTGGAGCAGATCACCCACAGCATCTGCACGCTGGAGTTTGAAGACCAGCGCCCGTTTTACGACTGGCTGATGGAGCGCCTGTGCGAATGCCAACTGCTGGCCGCGCCCAGCCCCAAGCAATACGAATTTGCCCGCCTGAACCTGACCTATGTCATCACCAGCAAACGCAAGCTGGCGCAATTGGTCAATGAAGGCAAAGTCAGCGGCTGGGACGACCCCCGCATGCCGACCATCGTCGGCCTGCGCCGCCGGGGCTACACACCCGAGAGCCTGCGCCTGTTTGCCGACCGCATTGGCGTGACCAAGAGCGACAGCTGGATCGACTACAGCACGCTTGAAGGGTGCCTCCGCGAAGACCTGGAAAACAAAGCCCACCGCGGCATGGTCGTGCTCGACCCCGTCAAGCTGGTGC
>Ga0255139_1000578_pt1 | contig 11267 bp, 9 predicted proteins | sample Law_Colum_RepB_8_FD_188549 | JGI IMG/M metagenome (GOLD analysis project Ga0255139, IMG submission 188549) | Freshwater microbial communities from St. Lawrence River, New York, United States - Law_Colum_RepB_8d | ecosystem: Environmental > Aquatic > Freshwater > River | place: USA: New York...
AATTAAGCGCGAGACCATCTGCGCCATCGGCCGCACGGTGATGTTGCCTTTCAGCTCGATGAGCGCGATCAGCGTCATTTTCATGGGCCGGCGCAGCCAGCCCAGCGCGGCGCCAATATATTCAAATATCTGGAATGGATTAGCCGCATTCGGTGCGCCCTGATGGACGCGACCGCGACGGCGCAGTATGCGATTGAGCCGGCGCATCTCGGCAAAGCGGGCATAGGTGCTGGGCAGGCTTTTCGACCACTCACGATCACCGTCAATCTTGTCCCACTTCAGGCGCATGGTGGACAGGCCAAGGAAACCAACATCCAGCGCATCTTCGAGCTGACGCTCCATGGTCTGCAGCTCGGCCTCGGTAGGCTTCACCGCGCGATCGGTGGCTCGGTGCAGGCCGAGCGTGGCCACGCGTAAATCGCTGTGACCGAGGAAGGAGATGAGGTTGGGCCCAAGCGGACGCGTCTTGATGTAATCGACCCATTCGCGAGCCGTGCGCCAAGTCTTGTGCTGCTGCAGAATCGGCAGCACCTTTTCCCGCGGCACAGTCTCTACTCGGGTAAAAATATCGGAGGCATCTTCTGCATCACTGCAGATCATGCTCAGCGAGCAGCTGCCGACCAGCACCGTGGTGACACCGTGGCGCACCGACTCTGACAGGCTGGGTGAAACGATAACCTCGGCATCGTAATGCGTGTGCGTGTCGAGGAAGCCCGGTGTGATCCACTGGCCAGTGGCATCAATCACCCGTGCCGCCTGAGCAGCATCGAGCGGATCAGCGCTGACCTTGAGCACGCGCCCGTCTTTGATGGCGACATCGCGAATGGCTGACGGGCCACCCGTGCCATCAAAGTAGCGTCCACGTTGAATCAGCACATCGTAGCGAGTGGTCATATCCTGAGCTGCCTCTACTTATTGTTATCGTTAAGCATCGACAATACGGCTGAAAACCGGTCATGATTTGATAAATCGCGAGTCTTTCTGGCGAAAATAGCGTCATTGGAGCAGGAAATTGATGCGCTACCTTGCGCGCAGTGGCGGTTTACTCGGTTATGCCGAACTCGTTCGTCGCTATAGACATGACCCCAGAGCCCTACTCACCGATGTTGGCTTACCGATAGCTGCTCTGGAGAATCCGGACATATACCTGTCCTACCCTAAGTTGGCATGGCTATACGAACACACCGCACAAACCCTAGCTGAACCCGCGTTTGGCCTTTTATTGGGACGCCAACAGGGCTTAGAAGTGGTCGGGGCGCTGGGTGCTTGGTTATGCCGGCAGCGCACCATGGGAGAGGCGCTGCTTGGCTTGCAACGCAACCTCGGTTTTCATGCTCGAGGCATACAAATACACAGTGAGATTACTGCTGAGGCAATTCAATTGGACTTGCAGTTAGCCTTTGCTGAGCAAGTGAACTGCCAACAAATGATGATGCTTAGCCTCACGCTGCTTGAACGCGGCATGAGCGATCTGCAACCCTCTCACCCTCCGCCAATCCGTGTCTGTATGAGCATGCCACGCCCAACTGCGGCCTTGGTTCGCACGCTGGAAGAGACCTTTCATTGTTCTCCGCAATTCGATGAGCCGACTAACTCGTTGAGCTACCCGCTGACATTGCTGGCGCAACCCGTCGCGGTAACTCCTCGTTTACAGTCTCGACTAGCGCAGCATTGGCGCGATGACTGGCAGCTGGCGCCCATCTCTATCAGCATGCAAGTAGATCGGAGTATTTCAGCGCTACTGCCAACGGGTGAATGTTCTCTAGAGGCGGTGGCGGGCTTAGTGGGCTTGCATCCAAGGACGTTGCAGGATCGGCTGAAGGCGGAACAGACCCACTACGACGAGCGCTTGCGTGCCGTGCGATTTGAGCTGGCCTGCACACACCTTGCCGAGAGTGATATTGACCTAACACGGCTGGCACTTGACTTGGGCTATGCCGAATTGGCGGTGTTTAGTCGGGCGTTTAAAGCGTGGACCGGTCTGCCGCCTAGTCGCTGGCGACAGACTCGATGAGGGCACTCATCAACAGTGCCCGATTGCTTAGGCTTGCTTAGCGTTCACGATTAACGCATGCGTAATGCGCTCCCACACGCCAGGCGGCAGGTCGTGACCCATGCCCGGAATCATCACCAAACGCGCCTTGGGGATATTGCGCGCAATGGCTTTGCCGCAAGCAGGACGCACCAGCGGATCGGCTGTGCCGTGAATAACCACGGTGGGTTTATCAATACGACGCGTGAGCGGCTTCAGGCTACCGGTACCGATAATGGCGTTGAATTGACGCACCACACCGGCAGGATGATAGCTACGCGCATTCAGCTCGGTTGCCATGGCCACCAACTCATCCTGCGTGAACGGATACTTGGGGCTGCCGATGGTGCGCATGAACTTAGCGGAATGAGCGATGATCTGTTCGCGCGTAGCACCCTTGCCCGGTCCGGACATCAATGGCTTTAAGGCAGACGGCTTGGGCGGTGGCAAGAAGGGCTGGTTGGTACTGGAGAAAATGATGCCGACCGAGCGTACGCGCTGCGGATACTTGGCCGCAAAGACCTGAGTAATCATGCCGCCCATGGATGCACCCACCACGTGGGCGCTAGGAATTTGCAAGAAATCGAGCAGACCACGCACGTCTTCCGCCATATCGTGCAGCGTATAAGGCACGGGGCTGGACAAGCCGAGTTGAGCGCGCAGAAAGCGCTTCCACACCGGGCCGGTGACTTTCAAATGCGACAGCTTGGTGGATAAACCAATGTCGCGGTTATCAAAGCGAACTACACGATAGCCCGCCTTCACCAGCTGCTCACAAAAGCCCAGTGGCCATAAGGTGAGCTGAGCACTCAGCCCCATAATCAGCAGAATGGTGGGATGCAGGACATCTCCCATATCTTCATAGGCCAGTTCAATACCATTAGCCTCGGCGATGCCACGACGAATTTCCATCTACTACTCCTTATCGCGCTACAGCGCCTTGAACCACAGGATAAGCCCAGCCACCCAAGGCTGTTTCGAGCGCCAGTGCCGCTGCCAGGGTCAGGTGATCGTTACCTTCTTTGGCAACCACCTGCACACCGGTGGGAACGCCCGCCGCGTTGAGGCCGGTCGGCACGGCCGTGACGGGTAAGGACAGGGCATTAAATACCGCGCAATTCACAAAGTTAAAGGGCGGCAACAAAGCCTTGTGGTGTTTAGGCGCCACCGTGGGATAGGTCGGCGTGATGAGCACACCGTCATCGCCGAGCAAATCTTCCAGTTGAGCCTTCAAGGTGAGGGCCTCTGCTCGCAATTTTGCGGTGCGCGCCGGGGTCAGCTCGGGCAGGCGTTCAAACAGCGCCAACACCACCAAGGGGAAGGTGTGATCCGAGCGCTTTAATGCCAACTTACCAAACTCTTTCAGCGCCGGTAAGGGGCTGCGCGAACCAAACAAGTGGTCTGCAAACGTGTGCTCACTGCCAGCAGTAGCCAGCATGGCAGTCCACAAATCACGAGCTTTGGCCATTAACGGCAAGTGCACGGCCTCAACACGAGCGCCGCGAGCCATCAGGGCTTGAACGGCACGATCGCGTGCGCCCATTTGATCGGCATCTGGCGAAATGGCTAGCTCACGAGCAAATTGCAGAACACGCAGGCGAGACACATCAACGTCGCCAACCGACTTCAACTGATCCGCGCCATCACCCGCCATAATTCGCAGCAGGGGCTCTAAATCTTCTGCGCGACGGCACAAGGGGCCCGTTGACAGGTGACGATCAATATTGCCGGAGGGGCCAGGAAATTGACCTTCATTTGGCACTAAACCCGGCGAGCACTTATGGCCAAAGACGCCATTAAAAAACGCCGGCATGCGAATAGAGCCACCCACATCCCCCCCTAAACCAAAGGGCGATGCGGCACTGCCAACAATCGCGCCCTCGCCACCCGAGGAACCGCCAACGGTACGCGAAGGGTCGTAGGGGTTGCGGCTTAAACCATAGACATGGTTATAGCTTTCCATCCACATACAGACTTCGGAGGTATTGGTCACACCCAGCGGAATTGCACCGGCTGCTCGCAGGCGCGCCACGGTAGGCGCATCCTCTGCGACCTTCAAGCCCACGCGGCTGACCAAACCCGAGGTATTGGGCATGCCTGCAAAATGGAAGCTTTCTTTGATGGTGCACGGTACGCCCAGAAAGGGTGGCAGCTGATCGAGCGTGCCCGCTGCGCGTGCCGCAGCAATTTCACGATCGGCATTCGCTGCTTCTACTCGGGCATCCGCAATACGCTCTACCACCACGGCATTAATGATAGGGTTAACCTGACGCAGGCGCTCAATATGCGCTTCTACTACCACGGCCGATGAGACTTCACCGGAGCGAATTCGAGCGGCTAATTGCGTTGCCGAGAGATGTAAAAGATCAGACATGGTCAATTGCCAGAATTAAAAGACGACCGACTTTGCCGTAGTCTGCGTCACGATGCAATAATCAACCCATTATTCCGCTGCCAGTGCGCCGATTTTTGACTTAAGCCAGCTCAGCCCATGTCGTCACCCACGCCCAACTCTCGCATCGCAACTGTCACGATCGACCTCGTGGATCGGATTGATGCCCTGCTGCCACAAACCCAATGTGGCCTGTGCAAAACGTCCGGCTGCCGTCCCTATGCCGAACAAATGGCTCAGGGCGAGGCCATCAATCATTGCGTACCCGGTGGCATCCCGACGATTCAGGCACTTGCCCACTTGTTACAGGTGCCAGCCCCGGAGCAGGTCGACCCCGACTATGGCATCACACCCAGCCATCGCCTGGTGGCTTTTATTCGCGAAGATGAATGCATCGGTTGCACCAAGTGCATTCAAGCCTGCCCGGTCGATGCCATTGTTGGCGCGGCTAAACTCATGCATACCATCATTGAGGCGGAGTGTACGGGCTGCAATCTCTGCGTGGCCCCCTGCCCCGTGGACTGTATTGACCTAGTGCCGGGTGCTGACATTCCGCTCACGTGGCACCCACCGCAGAACGCGTCTGCTGATGCCCTTCAGCAGGCAAAAAATCGCGCCGATAAAGCCCGCGAACGCTTTCTGGCTCGTAATAGCCGCTTAGCCTTAGCCGCAGAGGCGCTGGCTAAGCGCAAGGCCGAAAAAGCCAAGCCCGCGCTCACCGATGCTGAACGCAGCGCCCTGATGATTGCGGCCGCCATGGCGCGCAGCCAGCTCAAAAAAGCAGAGAAACAGCTCAGTGCCTTACAAGCACGGGGAGAGAGTAGTGAGGTATTGCTGGCGCAGCTGCCTGAACTGCGCGCAGCAGCCCAGGCAGCCCAGGACGCTTTAGAGAAATCCGCGCTGGCTTAATGAACCATCCGCGCGTGTTTGCCAAATAAATAGCGCAGACGCTCAGGCAAATGCTTGGTAAACGATGCCACGGCTTTGTTCACCACACCCGGCACACACACCGGCTCACCACGAGTCACCGCCTCCCAACCTGCCTTCACCACGGTCGGCGCATCCTGCCAAGCAAAGGCCGGCAACTGATTCGCCCACTCCCGTGTGCCTTGGGTGTCATGAAACTCTGTCCATGTGAAGCCCGGGCACAATGCCGTGACGTGCACGCCAGAGGGCTTCAGCTGCATGTCTAATGCCTGCGAGATATTCAACACATACGACTTAATGCCGGTGTAGAGCATGCCGGGTGAGTTGGGTGCGAAGGCGGCCAAGGACGAGACATTGATAATGCGACCCCAGCCACGATCAGCCATTCCCTGAGCAAATCGATGAGTCAGCTCGGTGAGTCCGGTAATCATCACCTCAATCATGGCGCGCACATTGTCGACGGGGAAATTCAGAAACGAGACCGGCTCGGCTAGCCCAGCATTGTTAATCAGAATATCCACTTGAAAATCGGCAGAATCCGCTGCTGCCTGGACCTGAGCTGCCGAGCCTACTGCCGACAAATCCAGTGCACAGACAATCGCTCGCACACCATGCGTTGCCGACAGCTCATCGGCGAGCGCTTGCAGTCGCTCCGCGCGGCGCGCCACTAACATCACATCGTGCCCCTCAGCAGCCAGCAAGCGAGCAAATGCCTCGCCTAAACCCGCTGATGCGCCGGTAATCAATGCACCCTTCCCACTACGATTCGTCATCGTGATCACTCCAATTCATACCACTGCTTAAATTGCACGATAGAATGCCTGAAATTAAACATCTGTGTTGCCCGCCATGAATGCCGCTAAACGCCAGGAAATTTTTGCTCGCCTGCGTGCCGACAATCCGCACCCAACCACTGAGCTACATTATCGCAATCCCTTTGAGTTACTCATTGCCGTATTGCTTTCGGCACAAGCCACCGACGTTGGCGTGAATAAGGCCACGGGGCCATTGTTTGCCATCGCCAACACCCCAGCAAAAATGCTGGCCCTTGGCGTTGAGGGGCTGAAGCAGTACATCAAAACGATTGGCCTGTTTAACACCAAGGCGGAGAACACCATTAAAACCTGCCGCATTCTGCTCGACGAGCATGGCGGCGAAGTACCGGAAGACCGTGCCGCCTTGGAGCGCTTGCCCGGCGTTGGCCGCAAGACAGCCAATGTGGTGCTCAACACCGCGTTCGGCTGGCCCACTATTGCGGTGGACACGCATATTTTCCGCGTCAGCAACCGCACAGGCATTGCCAAAGGCAAAGATGTAGATGCCGTGGAAGCAGCGTTGATGCGCCACGTACCTCAAGAATTCCGGCAAGATGCCCATCATTGGCTCATCCTCCACGGACGCTACACATGCATCGCGCGCAAACCGCGCTGCGGAAGCTGCCGGATCGAGGACTTATGCGATTTCAAGGACAAGCAATATGACTGAAGCCACGGCTACACAAGGCAAGCAACTCAGTGGCGCGACGCCGAATACAGCGCCTAAGACACGCCCTCGCTGGCAAATATGGAGCCTTCGTCTGCTGGTCGCTTGGCTGGCATTTTGCCTGCTACTTTGGCTCGGCGGCCCACCCTTACTGAAACGCCTATTGCCTTGGGCGGTCGCGCAAAAACTACCCGTGCAGCTGAGTGTTGGCGACATCCGTCTCAATCCACTGCAAGGCGAGTTGGCGCTGCAACACCTAAAGATTCAAGATGGCAGCGATGTCTTAGTCGCCGCTGAGCAGATTCGCGTCAACCTCTCGCTGGCCTCGCTCTGGCGCGGCAGCATCAGCCTCGATGATGTTGCGCTAATCGGCCCGGAAGTGAACGCCATCATCAACCCTGCGGGTGAGCTCAATCTGCTCAAACTGGTGCCCGCATCGGACCCTAACGAGCCGCCATCCAACCTGCGCTGGGCAATCGACCACTTTTTGCTGGATCAGGGCAAGCTGCATTTCCGCGATGAAAAGATGAAGCCGGTGGTCGATGTGCGCTTGGCCTCTAGCCGCATTGAAGTGCGCGATCTGCGTTCCTATGCCAGCAAAGAAGAGGGCCGCATCGCCTTCAGCACACGTCTCGATGACGATACCGAGCTGACGTGGGATGGCCGCATCGATCTGAAAAACCTCAGCAGCCAAGGCAAGTTCAGCCTCGCCAATCTGCCACTCACCCGCGTGCAAGCCATGCTGCCAGAGCCTTTACCGCTGACCGTGAGCAGTGGTCGGCTTGCACTGCAACTCCCCTATCAAGCCCAGGTCGTGAACGCTCAGGCCTCGGCGAAAATCTCACAAGCGGCCCTGCAATTACGCGACCTCTCGCTGCGCCTTCCGCGTCAGCTTAAGCAACCACTGTTTGATCTACCCAGCCTAGACATCAGCCAAATCGATGTCGCTTGGCCGGCGCAGACAGTGCACATTGGCCAGATCAGTGCCGCCACCGCTGAATTGCAGATACAGCGCGACAGCCGAGGTAATCTGCCCCTGCTGCAGGCACTGGCGCAGCCTAACAAGCGCGGCAATGCCAAGGCCGACGCTGCAGAAACTGCGGCCAAAACCACTGCCCCGGCAAAACCTTGGCAACTCACCCTAGATCAACTGGCTTTGACTGACTGGGCCATCCATTGGCGTGATGCCAGCACGCAACCCGCCATGAAAGCGACGCTGAACAACATTCATGTCAGCACGGGTACCTTGCTCTGGCCAGCACCTAAACCACTGCCACTGCAAGTCACCGCGCAGCTCCAGCAAGGGCGCATCGCCATCGCGGGTGAGGTCGACATTGAGCAGCCATCCGTTAGCCTCAACCTGAACAGCAGCGCCCTGCCGCTGACGCTGGCACAACCCTATCTCGCACAACAACTGGCCATCGAGCTCAAACAAGGCACCGCAAGTAGCGAGCTGGCACTGAAATGGGACCCAGAATCGGGTGTGCGCCTGACCGGTAATGCGGGCATTTCTCAGCTCAACATCCTCAACAGCAAGGACCAGGTTCGCCTACTCGCCGCCCAGCGCCTGCAAATTAACGGGCTCAACCTGCAACTTGAGCGCAATCAGCTGCGTATCAACAACATCGATACCGACGGCCTCTTCGGGCAGGTGCTCATTTCTCCGGATCGTCAGCTCAATCTGGCGCAATTGGCCATCGCGCCCAAGGCCGAGGCCACAACACCGCCGCCTCCACCTGCTACTGCCAGCAAGCCGATGTCTGTCCGTATCGACACGGTAAGCGTTCGCCGCAGCGCCATGCTCTTTGGTGACCAAAGCATGACGCCGGGCTTTGCTACCGGCATCGAAAAGCTGCAAGGCCGCATTACCGGCCTCGACAGTCGTGATGTTGCCAGTGCCAAAGTCGATCTGAAAGGCGTGGTCTCACCCTCCGGCGAAGTCAGCATTCGTGGCCAGATGAATCCGCTTGCCAGCGACCTTAGCCTCGATATGGCCCTACAGTTCCGCCAGCTCGAACTGAGCAGCCTGACACCTTATGCCGCACGCTTTGCCGGTTACCGCATCGACCGTGGCAAGCTCGATCTCGACCTCAATTATCAAATTCAAAAGCGACAGTTGAAAGCCGACAACAAGGTGGTCTTGCGCCAGCTACGTCTGGGTGAAAAGGTCGATTCGCCGGAATCTATTGGCCTGCCGCTGAAACTGGCGGTCGCCATCCTGCGCGATGTCGATGACAACATCGACATCGATTTACCCCTGAGCGGCAGCCTCGACAACCCCGAGTTTTCTATCGGTCCGATTATCTGGCAGGCCTTCGTGAATTTGCTGCAACGCGCCATTACTGCGCCTTTCAGCGTGCTCGGCAACCTTTTGGGTGGTGATGGGGCAAGCCTCGGCGAAGTCCCGTTCGCACTCGGCAGCACGGAGCTCAGCCCGGCGGCTCGCGACAACCTTGGCAAGCTGGAAAAGGTACTGAGCGCACGCCCCGCCCTGCAAAAGCGGATCGTGCAGCGTTGCAGCGCCAGAAAGTCGACGCCGCCATTGCCCAGCGTCTGCAAGGCCGCAAAGACAGTCGCATCGAAGCCTTGGAATATTTGCTGCGTCAGGCCCAAAGCCGATCAGCCGTAAGCGCCCTGCGCGAGCTATCGCAAGTGCCCGCGCCTAGCGGCAAAATGGAGCTCAACGAGGCCGGCTATGAAGCACGCTTAGTGGATGCCCTTGCCGGGCTGCAAGCCGTCAGCGACAACGCGCTCAATGCACTGGCGCAGCAACGCGGGCAGGTCATTGTCACGGCGCTGCTGGAGAGCAAAGTGGTGCCGGCTGAGCGGATATTTTTGCTGGATCAGGGGCAAGGGGTAGCCACCGAAGGGATGTTGGTGGTGCCGCTCAAGCTGACTACGCCGTAGCCTAGTCCGCTGCCGCGCTTATGTTTCTCGGGCATCCGTAGCCCTGGAAACATAAGCGCGGCAGGAGCGGCGGACATCACTTGCCGAGCAGTGCGCGTCCGTTGTTGGCGGCAATGCGCATACGCAGCGCATTGAGCTTAATGAAGCCGGCAGCATCGGCCTGGTTATAGGCGCCACCATCATCTTCGAAGGTCGAGATACGAGTATCGAACAGCGAGTTGGCTGACTGACGACCCACCACGATGACATTACCCTTATACAGTTTCAGGCGAACCACACCATTCACATGCACCTGCGAGTTGTCGATCAGACCCTGCAACAGCAGGCGTTCTGGCGACCACCAGTAGCCGTTGTAAATCAACGACGCGTAACGCGGCATCAGCTCATCCTTAAGGTGGGCGACTTCGCGATCCAGCGTGATCGACTCAATGGCACGATGCGCCTTGAGCAGGATGGTGCCGCCCGGCGTTTCGTAGCAGCCGCGCGACTTCATGCCGACATAGCGGTTCTCGACCAGGTCGAGACGGCCGATGCCATTGGCACCGCCGATCTGGTTGAGATTGGTCAGCACGGTGGCTGGGCTCAGCTTCTCACCATTGATGGCAACAACATCACCGTTCTCAAAAGTCAGATCGATATAGGTAGCAACATCGGGAGCCGCTTCTGGGGCCACCGACCAACGCCACATGGACTCTTCGCACTCGGTCCACGGATCTTCCAGCACGCCCCCTTCATAGGAGATGTGCAGCAGGTTGGCGTCCATGGAGTACGGCGACTTCTTGCCGGCCTTGGCGAAATCAATCGGGATGTCGCGGGTCTTGGCATAGGCCATCAGCGTTTCGCGTGAGGTCAGATCCCATTCACGCCACGGGGCGATGACCTTGATGCCCGGCTTGAGCGCGTAGGCGCCGAGCTCGAAGCGAACCTGGTCGTTGCCCTTGCCGGTGGCACCGTGTGAAATGGCATCAGCACCGACTTCGTTGGCGATCTCAACCAAACGCTTAGCGATCAGCGGACGCGCAATCGAGGTGCCGAGCAGGTATTCGCCTTCGTAGATCGTGTTGGCGCGGAACATCGGGAACACATAATCGCGCACGAACTCTTCGCGCAGATCTTCAATGAAGATGTCCTTAATGCCCATGGCCTGAGCCTTGGCACGCGCCGGCTCAACTTCTTCGCCCTGACCGAGGTCAGCGGTGAAGGTGACGATTTCGCAACCGTAGTTGTCTTGCAGCCAGCGAACGATGACGGAGGTGTCGAGACCGCCGGAATAGGCCAGAACGACCTTCTTGATATCAGCCATGAATTGAACTCACGCGCAGGAAAATAGAGGGCAGACGCTGAAACGGGTTGCAGCGAAAGCAGGCGGCAAATTGTACGCGAAACAGCGCGTCGCGGGGAACCGCTGCAAACCTTGGCATTAGCCCAGATCGTTCACCACAATCTGGTGGCGACCACTCTCTTTCGCCGCATAGAGCGCGGCATCGGCCAAATCAATGAGCTGAGAGGGCGCCAAATGAACATCGG
>Ga0255139_1000587_pt1 | contig 11166 bp, 6 predicted proteins | sample Law_Colum_RepB_8_FD_188549 | JGI IMG/M metagenome (GOLD analysis project Ga0255139, IMG submission 188549) | Freshwater microbial communities from St. Lawrence River, New York, United States - Law_Colum_RepB_8d | ecosystem: Environmental > Aquatic > Freshwater > River | place: USA: New York...
CCATTCGGACCTTTTTGGGAACTGATAATATCCGCCTTAGCTAATATTTGTAGCAACTTAGCTGCAAAATGATAGGGAATATCTAACTCATCGGATATGTTTTTAGCGCCTACACGCTCCAGATTTTGAGAGTGTTTGGTGATATATAATATCGATTTTAAAGCGTATTCACAAGACTTAGATAACATACTATTTTTTACAATACAAATCTATAAAATAAAAGACCTTTATATCTTATTGTAATTCTAAAGGTGCTAGAAAATTATAATCAACTAATAGAATTTCAATATGTTATGATTTCAGATAAAAATATATTTTAAGTGTAATTAACTATAGTTTAGTTTAGACACTTCCCTGTGCTAAATAATTCAAAAAAAGCATGTGCTAGAGTGGTGAAGTATTAACTCTACATTTTATTTGAAGGGAGCTATATTGGAATTTAAGGGCCATGTGAATGCCGCTCGGGTCAATAATGTGATATTTACTTCTTAAAAATTATTTTGAACTTCATGAAGAAGACGCATTTGAATCTCTATACTTTAGTTTCAATGAGTTTATTAAAAAAACAAAGTTAGTATCTGAAAACTATGAGATAAACTATCTCAATTTTAATAGAATGATTCAGAGACTATATCTGACTCTCACAAAATAAAAAGAAAAAATTGCTAAGTAATTAGAAACGGCTAATCACATAGTAGAAAAAAATTGGTTGCTTGAGAAATACAAAGTTTAACGATTAAACCATTTCACTAGGCACTACCCACATATCAAATTCCTCAGAGGTCACATACCCTAGAGCTATAGCAGATTCCTTCAAGGTAGTTCCTTCTTTATGGGCTTTCTGAGCTATTTCAGCAGCTTTGTAATATCCTATCTTCGTATTGAGTGCAGTGACTAGCATCAAAGAGTTATTTACATTGCGGTCTATATTTGCTTGAATAGGTTCAATGCCTATTGCACATTTGTCATTAAAGGCACTGCAGGCATCGCCTATTAACCTAGCAGATTGTATAAAATTGGTAATCATCATCGGTTTGAATACATTTAACTCGAAATGCCCACTCATACCTCCGATATTAATAGCCACATCATTTCCGAGTACTTGAGCACAGACCATAGTTAAGGCTTCACACTGGGTAGGATTCACTTTTCCTGGCATAATAGAAGAGCCTGGCTCATTGTCAGGTATATACAATTCGCCAATCCCCGCGCGTGGTCCAGAGGATAGCATGCGGATATCATTAGCTATTTTCATGAGTGATACTGCTGCTGTCTTCAAAGCTCCATGAGTTTCTACAATAGCATCGTGTGCAGCTAAGGCCTCAAATTTGTTCGGAGCGGTAATGAAAGGCAGACTAGTTAGTGTGGAGATGTTCTTGGCTACCAGTTCTGAATAGCCTTTAGGAGTGTTCAGTCCGGTACCTACAGCTGTGCCACCTAAGGCTAGTTCAGTCAAATGAGGTAGTGTATTCTCTATGGCTTTTATGGCATTAGATATTTGCATAGCATATCCACCGAATTCCTGACCTAGGGTGAGGGGAGTAGCATCCATGAAATGGGTTCTCCCTATTTTTACTACATCTTTAAAGTCCTTAGATTTGTACTCGAGGGTCTTCTGTAAGTCTCTAAGTCCTGGCAAAGTAATATATGTAATGAGCTCGTAAGCCGCAATATGCATAGCTGTTGGGAAGGTGTCGTTACTACTCTGACTCATATTGACGTCATTATTCGGATGAATAAATTTCTCTTTATCATCCAATTTTCCACCGTTTATGATGTGAGCTCGATTTGCTATCACTTCATTTACATTCATATTAGACTGTGTTCCAGATCCAGTCTGCCATACTACTAGTGGAAATTCCCACTTCCCTTCCAATATTTCATCACATACTACTCCAATAGCTTCCTTTTTTTCGTTATCTAATACCCCTAGCTCCCAATTGGTAATAGCTGCAGCTTTTTTAAGGAAAGCAAAGGCGCGTATAATCTCTTTAGGCATTCTAGATATATCTGTAGCTATCGGAAAGTTATCAATGGAGCGCTGGGTTTGGGCACCATAATACTTCTCAATAGGAACATGAACTTCGCCCATGGTATCTTTCTCTATTCTATACTGTGTAGCAGACATTTTTTTTGTTTTTAAATGATTTAAAGTGCAAATATAAAAAAAGGCCATTTCTTTTACGAAATCACCTTGCGATTAACTGTAATAATTCTTGGTTTTTAAAACTCACAGCATTTGCAGTGGGCCTTAACAGAATTGTTAAAAATAAAATAACTGAATTTAACCCGACTTGTCATTAAAAAATCCTTTTCCATCAGTGATTTCTTGCAATTGACTGAAGCTCGATTTACAAGATAGAATTAAGATAAAGAGTATAATTTTTTTCATTTGGACATGTTTTTTTATCAATAGTATTTTTAAAAAAAATATGCAGAATTATGAACTCACTGTTCTACTTTTCATAATTTACCCTAGTTAAATACAAGCTCTGTTATTGTAATAATTGAGGGGGTATAATAACGAGGTAATTAAGTATAAAATAAGTGATTAATTATTAGATAGTTAAATCTATTAGCATTCTTTCAATAGGTAAGTAAGTTATTTATATAAAATGAGGCAATTCTAAATTATCCTGCTAAGATTCAATTAGGTTTTCATTATTTTTGTGTTCTAAATTATTCTTTTTCATGACTCGAGTCTTTTTTGATAATGCAGCTACTACACCTATTCACCCAGAAGTGGTTATGGTAATGACAAAATGTCTTAGCGACGTATACGGCAATCCTTCTTCCACGCATTCCTATGGGAGAGAGGCGAAGGGTCAGCTAGAAGAGTCTAGACGAAGTATAGCTAAAATCCTAGGGGCTAAGCCATCTGAGATTTTTTTTACCTCATGTGGCACCGAGAGCAATAATACCATACTGCGCAGCGCAGTTAGAAATGCAGAAATTTCCGAAATATGGACGACATCTATCGAGCATCCTTCTATTTTCCAGACTTCTCAGCATATTTGTAGCGATATCCCAATTCGATATTTACAGTTAAATCCAAACGGAAGTGTAAACCTAGATAGTTTACAAAAAGATCTGATTGCGGTTAATAAAAAGGTCTTGGTATCTGTAATGCACGCGAATAATGAAGTTGGTGTGCTCAATGATTTAAAAGCAATTAGCGAATTGTGTCAAAAATACCATGCCCTTCTTCATAGCGATATGGTTCAGACTATGGGTCATTTGCCTATTAATTACCAAGAAATAAAAGTAGATTTTGCTTCCGCCTCCGCCCATAAATTTCATGGTCCTAAAGGGGTCGGTTTTATGTTTATTCGTCAGCCAAATCAAATAGAGGCTATTATAACAGGTGGTTCACAAGAGCGTGGCAATAGAAGTGGTACTGAAAATCTAGCCTCTATCGTAGGTATGACCAAAGCCTTGGAATTAGCTACTAGTAACATTGCTCATGATATTGATTATTTGAATCATCTACGCACTCATTTCATTTCTAAATTGAAAGAGAGTTTTCCTTCCATGAGTTTTCTCACTGAAATGGATCAGAGTCTTTGCACTATTGTTTCTGCGGTTTTTCCCCCAGAGTTTGAGAGTGAGATGCTTTTATTTCAGCTAGACATGAAAGGGATAGCTTGCAGCGGAGGGAGTGCCTGTAGTAGCGGAGCTAATAAAGCATCACATGTCCTAGCGCACTTTCACCTGCCTGAAGGTAGTAAGGTGGTGCGATTTAGTTTCTCAAAATTCAATAAAGAAAAAGAAATTGATTTCTGCATAGAAGGAATAAAGCAGATTGCTAGCGAACGCGGTCAAAACTGCTAAACTTCATTTCATGCGTCATGTAAGTTTTACCAATGGATTAGAGCTTTTAGTTCATAACGATATCCGATTGAAAAATACGGTGTTGAATCTTCTGTACAAGGTGGGTAGTGCCCAAGAAGATAAGACTCAAACAGGTCTAGCTCATTTTTTAGAGCATATCATGTTTGAGGGTAGTGCCAACTTTCCTAATTTTGATGCAGAACTCCAAGCTATGATGGCGGAGAATAATGCGTTTACCGGACAGGATTATACATGCTATTACGAGATTTTTCCTCATCGTTTTTTTAAGCGGGTTTTGCAAATAGAAAAAGATAGAATGTATCACCTCGCAATTAAAACCAAGAGTGTGCATCTTCAGTCCAGTGTTATTCAAGAAGAGTTTAAAGAGACTTCGCTTCATCCACCTTTGGCGGATGTATGGCACCATCTGCAAAAGCTTTGCTTTAAAAATGCTTATCAATGGCCGGTCATAGGAAAGAATCTGGCTCATATTGCATCTATTGATAAGAAGGTATTAATGCGGTTTTATAAAAATTACTACCAGCCAGCGAATACTATTCTCTCTATCATCACCGCATTGGATGAGGAAGTAATAGTCAAAGAGGTGGAGTTAGTTTTTCAGACCAAACGTCAAGCTTCAACTTTTCCACCAGCTGAAATTGAAATAAGTGGGAAAGATAAGGTGACAGGCACCAAGCGATTGATCAGATCTAATGTCGCAACACCCCATTTTTATCTGGCTTTTCATATGGACGACTATGCCAGCCGAGCTTATTTCCTTTCGGATATGGTGAGTGATTTATTGACCAATGGAGAATCCTCACTTCTATACAAAGCACTCGTCTCCGAGTCTAAATTGTGCACAGAGGTGACATCTTATACTACAGATAATATTCATTGCAATTTATTAATTATAGAGGGTAAATTAACATCAGGTATTGACTTTGAAGGAGTATATCATGTGCTAGAAAATGTATTTAAACATGTGCTAGAAAATGGGATAACAAAATCTAGATTCGAAACATTGCATAACAAAGCACTCTCTTATTGGAGTTTTTATCATTACAATACCGCTCATTTAGCACAGAATATGGCCATATTTTATCAAGCTAGGAGTGTATTGGATATTCATAAATATATAGCAGAGATTTACGATTCCATAGAAAAAAAAGATTTAGAGAATCATATAGCTAATTTTCTGCGTCTGGATAAAACTAGTCGTTTAGAATATATGCCTAAATAGATCACTTAGATTAATTCCAAAATAAATCTATAGCTAAAATTACACCAACCTAGTGCGCATTTAATACATTGCCAGAAATAGTTTGGTTATTTCTTATATAACTAAATAGTTCATTTGTCTTATTAAATGATCGAGTTGAGCATAGTAATCCTTATATTTGTCTATTTTTATCTCAAATTTATGTTTTCCTTTAAAAAATTAGGTTCTACTTTCATTTTTGTTTCAGTTTTCTTTGCCTTATCCTCTCAGACTATGGTAAAAGGACGCATATTAGATGCTAAGACTAAGGCTCCACTGCCTTACTGTACTATTTATTTTGCAGGAAAGAAAATAGGGGCCAAATCTGATAACTATGGAAATTTCACTATTAAGTCTCCAAAAGAGGAGACTGTAATTTTTGTTTCTTATTTGGGGTATGAAACCAAGGAAGTGAAAATCTATGGCTCTGATTTCAAAACAGATATACTCTTGGCAGAAAAATCAAGAAAGAAGCAAACGGTAGATATTAAGGGTTCCCGAAAAATAGTCAAAGATACCTTGGCCATTCGAATTATTAGAAATGTCATTAAGAATAAGGATAAAAATAAACCGAGTGCGTTAGAGTCTGTGCAGTATGATAAGTATTCTAAGTTTGAGCTCTCTGTTGCGAATATAGATAGTCTCATCGGAAGTAATTTTTTAACTAAGCCTATAGAGTATCTTCTAAAGTATCAATCTGTAACACCAGACGGTGAGCGCTATAGTCCTATATTGCTTAGAGAGACCTCTGCTAAAGTATTTCAAAAAGGTAAGAAAACTCATACTGAAGTCATAGGGGTCAATGATACAAAACTATTCGATAATGAAAGTATCTACGCCTTAGTTGAGCAGTCGTTCGAAGACTATAATGTTTATGACAACCAACTAATCATAGCTAATAAATCACTCGCAGGACCAGCTGCTACATCCGCACTTTTATTCTATCGCTACTATGTAGATGATAGTTTCGAGGTGGAGGGTGTGAAAAATTATCAAATGTCTTTCGCTCCTATTAGCAAAGAAGATTTTGGTTTTACTGGTAAATTTGTGGTAGAAGAAGGTTCATGGGCTATCAAAGATATTCAGATGTATCTTGATAAGCGTGCGAATATTAACTGGGTGAATCACTTCGCTATAGCACAATCTTTTAAAAAAGTGGAGGGTAAATGGCTTAGAAATAGAGACGAAAAAGATGTCGCCTTGGCCATTTCTAAATCTAAAAAGCGAATAAAGGTGCGGTTTAGACAGACAGATATTCAATCTAATCATGTTGTCAATCAGCTTATTTCAGACGATATATTCCAAGGAGACGAAGTTATAAGACTTCAAGGATATAATAAGAGAACCGATTCATTCTGGATAGCTTCCAGAGGCGAGAAATTGAGCGATTTTGAAGCAGGTATTTATAAGCGCACAGATACATTCAGAAGATCTAGACAATATAAAACACTCTATTATTTTGGCCGCGTAGGTACCACTGCATTTTTTCCTATTCCTCCAGCGAACTGGGAAATAGGCCGTGCTTATAAATTCGTAAGCTGGAATGAATATGAAGGCACTAGATTGAGATTAGGAGCAAGAATGGTCTTTGATTCATTTAAACGATTTAATATCGGTGGTCATATAGCATATGGTACGGAGGATGGATTATTAAAATATGGATTTGAGAGTTTTTTTAATCTACCTTCCAAAAATCTTTTATTTCATCAATTGACGGTGAGTGTGATGCATGATTATCAGCGCATGGGAGACGCAGAATCTATATTAGATTTTGACAATATCATCATGTCTTTATTTCGTAAGCCGGGCAATAGAATTCGAGATATTGTGTTGAAAGATCAGATTAGAATTAACTGGGTCAAGGAGTGGAAGCGAGGGGAGGAGACTCAGCTAGGTATTGAAAATACTTCTTTCTTTTCTAATGCATTTTTTAAATTTGATGAAATCATGGCGGATGGTTCTATCGCACCAAGGGATAAACTAAATACCTTTCGAATCAATGCATCCTATAGATTTGCGATGAAAGAACCCGTATTTAGAAATCCATTTAAGCGTATTAGATTGAAAAGTATTCGACCTATTTTTGAGGTCGGTTCGTCTATTGGTCTCAAAGGCTTCTTGAACTCAGATTATAGCTTCTTGAAAATGCGCGCTACAGCTAGACAGCAAGTGCCATATGTATTCGGTCAGTTTAGATATAATTTGACAGCAGGTAAAATATTCGGACGGGTTCCCTATATCGATATCGAACAGTTTGGAGGTAATAACGGATTGATAAAAGATGTCAATCGATTTTTCCTAATGAATGAAACGGAATATAGTGCGGATATGTTTGCGCAGCTCTTCATATCACAACATTTTCAAGGGTACTTTTTCAATAAAATCCCATTATTAAAGAAACTAGGATGGAGAGAAAATGTTTATTTCCGCACAGCTGTAGGTTCTATCGAAGATAACAATCGCAATTATTTCCGTATACCAAATCAGATGAGTGCACTAGAAAGCATCTATATGGAGACGGGTTTCGGTATTTCCAATGTATTCAAATTTTTCGAAATACATAGTATTTGGAGATTGACGCAGCACGATAAACCAACTACCAGAAAATGGGGAATGTTAATTGGCGCCTTCTTTGAGTTGTAAAAATAGGTTGAATAGATTTAAATATCTTTAATCATGCTACTAGCCAGGCACGACGGCGAATATAAACATCAAGTGGGTTGCGATGAGGCGGGCAGAGGCTGTCTAGCGGGTCCTGTGGTCGCAGCAGCAGTTATACTGCCGCCAAATTATTCTAATTCCGCTTTAGATGATAGTAAGAAGTTGTCTGTAAAACTGCGGGAACAATTGCGCCATGATATTATGCAAAATGCCCTAGCTTATGGCATAGGCATCGTGAGTCATGAGGAAATAGATGAGATTAATATCCTCCAAGCTTCTTTTTTGGCTATGCATAGAGCCATTGATCAGATAAAAAAGAAAGTGGATGTACTTCTTATAGACGGGAATCGGTTCAAACCCTACAAGTCTATTCCTCACTATTGCATCATTCGTGGAGATGGAATTTATCAAAGCATAGCTGCCGCCGCTATTCTGGCTAAGACATATAGAGATGACCTGATGTGCTCATTGCATGCGGACTTTCCAGACTATTCTCTTGATAAAAATAAAGGTTATGCCAGTTCAGACCACATAGCTGCTATAGAAAAATTGGGTTATTCACCTATCCACAGGAAAACTTTTAGACTGAAGAAATTGTCCAAGCAGCTATATTTGTTTGAATAGATAGAATGAATGATATAATCGGTGATAAAAAATAGTTCCATACAGCAGGTCATGGATACCATGCGAGTAGACGAGGTGCTCGGAGATTTTCTGAATCTCAAGCGGCGTGGCACTAATCTTCTTGCCAATTGTCCTTTTCACGATGAGAAGACTCCATCCTTTACTATATCCCCAACTAAGGGTATTTATAAGTGCTTCGGCTGCGGCAAATCAGGAAATAGTGTCACCTTTCTTATGGAGCATGAGAATATTAGTTATATAGAAGCTATACGACATCTAGCTAAGAAATATAATATAACATTAGAAGAAACTGAGGCAAGTGGAGAGGAGATTCAAAAGAGTCAAGAAAGGGAATCCCTTTTTATTCTAAATGAATATGCCAATAAATATTTTCAAACTAATCTCCATGATACAGAAATCGGAAAGACGCTAGCTCTTTCATATTTCAAAGAGAGGGGCTTTTCTGAAAAGACTATACGTGATTTTCAGCTAGGCTACTGTCTAGATATGCGAGATGAACTCTATAAAAATCTCAAGCGAGATGGCTTTAAGGAAGACTATATAGTGAAGCTAGGTCTAGCTAAAAAATACGAAGATGGGAGCTGGAGAGATTTTTTTCGTGGTCGCATTATGTTTCCCATTCACAATCTATCGGGCAAAGTCATAGGCTTTGGTGGTCGAGTGATGGGCAATGCGGATAAGACGGCGAAGTATATCAATAGTCCGGAGAGTGAAATATATCATAAGAGTCATGTGCTCTATGGTATGCACCTGGCTAAGCGAGCAATACCAAAGGAAAACTATTGCATACTGGTAGAGGGCTATACCGATGTGATATCACTCTATCAGGCTGGGGTAGAAAATGCAGTGGCCTCTTCAGGCACGGCGCTCACTATTGAGCAGCTTAAACTCATTCGACGATTTACAGAAAATCTTCATATACTCTATGATGGGGATAAAGCAGGTATTAAAGCTGCACTCCGAGGTACAGATCTCGCCTTAGAGTCAGGCCTCAATGTCAATCTTACTTTGCTAAAAGAAGGACATGACCCAGATTCTTTTGTGAGAGAATTTGGAGGAGAAGCACTGAAAGAGTATATTCAAAAACAGTCGTCTGACATCGTCACCTTCAAAGCCAAACTCTATAGGGAGGAGGCAGGACAGGATCCTGTGAAGCGCGCAGAATTGACGAAGGATATCATTCATACCATTAGTCTGGTACCTGATAATATTAAACGAAGTTTTTATATCAAGGAATGTGCGATTCTCATGGGTATCGAAGAGGATCTTCTGAGCAGAGAGTCGCAGCGCGTTATCAATCAGCGTAAGAAAAAGCAGCAGATAGATTCTAGTAGAAATGAAGAATTTGCAGCTGAATACACCAGCAATCTAGATGAAATAGAGCAGAGCATAGAGCAGCTCAGTGAATATAGTTCTAATCTCATCACAGTAGAAAAAGAACTCTGTAAAATTCTCCTGGAACATGGCAATAAACCCATTGAGACCAATCAGGAATTAGATAATCCATTCTTTGATGATGTGACGGTAGTGCAATATATTTTTACTAGGTATATAGTGAATTTTGAATTTGAATCTGAAATATGTAAAAAAATATTTTACCATATCAAAGAGAATTATGAAGAGGGAAAATCCTATCCTCTCGTCCATTATCTGCACCATACAGATGCGGAAATATCTAGTTTTGCTATATCCAATTGTCAGCAGGATGCAGAGAGTCTCATGGACTGGAATAAAAATAAGAAAAATAAAAACCTGAAGATAAAGCAGTATGGAGAAAACTATCGACTAGAGGTAGACCAAATCCTACAACAAGTAAAGATAGCTTATCTCGAAAAGCTAGGGAAGCAAATAATGACTATCACGCGACAGGCTATAGGAGAAAATCTTGAATATAATGAAGATGCTAAAAAATATCTCCTCGTGCAGTTAGAGTATTTAGAATTGTTTAAAGAACTGAGAGAAAATTCAAACTATGTTTTTAGAAAACTAATTAAATAAATAAACAATATGACACTAAATTACACCTGGGCATTGCTAATTATTATAGGTTTTATCGTGGCTATTGGTCAGTATTTAACGACGGGAAATGCTGAAATTTTTCAAAAAATGCTAACAGGGATTTTTGATAGTTCGAAGACGAGTTTTGAAATATGTCTTGGGCTAGCAGGTATCATGACTTTCTGGATGGGGATTATGAAAATAGGAGAGAAGACAGGCTTGTTAAATCTATTAGCAAGAGCCATGTCTCCATTTTTTAGGGCTATATATCCGAGTGTTCCTGCAGGGGATAAATCCTTAAGCTCACTGTCTATGAATTTTTCTGCTAATATGCTAGGACTAGACAATGCCGCTACTCCACTTGGACTTCAGGCTATGCGTGATTTGCAGGAATTGAATAAAGAAAAGGAAACTGCTTCTGATGCGCAGCTCATGTTTTTGGTTTTAAATACAGCAGGCGTGACGATCATTCCTACCTCGGTGATTGCCTTACGACAGTCTATGGCTATAGAGCAAGGCTTGGTTGACTTCAACGGAGCAGACATTTTTATACCTACCTTGATGGTGACTTATTTTGGATTTTTGGTAGCGTTTTTATGCGTGGCTTGGTTTCAAAAAATAAATTTACTGCGCTGGCCGATAATGGCTATGTTCGGACTAGGAGCGCTTATGATAGGAGTGCTGTCCAATATGAGTGGAGCGGCTATGACAGGACTCGGTACTTCGATTGGGTATATTGGTAGTTTCATTATTTTATCTATGATTATGAT
>Ga0255139_1000589_pt1 | contig 11137 bp, 4 predicted proteins | sample Law_Colum_RepB_8_FD_188549 | JGI IMG/M metagenome (GOLD analysis project Ga0255139, IMG submission 188549) | Freshwater microbial communities from St. Lawrence River, New York, United States - Law_Colum_RepB_8d | ecosystem: Environmental > Aquatic > Freshwater > River | place: USA: New York...
GCAAAACGGACTTCGCGATGGCGTGCTGACCTTACAGGTGTTTGAAGGCAACTACGGCGCCCGCACCGCCAAGGCCGATAGCCCGCGCCGCTCTGCACAAGCGCAGCGCTTCCTGAAACCCTTGAAGGCGGGCACCCCAATCTATGCTCCAGACTTGGAGCGCCAAACCCTCATCCTCGATGACCAACCCGGCTATGACGTCATGCCCGTGATTAAGCCAGGCAGCGCCATCGGCACCGGTGATCTCGAAGTCACCCTCACGCCCACGCCCAAGGTTAGCGGCAATGTCAGCGTGCCAATGTGGTCATTAACAGCCCCCTGATGTTCGGTGACCAACTCACCTACAGCGTCATGGCCAGCGATGCCCGCCTGAACTCCGCCAATGTCGGCTACAGCCTGCCGCTCGGCGGCAGTGGTCTGCGCGCTACGGCCAGCTACAGCAGCACGGCCTATCGCCTGGGTCGTGAGTTCGCCAACCTGCAAGCCAGTGGCCGTGCTCAGACCACCGCTGCGGGCATCAGCTATCCGCTCATTCGCAGCCGCACCGCCAACCTCACGGCCTCGCTGCAAAGCCAACACAAACGCTTCTTCGATGAGCAACAGTCGGTGAATGCCCGCCAATCGCGGCAAAGCAAAAGCACGGTGCTAGGCCTGAACTTTGATCGCAGCGATCGCCGTGGCGTGACCTATGGCCAAGTGGAATGGGCTAACGGTCGCTTCAGCGGCCCCGTACCCGACCTGGCACTCACCAATGGCCGCTTCAGCCGCCTCAACGCCGATGTGGTGCGCCTGCAACGCGTGTTCGACAACCTCAGTGTCTATGCTCGCATTAACGCCCAGCGCGCCGGTGAGAACCTCGACAGCTCAGAGAGCTTCAGCATCGGTGGCCCGAACTCGGTACGCGCTTATGTCACTGGCGAAGGCACCGGCGATGAAGGCCAACTCGGACAGTTCGAAGTGCGCTACCAGGCCAGCAGCAAGCTCGCTCCGTTCCTCTTCTACGATGCTGGTCGCGTTCGCCTAGAGCACAAGCCCACCAATGCCGGTAAGAACCGTCGGACTTTGAGCGGCGCGGGCGTGGGCCTGCGCTACAGCCACGGCCCACTGAGCCTAGAGACGCTGCTGGCCCACCGCTTGGTTGGTGGCGACCCGCAAACTGACCCGCGTGACAACGCCATCACGGGGTGGTTGGTGTTGAGTTATGCGTTTTAATGAGTGGGTTCTAAGGTAGGTGATCGCTTTTAGACGAACGCTGGATATAGCCATTGACCTAGGCACGGCGAACACCTTGGTGTTCGTTAAGGGCCAAGGCATTGTGCTGGATGAGCCATCTATCGTCGCGGTGAAAACACGGCACGGTACGTCTACGGTAGTGGCTGCCGGCCACGCAGCAAAAGCGATGGACGGTCGTACGCCGAACGTGATCGTCACCGTGCGACCCATGAAGGCGGGTGTCATAGCCAACTTCGAGCTTTGCCAAGTCATGCTGCACGTGTTTTTACAGCGGGTCATTAAGCGTTCGTTGCTGCCGAGGCGAGTGCGTGTGGTGGTGTGTGTGACCAGTGCTTCAACATTAATCGAGCGAAGAGCCATTCGCGAGGCCGTGTTAAGCGCGGGGGTGTCTGAGGTTTACTTAATCGAAGAGCCCATGGCCGCTGCTTTGGGTGCTGGGCTTCCCATTGAGCAAGCGATGGGGTCGATGGTCGTGGATATTGGTGGGGGCACAACGGACATGGCGGTGTTTTCACTGAATGGCGTGGTGTACAAAAACTCCATTAAGTATGCCGGTGATTTTGCGGACGAGCTCATCATCGCCTATGCGAGACGACATTATAATTTGATCATCGGCGCATCATCGGCTGAAAAACTCAAGATCAGTCTCAGCCAATCCAACCAACCTGCGATTGAATTGACGGGGCGGCGCTTAGTGGATGGACTGCCTCACCGAGTAGAAGTGACCGCCTTGCAGTTACAAACGGTCTTTCGTGAGCTGTATGAAGCCATTTTAATGGAGATTCGACATTGCCTAGAGCAAACGCCCGCCGAGCTAGCGTCTGATGTTGCAAATAAAGGCATAACCTTGACCGGCGGTGGCGCAAAATTGTTGGGGCTAGCCAAAACCATTTCCCAGCAGTCGGGAATGCAAGCGTTAACGTTAGATACCTCGTTGAATTGCGTCATCAATGGCGCAGGGCTTGCGTTAGATCGATTGGATAGCGCGGATGCTCGGGACATATTTTGCTAAGTGCTCATTCGTCACTTCCGACAATTACTCCCCAATGTATGGTTTCAAATGTGAATTAAGTCATGAGGACTCATCTTTGTATTGCGGTAGTGGAAGATAACGAGTTGCTGCGTGAGGAGATGGTCAGTTTCCTCACCCGCGATCAATGGCAGGCGCATGGCGTGGATTGTGGCGAAGAGTTGAATCGGTGGTTGATGAGCCACACACCGCAAATTGCGGTGCTGGACGTGAACCTTCCCTATGAAGACGGATACAGCATCGCATCGCGCTTGCGGGCTCGTTACCCTGATATTGGTATTGTGATGGTAACGGCGCGAGTCAGGCATGGTGAGCGTACCGTCGGCTATGAGTCTGGTGCAGATGTTTATTTAACCAAGCCCACGAGCACGCGAGAATTGACAGCTGTGATTGAAAATTTGAGCCGGCGCTTGCCTGACACCCAGCGAGTGCTCGAAAAGTGTGCATATTTAGATAGTCGGCGAAAGTCACTCTTGACTCCCGATGCGATTGAGGTCGAGTTGACTCAGCGTGAGTATCAGTTGTTTGAACTGCTGTCTTACGCGCCGAATCAATATCTGAGTTATGGGGAGCTGGTCGATGGTTTGGGGGACATAGATGATCGCCCGTTTACCGTTGAGGCCTTAATGGTCTTGGTCAGCCGACTCCGAAAAAAGCTTCGTGATGAGATCAACGACGACCGATTAATTGGCTCAGTTCGTGGCAATGGTTACAGTGTGACGATGCAACTGAGACCGATGTAAGAATCTGTAAGTTTTGTGCTTACTCTGTGTGGATAATCAAGGTAATACCAAGTTTTTATTGCTGTTTTTTTGATAAAAACCATTACTTTTCAATTATTTAACAGGGTCTGCACTGATGTTTATTGCGCGAATTTCCGCTTCAACCAAATATGCATTGGGTTTGTTCGTTGCTGCTGGGCCTGTATTTGCAGCAAATCCACAGCCCGTTGTGCCAGCCACGGTCATGAGCTCTGCGCCCGTCGTGGCAGCGACACAAAAAATTCATGCCATACAGTTTTCAGGGAATACCGCTTTCACAGAAAGCCAGCTCAGTGCCTTAGTGACGACGGAGCTGGGGCGTGACATGACCTTGCAAGACATGAAAAATCTCGCGTTGAAAGTGCAGAATCACTATCACGCAGCCGGTTTTCGTTTAGCCAAAGTGGTGGTTCCACAGCAAAACTTTGCGACGGGCTCGTTGAGTTTAGTGGTGCTAGAGGGGCGCCTTGGCAAGGTGGAATCAAGAGGCGCAACTCGGACAAATCCAGAAATTTTTCCACTGTTTTTCGCTGCAGAGCAAGTCACCGTCGGCAAGCCGATTGATTTGGCTAACGCTGAAAAAGCCATGGTTCGCTTAAACCGCCTATCGGGTATTGAGGCGACGTCTACACTCAAGCCAGGTGCTCAACAAGGCACAACTGATTTGCTGATTAATGTGACTGAAGCGCCGCGGGTGAAAGGCAGCCTAGAAGTTAATAATTATGGCGGAAAGAACACGGGTGAAATCCGCGCTATCGCCGCCGCAGAAGCTCAAAATATCACCGGGGTGGGTGATGCCTTAAGTTTTATTGGCTTAATGGGTGTTGATCAATCCGGCGTCTATTTTGCTCGTTTAGGCTATGCACGCCCAATTAATAGTAAGGGTGGAAAAATTTCGTATTATGTTGGGGTTGGTAATACTGAGGTGGGTGGCCAGTTTAGCGCACTGGATATTCAAGGCGATAATACTAGCGCTGGATTTGGTTATATTCACGATTTTGTGAAATCTGCCAAAGTGATTCATACCTTAGAAACTTGGTTGGAAGTACAAAACTTAGAGCAAAGCTTTTTGGGTGTTAAAACCTTTGATGATCGTATTCGCAAAGTCCGCGTAACCTATCAAATTGATGAGTCGACGGCTAAGGGGCGTAACTTAGCAGCGATTAGTTTACATCAAGGCTTGGGCGCTAAATTTGGTGGTATGGCTAATGGTTCGCCCATGTCGAGTAAAGCCATTGCCGGTGCCGATAATAATTTTACCAAACTGACCTTTGATGTGGCTCGCGTGCACATGCTTTCGCCACGGACCAAGCTCATTGCGCAGTGGTCAGGCCAATATGCGCTTGATCCGCTGGTCTCTAGTGAGCAATGGGGTATCGGTGGCTACGGTTCAGTATCGGGACAAACCCCATCTGCGTTCTCGGGCGATAGCGGCGTGACACTGGGCTTAGAGGCGCGTCGTCAACTGTTTACCAGCAATCAGCAATGGCAGTTAATTGGCCGCGTTGACCATGGCCGTATTTCAATTAAAAAGCCCTTTTTAGGGCAAAAGTCGACGGAAAGCCTGAGTGGTATTTTAATGGGCTTGGCGTATACGCCGAACCAAAAAATAGAATTCCGCGTTGATCTTGCGAAGCCGGTGGGTGAGAAAACCGATGCAGGGTCTTATCTCTATGCGCAAGCGCGCTACCGTTTCTAATCGATACGCTAATTAAGCCGAATTGAGGTAATTATTATGTCACGTCAAAAAAATAAAACGAAATCGCTGAAGCAGAATATTATTGCTATTGCGTCAACAGGTCTTGGTAGCGCAGGTTGTGTGTCGTTGGCGTTTGCATTGCCGGGTGGGGGGGCGATTGTAACGGGTGGTATTAGTATCGGTGTTGCCGGCAATAACATGACAATTACCCAAGCAGATAGTAAGGGCATTATTAATTGGGGTGTAGGCGGGACACAAGGAGCTGTCGGATCAAGCGGTTTTAACATTAACGCAGGTGAGCTTGTCAATTTTGTACAGTCGGCCGGGCCTGGCGCTGTTACGCTTAATCGTGATTTAAGTGGTGCTCTATCTAATATTAGCGGCATGTTGACAGCGAATGGCAATGTGTTTTTGGTTAACCCTGCAGGGGTTGTTTTTGGTGGGGGCTCGACGGTCAATGTGGGTGGATTATTGGCTACTACGGCAAATATCGCCGAAGATGACTTTTTAGATACAGACGGTACCGCAAAGTTTGCCTTTACAGGTAGTCATGCTGGCAAAATTGAAGCAGCGATAGGGAGCTCCATTTCTGCTGGTAAGGGGGGTACAAATAGTGCCCAGTCAGGTACGGGGGCCTTTGTCTATTTAATTGCTCCAACTGTCGAAACGAATGGTGAAATTAAAACACACGTTGTCACTCAGATAGGTCAGGTGACCCTAGCGGCTGCAGATAAATTCGAAGTGCAGTTGTCAGGTTCGGGGCTGATTAACTTTGCGGTGAATCCATCTTCCGTAGCAAACGCAAACTTTAAGGTTGATCAGAAGGGCTCGATTGAGACACAACAAGTTCTCTTAACTGCGGATCAAGCCACATCGATTCAAACTTCCGTTGTTAATAATGATGGCGTTATTGAAGCTAGCCAGTTAGTCGATATTGCCGCGGAGACGGTGATACAAAATGGCGCTATAGCTGCTGATGTGACGGTTACGCCACCTATTGCTCCTGCAACATCCCCGAGCTATACGGTAAACACTAAAACTACCGAAATGAAAGTGAAGGCTGGTAAGTCGATTTTAACGGGAGCTGCGAGTAAAACCGGTGCCAGCACACTGACACTCCAAACCACCACAAAAGAAGCACATATCGGCGGCACATTTGGCGTAAATAACGGCGATGACACAACGCCTGTTACATTCGATGCAGACACAATCCATGCGGTAACCAATCGGGGCCATATCTATCTCAAAGACACGGCTGGAGGCGTAACGGTTGGAGAGGTTGACACGGGTATTACTGCGCCTACTAGCGGAGATCCAGTCTCATTTGGGACTTCGGTCATTATAAATACTGTCGGTGGTGGCATTCGTGGTGGAAAGCTGGACTCGAGTATTCCTAACTTTAGAAGACGTGCCAATACGTTCAATCTAAACGCAGATGGTGATATTGGTAACTCACCAACAGACCTACTTGGCCTTGATACGACGACACTGTTAGCTTCCACTCGGAATGGTCATATCTACGTCAATAACCAAGGTGATTTAGCATTAGGTAAACTGCAAATCACGGAGCCTGTGGTCACCATTAACAATGGGCAGCCCTTAGTTGCATTTGTAAGTGCGAGTGATCAGGGTAATGGAAAGGTTCGTATTCCTGACGGTAGCGATGCTGGACGTTTGGGTGTTAAAGACATTGTAGTGTCCGCTGGTGGTGACGTTGTTTTAACCAACACAGTCAGTGCTACTCGTAATCTAACAATTAACTCAGGTAAGTCGGTTCAAGCAGTACCTGCTGGCACCCAACAGCCTGTCAATACCCTGTTAACGGGTGTGCAAGTTAATGTAAACGCTGATGGCTCTGTTGGAAATGTTGGCCAGGCTTTAAAAACGAATGCTGAAAATGTATCGATTAATGCCACTAAAGGAAGCGTTTATATTAATGAGCAAAATGGCTTAAGCTCAATAAGTGTTACTGCCCAAGATGATATTTATGTAAGCGCTGATAGTGGAAATATATCGCTGGGAACGCTTTCTACTAATAAAAACATAGACTCTATTAAGGTATCTGGCGCACCAACTACCGCAGAGCTTGAAGATGTCGTTTCTGTTACAGCTAAGCGCGGTAGTATTCAGTCATCATCGAGCTCTTTGATAACGGCAGAAGCATTAGAGCTAAATAGTATAGATTTTATTGGCACAGCCGCTTCGCCCATTAAGTACTCGGGTGTAGAACGAATTTTGGTTGTCAATAATGGCGTGAATGCAGGCACATTTTTGGCCGGCAACTCAGCTAGCGTTAAATCAATCGACGCTACGATTAAAGGTGGTGATTTCGATCTAAGCGAGCCCGGTGTAGATGCTTTACGTTATATCGCATTAACTGAGACACTTAATTTAAACCGTCTCATTGCCGGGCCTGTCAGATTCATTAATGAGTCTACAAGTTTAGATCGCCAAGACATTAAAATTGCAGCTGGAGCTGGTGCAGGTGTTGGTGGCTTGCTAACGTTGAAAACGGAGGGCTCGGTTAGTCGTGCGTCTGGAGTGTTAACCGCTGGCTCAATCAACGTAACTGCAGACAAAGGAATTGACCTTGCTGTTGCGACCGGTTCTGCTGTGTTGGTCACTAAGTCAGGCGACATTAATCTTGACACAACAAGTAATAGTGCATTAACGACGTTAACGCTTGATGCACAAACTTTGGCTGCAAACAAAAATATTACCGCGAAGACAACAGGTGGTCTTTCCATTCAACGTACCCAAAGTTTAGGGGCGGTAACGTTAGAAGCCTCTACTAATTTAGCTGATTTAGTAAATGCTCAAATCTCAGGTTTAAGTCTGTCAGCCAAAGCTGCGTCAGTGGGTAGTGCATTAGACGCCTTTGATACCAATATTGACGGCCCAATTTCCGTAACGGCATCTTCAGGCGGGATTTATCTTTCCAATACAGGTAATGTGGGCGGTGCTGGTTTTAATGCTCAGGCTACGGGCGATATTGATTTCAAAAATAATGGGGACGTAGCCTTTGGTAAGGTCGAAACAACCACGGGTAATATTAATGTCGCTATAACGGGCGATGGCACAGATGCCCATGTAAATGCCCCAGACTTAGTAAATTTTAGCGCAGTGATGGGCTCCAATGGCCTGACTTATGCGGCAAAGTCTATGGGTGTTGTGGGTAATAGACTAGAAATTAATGTGTCAAAGCTTGTTGTTGACACAACTTCCGGTGGAATTTATGCGATTAATGACAATAATACGGCATTTTCGCTGATTAGAGCGAAGGCTTCTGGCGCAGAAGCTAATATCGATATTGAAACGAAAGGAAATCTTGCGCTAGGTACTGTTGAGTCTCGCGGTAATAATGTTAAATTGACTGCGGCGTCTAAAATAACTGACGCGCGTACTCAGGATCAAAAAAATCTTAAAACACCTAATGTACGCTCTAAATCACTGGACCTAAAAGCTGGTAATGGCGTTGATGATCTGTTGCTGGACGTAAACTTCATTTCTGCTGCAGGGGGAGCTGGTGAGGTAAAAGCAACTAACCAAGGGGCAGTATCTTTAGATCGCGCAAGCTTAGAGAATAAGTCGGTCAGCATTAAGGCAACCGAAATTTATGTTATAGACCTCGACGGTACAGTTAACTTAGCGCCTGCTGGGACTATTAATTTAGAAGCAACCGATGGCAATATTGTTTTCCTAGACCCAACCAATACGCTGGTCATGGGCTCTGGGAATATTACCTTGACGGCGAAAACAGGCGCAAGCGTTCAGGGTGCCGGTGGTGTTATTATTGCTGGAAATCTTAAAACAAATGGTAATATTAATTTATCTGCCGATTCAAATATTACCGTTAATGAGTTGAGCGCAGGCTCGGGCAATGTTTCCGTTATTTCAAATAAAGGCATCATTATTGATGGTAATGGCTCCGCTCATAATATTACTGGCGTCAACGTATCGCTATCTGCTACTACGCCAACAGTTCAAGAAGCCGTCATTCGCCGAGAAACAGCAATCTCAGAGTTTTCTGCGAATCAAGCGGAAGTTGGCGCATTAACAACGCTGAAGAAAACATCAGAAACCACTTTCGAGTCGACTAAGAACTCTGAAAATACGATTAAGACGACTTTATCGATCGCTGAGAATAATCAGAGAACGACTCAGAATAACTTCAACTCGAAAAATGCACAGGCCGAAGAGCTCGGCGGTGAGCTTGAAGATCTTCAGCTAGCGCTTGAGGCAGCAGGTGTTGCAGTTGATGTGCTAGAAATTGGCGTTGGTGCGGCCCAGGCCGTTCCATTTAGTGGTGATGCAGGCGCCACGGCCGCATTCGCCATCGTGCGTTTGGCGCTTAGTGCAGCGAGTTTGGCGGTAACCGTCTTTGAGCGAGAAGAGTTGGCGCCAGTGGTTGAGGAAGTGACTAAGCTGAGAGCTCTGCTTTCTTCGGCCAACAGCAATGTGTTCTCAACTAAAAACCTGCTGGCAAAAGCGACCTCTGATCGTCAGGCGGCTGAAAGCAACGTTCAAACAGTGGTTGATGACCTGAATAAAGCGACGATTGCGCTGCTTGCCAGTCAACGCGTTCGCGAACAAGCTCTTGCTGCAGAAGCACTTAACAAAGATATTGATAGCAGCGCGTTGAAGCCGCTGGGTGTTACGGCGCAACGTTTAGATATCAACCAAGGTACTACGGTTAATACCAGTGTCTTTTTGGACTCAACGGGCAACCTAGGACTAGGTGATATTGCGCTGAAGGGAGGCGAGGATCTCTTTGTAAATGCTGCGGGTAATGTCTCCCAAGTCGGTCAAACCGTTGTAAAAGCGGATGGTCTTAATCGCGGTTTAATATCGATTAAAGCTGGCGGATCAATTTCCGATGTTGGGCCAAATGCTGCAGGTCAGTTCCTTGCTGATGATTTAATTATGGTGGCTGGCGCTGGTGTCGGAGCCGGTGATGCCGTGGATATCCAAGCTGAAAACCTGTCGGTTACAGGCGGTAGCGGTGGCGTCAATGTGGCCAATACAACGGCATCGGTGAATAGTAGTCCTCGATATGCAGCACTGAATATCACCACCGTGGCTGGGCAATCTGGCATCAATGGCGATGGCGACATCACATTGGCAACCGATGGCGATATGAACTTGGTTTCTTTGGTCAACGATAGCAATCTCAGCACCAAACATACCGTCACTTTAACCAGCTCCAATGGATCACTCATTGATAAAAATATGAGTGACATTAATGTGCAGGCGAACAAATTCGTTGCCTCTGCCAAGAACGATATCAATCTAGACACTGATATTGATGAGCTGAGCAGTTCAACGCATTCAACCGGAGTTGGCAGTATCACGATTGATGAAAAAAGCAGCCTGACGATTCAATCAGCCAACGCTGGCAATGGCGACGTGATGGTTAATGCTGGTGGCGATATCACGGTAGAGTCGATTTTTGCACAGGATTCAAACACGACTGACACAACGGGTGAGCCTGCTGTGCCAAGGCTTGTGGGACATGTTGTGCTCACAGCAAAGGGCACTGCATCAAGCTCTACCGGCTCTATTATTGATGATGGTGTAGATACAACACGAATTGTTGCTAAAACATTGACGTTAAATGCGGCTAGAGATGTTGGTGGAAACATGTCTCAAGCGACGGCAGTACGCTCGCTAGATACTTCTGTTGACGAATACACCGTAGTCGCAAAGGGCGTTGTGAATATCACCGAATCAGATGATGTAAAGGTCAAGTCGGTAGTGACGACCGGTGATATCACGCTGCAAAGTGCTACGGGTAGCTTGAACATCGGCAAAGTTGAAACCGCCGCTGGTGGCACGACGCCAACAACGGTGACGCTATTTGCAGCGCAGGGTGGTGTAACGGATGACCTTGCCGAGGAAGCAAATGTTAGCCCCGAGCTGACCAATATCACAGCGGATCGTTTAGCGGTAAAAGCTAAAACGGGAATTGGCTCTTCAGATGACCTCGATGTGAAGCTGGGTGTATTAGAGGCGGAGACTGAGACGGGCAATATTAAATTGTCTGATCAGACTGGCGACCTTGCGATTAGCGATGTTACGCCGGGTCTGGATTTGCCCGCGCTGAACGGTGTTCGCGTAACTACCAACGGTAACGTTTCGTTAAACGTTGAAGCGGGCTCGCTCGACCAGCAGCGTGAGCTGAGTACCGCCTCTGGCGATATTGAACTGACCGCGAAAAACTCCATCACGATTAGCAGCGTCCTTAAGACTCTACTGGGTAAAATTGGCGTGACGGCTACCACTGGTGCGATCACGACGGGTGCTATGGCGCCGATTAGTGCCACAAAGGATGTGACCCTGTTGGCTGACACGAACATCGTGATCGATGACACGATTGCCACGACGGAAGGCAACGTTTCCCTGACGGCCACGAAG
>Ga0255139_1000593_pt1 | contig 11131 bp, 9 predicted proteins | sample Law_Colum_RepB_8_FD_188549 | JGI IMG/M metagenome (GOLD analysis project Ga0255139, IMG submission 188549) | Freshwater microbial communities from St. Lawrence River, New York, United States - Law_Colum_RepB_8d | ecosystem: Environmental > Aquatic > Freshwater > River | place: USA: New York...
GAGCATCAAGCTCCATGCGCGCTTCGGGTTCGAGCAAGTCGGCCTCTTCAAGCGGGTGGGGTTCAAGTTCGACCGTTGGCTCGATGTGGCCTACATGGAGCGGTGGGTCTGATCGGTCCGTGCCGCGGTCTTGGAACCGCGGTTCTGCGAGATCGCTTTTTCACAGCGCCCCGTTAGACTTCCACTCGATGGGCAAACCGATCCGCATTTCCTACGCGTTCATGGCCGTGTTGCTGATCCTGGTGGGGGTTCTTCAATTGGCGACCCCGCTGATCACTGCCTTGTTCGCCTATTTCGCTCTGAGCCTTCTGTCGCTGAATCGGAGTCGCTGGTTGGGCCTGACCTTGTTTCTGCTCCTCGTGGTTGCACTTGGAGTCGGCTTCTACAGTTTCTTCAAACACGCCTACGTTGTCTTGCCGCAGATCGCCGAAAAAACGATCCCAGCGGTCGTGGAGTTTACACAGAAGATCGGCTTGGAACTGCCGTTCACCGATCTGGCCAGTCTGAAGGTCACCGCATTGGACATGGTGAAGGCCAAATTGGCCAATCTCGGTCAATATGCCCGCATTGTGGCGGTCGAAGCCGTCTCGTTGCTCATCGGTCTGGTCGTTGCCATCAGCCTCTTCCTCAGTCTGAAACTCGACTTCGGAGCCGAACCGGATGCCGGTGATGACAACCTCTATACCGCGGTGGGGCGTGAGATTGCCGAACGATTCCGTGGTCTCTACGACAGTTTCTCGAAAGTGATGGGGGCTCAGATGCTCATTTCGGCCATCAACACCTTCTTCACGTCCGGTTTCCTGATTTGGAACGGCTATCCGTTTGTCACGGTGGTGATCGGACTCACCTTCCTCTTCGGCATGTTGCCCATCGTCGGCAACCTTTTGAGCAATACGCTCATCGTCGGTATCGGTCTCACCATCAGTCCCCATATGGCTTTTGCCGCCCTGATGTTTCTGGTGATCCTGCACAAGGGGGAGTACTTCCTGAACTCCAAGATCATCGGCAATCGGATCCGCAATCCGATGTGGTTGACGCTCCTGGGTCTGGTCATTGGCGAGAAACTCATGGGCATTCCCGGGATGATTCTCGCTCCGGTCATCTTGCACTTCGTGAAGGTGGAGGTCTCCCGCAACAAGTTCACACCCCAAACCCCTCCAGCATTTTGAGCGGCGGGCGTCGATGCGTTGGTCGTCACCAGTGCCTCGCCTCGCCGGCTCGATTCAGTTGATTTTGCGCAGAACCTGATCGGCTCCGAGTTGCACCACGTGGGGGTTGCGATCCTCCTCGAAGCAAACCGGAACATCGCCCGCCAATTCCGGTTGGGCCAGCAGGCGGCGTCCGTTGCGGGCGCTTTGGGCGGCCTCAGACAAACGGTGCTGGTGGCTTCGGTACAAGTCCCAGGCGATTTGCGCCGAGTCGTCCAAGGGCCAAGGCGGCCGTTCGCCGGATTCCTTGATTAGACGGTCCACGAGCGCTCCGGCTCCCAGCGTGTCCTCGAAGGAAGCGTTCTCCAAGGTGCCGGCACACACCAGACACACGGAAGTGGCCCCGGTGGACAGGAGGTGCTGAGCCAATGCCGTGAGATTACCAAAGGAGGCGATGTGGACGGACTCGGCCTTGCGGCAGGCTTCGAGGGCGCGCGTGCCGTTGGTGGTGGTCATGATGATTTCACGGCCTGCCACGCGGTCCCGGGTGAATTCCCGCGGTGAATTGCCCAGATCGAAATCGACGCCACCCGTCAAATGGGCCCTGATGCGCAACCCGTCCCGCTCGCCGGCCAGCAATGCCTCCGGATGGCCTGTCCGCAGCGCCAGCGCCTCGGCGATCTCCCGGGCTGGCAAGATACCCGTGGCCCCGTTGCCCAAGGCTTCGAGCATGGTGGAGGTGGCTCTGAGGACGTCGAAGACGACACACGTGACGCCCAGGAGGTCCTTCGCTGCGACGGCTTCGTATTCGGACGGAGAAAACAGCACCCGCAGCGACGGAGTCGGTCGGGCGGCGGCCAAAGAGGGGTGGCTCACGGTTGGCCGAAGCAGTGGAGGGCCTTGGCGGTGCGCACGAAGAGGTTTCCGTGACTCAGGGCGATGCTGCCTTTGCACGGGCCCTCGCCGGTGAAGGCATGGCTGGAGAGCACTTCGAAGGTGTTCCCAGCGCTCAGCGCAAACACGGTGCCGTTCTCGTCGTGGCAATAGAGTTTGCCGTCGGCTCCCGACAAGGAACCCCAGATCGGCCCGTTGCCCGGAATCTTGCCCGACCAGAGTTTCTCGCCATTGGCTGGATTCAGTTTGCTGACGATGCGTTTCTGCCCGTCGAGGACGAAGAGTTGACCGTCCAGCACGCAGGGAGTGCTCCAGTCGGTGGGCGCCTCCTTGAAATCCCAGGCGCGATGGGTGGTGGTCACATCTCCCTGGCCGCCTGGTTTGAACGCCACCACAGGCTGACCCTTCGGACCCGAAGCGAGGATGTATCCGCCGGCGATCACCGGGGAGGTCACAATGCGATACCAGTCGTCCCGCTTCTCGTAGAGTCGGGCCCGCCAAATCTCGGAACCATCCTTGGGCCGGTGTCCGCTGACATGGTCTCCGCCGACGATGATGAGCTCCATTCCGTTCGGACCTTTGAAGGCCACCGGCGTGGCGTACGATTCGCTGCTTTCCTTGGTGGAATCGGTGGAGCGGAGGGATTTCCAGAGGTCCTTGCCGGTCTTGGGATCGATGCACAGCAGGAAGGAATCCCGGTTGGGCTTACCGTCGAATCGCGGATAGTCCGGGGGCACTTCCTTGCGCTGCAGGATCGACAAGTAGAGGCGGCCCTCGTGCAACAATGGGCTGGCCCCGTAGATCCACATGAGCCCGAGGCTGCCGAAGTCTTTACTGAGGTTGCGCGACCAGAGGGGTTTTCCGTCGAGATCGAAGGCTGCGAAGTCGCCCGTGCCGAAGAGCGCATAAACCCGTTTGCCATCGGTGATGGGTGATGGGGCGCAGGTGTTGTTGCGGCCGGCCTCTTTGTCGCCCACGCCGACAGTTCGGCTCCAGAGAACTTGGCCGGAGGTTCGATCCAGACACATCAGTTGCAGGTTCTTCTGATCGTCGGGCGAGGTGAGGAAAACCCGGTTGCCGCTGACCACGGGAGTGGAACCGGCCTTCCCGGGCAAGGGGGTGCTCCAGCGCTTATTGGCCGGGCTCAGCGTGCTCGGCAGGCCGCTCATGCGGATCGAGCCATCCTGGTTGGGGCCCCGCCACTGCGGCCAGTCGGCCGTCGACGCCGCCGACAGGCACACGGTGAGAGTGGAAGAGAGGGCGAGGAAAGACCGGAGGTTCATGGCTTCAACGAAGTGCTGGTGGGGATCATCGGTTTCAGGATCGCGGATGGCTGTCTCAAAGATGACGAATGTGACCCTTGTACTTCTTCAACAGACGATCGTTGTGGTCGTCTCCCTGAGTGTTGCTGCTGATGTAAATCTCCGGCTCCACGCCCCGTCGGACCAATTGCTCGATGGCGTGCACCACCATGAGGTTGATGATGAGGATGCCCGTGATGGTCGAGGGCGGCCCGATGCGGTGGGGAAACCCCTCGATACCCATGGCGGCATCGCCATCGACCCCGCAATTGTCGATGACCAGGTCGGCGACATCGGCCAGACGCTTTCCGGAAGGATGCCGCGAGGGCCAGCGGTGGGTCTGGTCCATATTGGTGATGGCCACGGTCTTGAGTCCGCGGGCCTTGCCCTCGAGCACCATTTCAATGGGCACGGCGTTGCGTCCGCCGTTGGATGCAACCACCAACAAATCGCCCGCCTTGACCGGATATTGGTCCAAGATGGCCTTGGCCCGGCCTTGTTCCCGCTCCAGGTAGGTCGCCTCGATGGCGTTGAGGTGCATCATCAGGGTTTCTTCCAGGATCGGAACGGCCCGTGCGAGATGTCCGGCGCGGTAAAAGATTTCCTCAGCGACCATGTGGGAGTGCCCGGTGCCGAAGGCGTACAGAAAGCCATCGGTGGCCAATGAGTCTGCGAGCCAGTTTCCGGCGGTCGTGATCGGGGATCGTTGGGTGTCGGCGACGCGGTCGAACTGGTTGCGTGCCACGGAGACGAATTGATCGTAGGCGGACATGTGCTGCTGTTGAACGCCTTTGTACCGGGCGGGGCAATCCCAAATTCCACCGAGTTGCAGCCAGTGAGGGTCAAGCATGCGGCCCATGTGGGTTCATGGGCACCGATCGAGGTTTAATGGGAGCGGGAAACTTGGGGGGGCTACGCCATGCGGAGTTTGACCCTTGTCGAAGTGCACCCATAGTGTTTCCAACAATGTTGGTCGCACTTGAGACGCAGTCCGGGATCCCTGAGGCAATTTCTGTTGCCGATTGGGAGCCCGTGATCGCACCGGCTCGTGAATTCCTCGGCCGTGTCTCCGCCATGATGGAGGCTCAGGTCGAAGAGTTTGATTCCGAGATCGCCGAATACGCCCGTTACGCGCTGGAGAATCAGGGCAAGCAGTTGCGTCCGACTCTCGTGGCCCTGGCCGGAGGGGCTGTCGGGCCTTTGAACGATGATTCGGTGGCCGTGGCAGTGATCATCGAAATGATCCACCTGGCCACCCTGGTGCACGACGACATCATGGACGAGGCCAGCATGCGTCGTCGCAAGGCCACGCTAGCCGCCAAGTGGGGCAATCAGGTGGCCGTCCTGTTGGGTGACTGCCTCTTCGCTCACGCTCTCAAACTCGCTGCCAATTTGCCGAGTGCGGAGGTTTCGCGATTGGTGGCATCCTCCAGCGGTCGGGTTTGTGCCGGCGAAATCCTTCAAAGCCACCGACGCCGCCGTTGGGCGGTGGATCGTGCCGATTACTTCAAGGTCATCGAAATGAAGACGGCCGAATTGTTCGCGCTGTCCTGCGATCTAGGTGCCCGTCTCTCCGGGGGCACGCCCGAAGAGGCGGCAGCGCTGCGGCGTTATGGCTTGTCGTTGGGGACTGCCTATCAGATTTACGATGATTGTCTGGATCTCTACGGAGCGGAATCTTCGGCGGGCAAGTCTCTGGGAACCGATCTTGCCAGCGGCAAGGTGACGCTTCCGCTCATTATGGGTTTGGATCATTCCAAACCCGAGGATCGCGAACAGTTGGTCCGGTGGTTGGAGGACTGGCAGCCGGAATTCTTCCCCAAGGTTCGTGGGCTTTTGGAGCAGAACAGGGCCTTGGAGCGGTCCCGAGAGGTGATCGGGGAATTTTTGAACACTTCCGATGAAGCACTGTCGACCTTAAAGCCCGGACCGCAGGTCGATGCATTGTACGCACTCAGTCGTTTTCTGGCGCGACAAACCGACTTGCTTGCCGGCTCTTGAGCCGTGAGCGTTGCGTTGTTGATGGATCCAATCGCCGATTCGATGATGTCGGCCCGAGCTACCGCGAATGCCGAGGAGGCGTCCGAAGTAGTGCTCCGTGTGCGCCGTGCCCAAGCGGGTGATTTGGCTGCTTACGATCAGTTGGTCAGCCAGTTCCAGGAGCGGATTTACGGTTTGTGCTACCACATGACCTCCAATCATGAGGATGCCCACGATCTGGCCCAAGACGCCTTTGTGAAGGCGTGGCAAGCGCTGAGGAATTTCAAGGGAGACTCAAGCTTCTACACCTGGATCTACCGGATTGCGGTCAACACTTGCCTCAACCATCTCAAGCTGCGTCGCAATCGTACCCCGCACCTCAGTCTCAATGATTTGGATGTGCAGCCTGAGAATGACCCGGATTTGGTGGCGTTGGTCTCAGAAAACACCCCGCGTCGCGATGCCAGTCTGGCCGAACTCCAGCGCCGGTTGAACGAAGCCATTCTCAAGTTGTCGGAAGACCACCGAACCGTGGTGACACTCCACGATATCCAAGGGTTGCCTCATGAGCAGATTGCCAAGATTCTCAAAGTGAATCCCGGCACGGTGCGATCGAGGCTCTTTTATGCTCATCAACAACTCCAAGGGTGGTTGTCGGATTGGATGAAATAACCGAAATCAACGTGCAGAGCAGGCCATGACCGAAGACGAATCCTCCAAGAGATTGCAGCAGTTGCTCCGTTTGAAGCGTCACGAAACGCCGCCTCCGGGTTACTTCAACGATTTGTCCAGTGGCGTCATGGACCGCATCCGGGCTTTGGAAGCAGAGCGGAACACACCGCTGTGGCGTCGGTGGTTTTTTCTTGGATCCGATTCTCAGAGTGCTGCCGCCCCGGCCGGTGGGCTGTTGCCGGTGTGGGTTTGGAACGGCTTGGGATTGGCCATGATGGCGACGTTGCTCGGCGGGATTTACTGGGCCAGTGGCACGAATGATTCACCGAACTCCGAGGGCATGCCGTCGCAGCAGGCCGCCGTCACAAGCCCAGGTCTCTCGCGTCCTTCAGAAGCTTTTTCGGAAAATCCTTCGATCGCGTTGAGTGGATCCAGTTGGGACTCCATCTCATCTCCCCAATATTTACGAGCCGCAGCGCCTCTGGTTCATGAGCGTTTCCGGGTGCCGGTGTCCGTTTCAATGTCCAGCCCGTCCGCCGAGTTGTCTTCCACCAATCCGTTTCCTGCCGGGTTGTTCCGATTGCCTGGAACCTCTGGAGACCCAGGCAGCAGTCCTGAAGCTTATCGTGTCCGATTGGGCAATTGGTCACGGTAACTCGCCTAGAGAAAAACGCCTGTGTTTGGGCGGGCATTGGGATCTTTTTGCAGCGGCTTCCCAATGGGGGCTTCGCACAGGGACAGCGTCCGGCCTGAAGTTATGTCCCGGTTCCAGAAGAACCCGCTGAGTTGACCAAGACTTGGCGAAACAAAAAGCCGGAACAATTCCATGGAATCATTCCGGCTGAGATTTTTTGGCTCGGCCTCGGGCTATGATCGAAGCGGAAGGGTCAGCTCGTGCGGACGAAGTAGACGGTGAATTTCTTTTCGCCGGTGCCAAACGACCAAGTCAGGCGCCCCGTGTCATTGACCAAAGCGTCGAGCGATTGCTTGGAGCCCTCAAGCTCCGCCCCGAGGACATATCGGCCGTCGGTCCGAGTCCAAGTGCCGTCGAAGGACTTGAGACCCTGGATGAATTCGATGCCGGGTGGCAGCTTGGCCACCTTGGCCGCCTTGGGTTGGGCTGCTGGGACAGCCGGGGTTCCGGCCGACGAAGGTCGAAGACCATAGCGAGCCATGTAGGCGTTCTGGGTGGCGGCCGGGCTGGGAGCCGCGGCCTCGCCACCCTCCGGGTTGGCCGCAGCCACCGGGGCGATCTTGATGGAGAAACGGCCGTCAGTGTAGGCCACCAGCGTCGCTCCCGAAAGAATTGGGCCCAAAGCCGTGCGAATGCTGCGCATCTCCGCCGGGCTCAAGTTCAGCCGTTCGCGCTTGAGTTGGGTGAAGACGGTGCCCGGATCCATCCGCCAGCGTCCGAGGATCTTTTCGTCTTCATAGCGGGGCGAAATTCCGGTTTCGAGGTACTTGCGGAAGTCCTTCAGGTCCACCTTGGCGAAGGTTTCCCGCAGGGTCGGGCTGAACAGGACCGCCGCCGCCTTCGGGTGGTTGAGCATGGCGGACAAGGCAGGCTTGCTTTGGATCAGCTTGAGGAATTCGGCATCGGAACCGATTTCCGCGAATTCTTGCTGAGCACCGAGGGCCAGAAACGGGGGGTAATTTTCAGCGCGACCCTGAACCAGCGGGTTGGCGTGCAAGATTCCGAGAATGTCCGACACCTCGTAGTACTTGGCCGGAGAGTTGTCCATCGCGGCGAAGGTGCGGGCCCAACCGGTGGATTCCATTTCGCCGCGCAATTGGGCGATGTATCGCACGGGGGTGGCTTCGCCGTTGTCGCTGGTGACCTGGGTGATGAGGTAGCCTTGCCGGTAGACGAAGTTGCCCACACTGAAGAAAACGCAAATGCCTGAGATCAGACCCACGAAGAGTCCGATCGCTTGATTCATCCGCTCGAAGGCGGCGCGCGTCGGCTCATCGGATCGGTACTTGAAGAAGAGTTCCACCGGTCTGTGTGCCGCCACTCCGATCACCAAAAAGATGATGGTCAAGAGGCTGAAGACGATCACGCCGGGCAGCAGGGCCAAGTCGATGTAGTCTTTGACCCCCATCATGGCGAGACCGGCGCTCACCACCCCACCGGCGATTCCCGCCAGCGCCAAGCCCAATGCAGCACCTATGAAGCCGATGCCCCAACGAATGGCTCCGGTCTGATGGCCCAGTAGGCCAAATCCACCGACCAAGACGACTGCGACGACCCAGATAAGCATGACCGGAGGCTAGAAAGTCCCGTGCCAACGCGCACGCGGAAAATCAGATTCTGAGAGGCTTGCGATTCGGGGCATTGGTTTTCATGGTTTGCCTGCATGAGTCTGTTGCCCTTTGGTGAATTACCGCCCCATCGCCCCCGCCGCTTCGTGCCTGTCGATCTGGCGCTGGGACAATGGGATGCGGTCGCTCCGTTTTTCGACCAATTGGAGGCCCGGGCTGCTGGGTGCGCTTCCGTGGCTGAGTTGGAACGGTGGTTGTTGGATGCCGGCGAATTGTCCGCAGCCCTCGACGAGGAGCGCGCGCGCCGATACATCGCCAAGACCTGCCACACCGACAATGCCGAGGCTGAGAAGGCTTATCTGCATTTTGTGGAGGTCATTGATCCGGCCCTGAAACCTCGGCAATTCACCTTGGCTGAATTGTTTCTCAAGCACACTTTCCGTCACCAACTCTCACCGGCGCAGTACGAAGTATTCGATCGCGCCACGGCCCTCCAGGTGGAGTTGTATCGTCCGGAGAATATCCCCTTGGAGACCGAAGAGGCCAAGGTGGGCAACGAGTACAACAAACTCAGCGGCAGCCTGACGGTGGATTTCCGCGGCGAGGAGAAGACGCTCGTGGCCATGGGGCGCTTCCAGGAAGAACCGGATCGGGCCTTGCGTGAAGAGGCCTGGAAATCCGTGGCCGCCCGACGGGTTCAGGAGGCCGATCGGTTCGATGCGTTCCTGGATGAATTGATCCGCATCCGCCACCAAATCGCCCTCAACGCCGGGTTCCGAGACTACGTCTCTTATGCCTATCGGATGCGCGGACGCTTCGACTATGGCCCGGAAGACTGCCACAAGTTCCATGACGCCATTGAAACGGAAGTCATGCCCATCTTCCGGAAGTTGCAGTCCCAGCGTCGCCAGAAACTCGGGGTGGAGCGCTTGCGTCCGTGGGACACGCAGGTGGATCCAATGAACCGCCCGCCGCTCAAGCCATTCTCCACCTCGGCAGAAATGGAAACCGGTGTTCAGACGGTTTTCGACCGCATGAACCCCGAGTTGGCGGCCGGATTTCGTGGGATGCGAGAGAAGCGCTTGCTCGATTTGGACAACCGCAAGGGCAAGGCCCCGGGTGGCTACCAATACACGCTGAGCGAGGCGCGTTTGCCGTTCATTTTCATGAACTCGGTGGGCCTTCAGCGCGATTTGGAGACCATCCTCCACGAGGCCGGGCATGCCTTTCATGCGCTGGCTTGTCGGGAGCAAGATTTACCGCTTTATCGGGAGGCTCCCATCGAGTTCTGCGAAGTGGCTTCCATGGCCATGGAACTGCTCGGCGCGGAACACTTGGAGGTGTTCTACAGCCCGACCGACGCGCTGCGGGCGCGCACGGTGCACTTGGAAGGGGTCATTGGTGTGTTCCCGTGGATCGCCACCATTGATGCGTTTCAGCACTGGCTTTATTCCCATCCCAACCACAGCCGAGACGAACGCCGGGCCGCCTGGTTGGCATTGATGGACCGCTTCGGGGGCGACATCGATTGGTCAGGGTGCGAATCGGCCCGGGCCAACCTCTGGCACAAGCAACTCCACGTCTTCCTGTATCCGTTCTACTACGTCGAGTACGGCATCGCCCAATTGGGTGCGTTGCAAGTTTGGGTGAATGCCCAGCGGGATCCGGTGAAGGCGTTGGCCGATTATCAGGCGGGATTGGCGCTCGGTGGCAGCCGTCCGTTGCCGGAACTCTTCGCCAAGGCGGGTTGCCGATTTGATTTCGGCCGCGAAACGGTTCGACCACTGGTGGTTCGGGTTTCGGAAGCCTTGGATCGACTGGCGGCCCTCTGACCCGTCAGTCGACGGGCGGCTTCAGTACGTCTCGGCGAGGACTTGGCTCAGCACCTCATCGGTCAGACGGACGGGGTTGCCCTTCATGCTGCTGGAGGCTTGGGCGGCCCGGATGAGTTCCGGGAAATCCGAGACGCGGAGTCCATGCTGGGACAGTCGTGGGATGGGCCACCCGTGCACCGATTCGGTGATCCACCGCAGACCGTCGTCGATGGAGGCTCCCGGGATGCCTGTGAGCCACTGGGCGGCCTGTCGGTAGCGTTCGAGGGCGAAATGTCCGGGCGTCGTCCGGGATAAGGTTTCGACATTGGCTCGCCACACAGGGCCCAACAGCGCGGCACAAACCGCGCCATGGGGTGCTTGGAAGCGTCCGCCAATGGGGCCTGCCAAGCCGTGGACTGCCCCCAACCCGGAATGAGCCAGCGCCAACCCGCTGAGGAAGGCCCCGTAGGCCAGGTCGGTGCGGGCTTCAAGGTCCTGGCCGTTGGTGATGGCCCGTCCCAACGATCGCACCATCCGCGGGATTCCCTCGCGGCAGCAGGCGTCGGTCATGCCGTTGGCCTTGCCACTCACCCAAGGCTCCAGCAGTTGGGTGAGTGCATCGAGACCCGTGCTGGCCGTGAGTCCCGGTGGTAGCCCCAGGGACAGGCTGGGGTCGATCAAGGCGATGCGGGGCACCATTTTCGGGCTTCGCAGGCTGACTTTCAGGCGATGCTCGGGTGAGGTTAGGACGGCGTTCCGCGTGGCCTCGGCTCCGGTCCCAGCGGTGGTCGGCATTGCCAGGAAGGGCAGGGGCGGGTTTTCGAGCGGGAGCCCCTGTCCGATGATCTCCAGGAATCGGAATGGATCGCCTGTTTGAGGCGTCAGGGCCGCGATGGCTTTGCCGGCATCGAGAACGGATCCACCGCCGCAAGCCACCACGCAGTCGACGCCGAGATTCCGGGACGCTTCGGCGCCGGCCTGTGCCTCGGATACCGTGGGTTCGCCCGCCACGGTCCATTCCACCCAGTTCAACCCGGCTTTGCGGAAGGATTCGCGAACG
>Ga0255139_1000602_pt1 | contig 11060 bp, 9 predicted proteins | sample Law_Colum_RepB_8_FD_188549 | JGI IMG/M metagenome (GOLD analysis project Ga0255139, IMG submission 188549) | Freshwater microbial communities from St. Lawrence River, New York, United States - Law_Colum_RepB_8d | ecosystem: Environmental > Aquatic > Freshwater > River | place: USA: New York...
GAATGGGGGGATGTTGGGGGTGGCTCATGGATAATCCGATTCTACAAAGCCCTTTGAGGGCCGAATGCCCCGATCTGCCTTTGTTCCTGCCCTGCCCTTCGACCTGATCTGCCTGTTTGTGAAGTTTTCCACTGTCTTTTTGTTGCTGCTGCCCCGCTTTGCTGCGCCCACGGTTTGGGCGGCTGCGGTGGTGTGCGGCGCACTGCCGGCGGCGGCGTGGGCACAGGGCTTGGCCGACCAGCGCACGGATGCCCCTGCGCTGACGTTGCGCAGCAGCCCCTTGCTGGAAGAGCGCATCTCCGAGACGCAAAAAAAAGAGGCCCCGACCTTTGTGGGCGCTCAGCAATTGCAGGTGCGACCCGATCTGGACTTGCAGTTGCAAGGCCAGGCCACCATTCGCCGTCCGGGCTTGAGCATCCGCAGCGAACGCCTGGACTACGACCAGACCCAGGACACGGTGAATGCCCAGGGCGCGGTCCGATTGAGCCGTGATGGCAGTTTGTTCGAGGGCGTGCGTTTGCAGTTGCAAATGGACAGTTTCACGGGCCGCTTTGAGCAACCGCGTTTCGAGTTGTACAAAAGCGGTGGCTATGGCGAAGCGGCTTCGCTGGAGTTTCTGGACAGCCAGCGCTCGGTGGTCCATCAGGTCAGCTACACCACTTGCCGGCGCAAGCCTGGCCCCGAATGGTTGCCCGAATGGGTGCTCAAGGCCACCCGCCTCACGCTGGACAACGAGGAGGGTTCGGCCAGCGCCCAAGGCGTGCAGTTGCGCTTTCAGGATGTGCCGCTGGTGGCTTTGCCGGAGATCAGCTTTGCCTTGACGGGGGATCGAAAATCCGGTTTGTTGCCGCCTCTGATGGGCATCGATTCCACCAGTGGTGTGCAGGTGTCGCAGCCTTATTACTTTGACATCGCACCCAACCGCGATGCCACGGTCAACACCCAGCTCATGAGCAAACGCGGTGTGGCGGTGGACACCGAGTTCCGTTACCTGGAGCCGGATTACAACGGCCAGTTGCGCCTGAACCTGATGCCTTCGGACAGTCTGCGCAAGCAGGACCGCTGGGGCTTGTCTGTCCAGCACCAGGGCGGCATCGACACGGGCATCGATGCCGTGGGCAGCGTGGGTTTGGGGCTGAATCTGAACCGGGTCAGCGACGACAATTACTGGCGTGATTTTTCGCGTTCTGGGCAGGTGTTGACGCAGCGTTTGTTGCCCTCCACCGGTGTGGTGAGTTGGGGCCGTGGTGACTTCAGCATGACCGCGCAGGTGCAGCGCTGGCAAACGCTGCAGGACATCAGCGCGCCCATCACGCCGCCTTATGACCGGGCCCCCCAAATCACCATGCGCTATGGCCAGTGGAACGCCGATGGGCTGGATTGGTCGCTGACCGGCGACACCACGCGCTTTGAAGCGGACTATTCGCGCATTCCCGCCAACACGGCTGTACCGCGCAATGGTGAGCGCAGTTTTGTGCAGGCCCAGGTTAGCCGCCCCTGGATTCGCCCGTGGGGCTTTGTCACGCCCAAGTTGCAGTTGCACGCCACGCGCTACCAGCTCGATGGGGTGCTGGACAACGGCAGCCACAGTGCCAACCGCGTGCTGCCCACGTACTCGGTCGATTCGGGCTTGGTGTTCGAGCGCGAGACCCAATGGTTCGGCCGCGATGTGCTGCAAACCCTGGAGCCCCGGGCTTTTTATGCCCGCACGCCTTACCGTGACCAAAGCATGCTGCCCGTGTACGACAGCGGTGCCACCGATTTCAATTTGTCCACCATTTACAGCGAAAACGCCTATGTGGGGCACGACCGTTTGATTGACAACGACGCGTTGACACTGGGCGTGACCAGCCGTTTCTTCGATGCCCAAAGCGGGGCCGAGATGCTGCGCGTGGGCATGGCGCAGCGCATCCGGTTTTCCGATCAGCAGGTGGTCTTGCCTGGCCAGACCGCGGCCCAAACGGGCCTGAGCGACATGCTGTTGGGCGCAGGCGTGCGCTGGGATGACCGCTGGGCGCTGGATGGCACGGTGCAGCTGAACAACCAGACCAACACAGTCAGCCGCACCACGCTTCAGGGCCGTTACAGCCCCAGCCCCTACCGTGTGCTCAATGCCGCATACCGCCTGAACAGAAATGTCAGCGAGCAGGTGGACCTGGGTTGGCAGTGGCCCTTGAGTGACCTCATGGGAAGACGCGACCCGCAGGCCGAGTCGGCCTGGACGCGCGCGCCGGGTCAGGGCCTGGGGCCTGACCGCTGGTACAGCGTGGGCCGCATGAACTTCAGCCTGACTGAACGCCGCCTGGTGGACAGTTTGCTGGGCTTTGAGTACGACGGCGGCTGCTGGCTGGGGCGCATTGCCTTTGAACGTTTGCAAAGCACGGTGAGCACGGCCACCAGCCGTTTGCTGTTCCAATTGGAGTTCATCGGCTTGGCCCGTGTGGGGGCCAGCCCCCTGACTGCCTTGCGCAACAACATTCCCCGTTATCAAAATTTGCGCGAAAACTTTGTCGCGCCAAGTCGGTTCCAGAACTATGAATAAATCGCTTCTCTCTCTTTCGTGGGCTTTGTGGGCTGCGCTTGGCCTGGGGGCGTGGGTCACCGGTGCATCAGCACAGGCCCAGACGCAGGCCGCGTCGATTCGGCCAGCCGATTTCATCGTCGCGGTGGTGAACTCGGAGCCCATCACCAACCAGGAAGTGCAACTGCTCAGTCAGCGCCTGTCGCGTGAAGCGGCCGCACAAGGGCGCAAGCTTGACAGCGCAGAGACCAAACGGCTGGCGCTGGAGCAGCTCATCAACGAGAAGGCGCAGCTGCAACAAGCGCGTGACATGGGCATCCGCATTGACGACGAAGCGCTGGACCAGGCCGAGCAGAATGTGGCCAACAGCAACCAGATTTCGCGCGATGAGCTGCGCCGGCGCGTGCAGCAAGAGGGCACGTCCCTGCCTGTGTACCGTGAGCAATTGCGCCAACAGTTGACCCTGGCCCGTGTGCGCGAGCGCGAGGTCGAAGGCCGTGTGCGCATCAGCGATCTGGAGGTCGAACAATTCCTGCAAGAGCGACTCAAGGAGCAGGCCGCCTTGTCTGCGCAGGCCCCGGCCGAGCTGAACCTGGGCATGATCTTGATCGCGGTGCCTGAAAACCTGACCGAAGCGCAAGTTCAACCCTTGTCGGAGCGTGCCCGTCAGCTTGCCCAGCGTGCCCGTTCGGGCGAAGATTTTGCAGCCCTTGCCAAAGCCAACTCCCAGGCCCCCGATCTGGCTGCCAATGGCGGTGTGCTGGGCTTGCGCTCGGCCAGCCGTTACCCCGAACTGTTCGTGAATGCCACCCGTGCGCTGGCGGTGGGGGCGGTGTCCGAGCCCGTGCGATCGGGCGCAGGCTTTCACATCCTGAAGGTGCTGGAGCGCCGTCAACCTCCGGCCACCTTGATGGTCACGCAAACGCGCGCGCGACACATCTTGTTGCGCCCCGGTGCCCAGCTGTCGCAAGAGCAGGCACTGAACCAATTGAACGGCATCCGCAAGGACATCCTTTCCGGCAAGGCGGATTTTGCCGCCGTGGCCAAGAGCCTGTCGCAAGACGGCAGTGCGCAGCAAGGGGGAGACTTGGGCTGGGCCAATCCGGGCATGTTTGTGCCCGAGTTCGAGCAGGTCATGAACCGCTTGCGCCCAGGCCAGATCGCCGAGCCGCTGGTCTCCCGCTTTGGTGTGCACCTGATCGAGGTGACCGAGCGCCGCAATGCCCCCATGTCGGATGCGCAGCAGCGCGAGATCGCGCGCAACGCCTTGCGCGAGAAAAAGCTCGATGAGGCCTATGCGTCATGGTCCGAAGATTTGCGCAGCCGCGCTTACGTCGAGATGCGCGAGCCACCCCAATGAAGCACATTGCCCGCAAACGATTTGGTCAGCACTTCTTGACCGACGGCGGCATCATCGATGCCATCGTGGACGCCATCCATCCCGAGCCCGGACAGCCCATGGTCGAAATCGGCCCCGGTTTGGCCGCCTTGACCCAGCCCCTGGTCGAGCGCTTGGGGCACTTGACGGTGATCGAGCTGGACCGCGACTTGGCCGTGCGCCTGCGCGAACACCCACACCTGTCGGTGGTGGAGTCCGACGTGCTGAAGGTGGACTTCAGGGCGCTGGCCACGCAGATGCTGGCCAACAGTGCCACGGGCGCTTCCAAAATCCGCGTGGTGGGCAACCTGCCCTACAACATCTCGACCCCCATCCTGTTTCATTTGCTGGCGCAGGTCGACGTGATCGAAGACCAGCACTTCATGCTGCAAAAAGAAGTGATCGACCGCATGGTGGCCCAGCCCGCCACTTCGGATTACAGCCGACTGTCCGTCATGCTGCAGTGGCGCTACGACATGGCCAATGTGCTGTTCGTGGCACCCGAAAGCTTCGACCCGCCGCCGCGTGTGGACAGCGCTGTGGTGCGCATGGTGCCCCTGGCCGAGCCGCCACAGGTCAACGTCAAAACGCTGGAAACCCTGGTCCAGGTCGCCTTCAGCCAACGCCGCAAAATCTTGCGCAATACCCTGGGCAAATGGCTCGATGAAAAAGGCTTCGCGGGGCAATTCGATCTGCAACGCCGCGCCGAAGAAGTGCCCGTGGCCGAGTTTGTGGCCTTGGCCCAAACCGTCTGAACGCCCGTCAGCCATCGCCACGCCCATCGCCCACGGGGTGGGCTCCTACAAAAAATCCACCCCTGCCTGTTGCTCAAGACTTCAAGGTTTTTGTGTTGTAGGAGCCCACCCCTGTGGGCGATGGATTGAGGAGCGATCGATTGCCGGGGTGATGGTTGCCAGGACGATGGTTTGTAGGGCGATGTTGTTGAGGGCGTGTGCCACGCCCATCGCCCACGGGGTGGGCTCCTACAGGGAGTCAGCAGCTGACGCCTGTTTTTGCAGGAGCCACCAGCTGATGCCTGTTTTTGCAGGAGCCACCAGCTGATGCTTGTCTTTGTGGGAGCCAGCCTGCTGGCGATGGGTGTTTGTGCTTGGCCAAAGAAAAAGCCCGTCGATGACGGGCTTTTTCGGGAGGGCCGCTGAAAGCGGCTCTTGGCGGGGTCAGGCTGCTGCGAGCCAGTAACCTGCGTTGAATGGGCTGCTCATGCGCAGCGCCAGGGGCGAGACGTCCACCAGTTTGTCGGTGGGCATTTTTTCGCCTTCTTCGATCGATTCGGCCATCACGGCGTCCTCGGTTTGTGCCTCAATCGCCCGTCCTGCTTGGCTGTTTTGCGCAGAACGGGCTACCGAAAAGAATAGAAGCATCGGAAGGGTATCTTCCTGTCTCCCCAGTAGTCGGCCGTGTCACGGAAGATGTCCAGCAATTGCTCGCGGGCTTCCTTGTCGAACTTGGCGTGTGCAGGAATTTGTTCCAGCACCACGATGAAGCCTGGCTGTGGGCCGGACTTGTGCAGTGGGTCGGTCATGCAGTCGTACAGGGCATCAAAGTTTTTGCCGAAGTGCGAAGGCAGCGTGAATTGCGCACCAATCAGGTCCAGCACGTCTTGTTTGCTCTGGGCTTCGGCCAGGTTGGCGTACAAAAAGTGGTGGCCCAGTCCTTGGGCGGCTTCTTGCAAATCGCTCACGCGGTACGCGCGAATCGACTGCACGATGTTGGACCGCACGCCTTTGAGGGGCGTCTCTTGGTCCGGGCGAATCGTCATGTCCATCTCCGTGGTCTTTCTAAAGAGTCTAAAAAATCAGGGCTTCTCAACGATCATGCGAAAACTCGCGTAATGGTCTTGCGTGTAGTAGCAGGCTTTCGGCTCTGCGGGCACCGGGCCGCCGCAGACAATGCGGCGCGCTCCACGGTTGCGCGCACCGGGCGTCCTGACGGTGTATTCGCGGTAGTAACCCCTCGCCTCGCGTGGCAGGATGCGCTCGCGGTTGCCAAAAACAGTCCCATCCTTTTCGTAGGGAAAAGGACCGCCCTTGCGGATCAGTTGGTAGGTTTCCTGGCCTTCGCGGGGCAGCTCTGTTGCCAACATCGTTGACAAGGCTTGCACCTCTTGGGATGAACGTGCATGCACTAAAAAAGTGCATGCCAGCAAAATCAAACCCATCAACGCGGAAAACCAACGCTGACGGGCCACGGCTTGTTGCGCCATCCTCATGAATACACCTTTCAGGAGCATCCGGGTTTACCCGAAAACTCGAAGGCGCTAGTGTGCGTCAAATGCGATAAAAATGCAAGCGAATGCCCAATAATTAGGCAAAGACAGTTTGGTTATTTTTATCGAATGTGAGTGCGCACTCTTTTTAGGGTCTTTAACGGGCCGCGTTGGCGTCGGCTACGGTCAGCGCCGTCATGTTCACAATCCGGCGCACGGTGGTGCTGGGCGTCAGAATATGTACCGGTTTGGCCGCGCCCAAAAGCACCGGGCCGACGGCGATGTTGCCGCCTGCCGCTGTTTTGAGCAGGTTGTAGGCGATGTTGGCGGCGTCGATGTTTGGCAAAACCAGCAAATTGGCATCACCGATCAAGCTGCTGTTGGGCATGATGGCGTGGCGCGCAGCCGCGTCCAAGGCCACGTCGCCGTGCATTTCGCCATCGACTTCGAGCCAGGGGGCGTTTTGACGCAGCAAGTCCAGCACCTGGCGCATCTTGACGGCGCTGGGCTGGTTGGACGAGCCAAAGTTGGAGTGCGACAGCAAAGCCGCTTTGGGCTGGATGCCGAAACGGCGCATTTCTTCGGCCGCCATGACGGTGAACTCGGCCAGCTGTTCGGCTGTCGGGTCGTAGTTGACGTGGGTGTCGACCATGAAGACCTGGCGGCCTGGCAACATCAAGCCGTTCATGCAGGCAAAGGTGTTGACGCCTGCGCGCTTGCCAATGACCTGGTCGATGTAGTTCAGGTGCATGGGGTTGGTGCCCCAGGTGCCGCAGATCATGCCGTCCACATCGCCTTTGTGCAGCAACATGGCACCAATCAGCGACAAGCGGCGGCGCATCTCGATCTTGGCGATCTGCTGGGTGATGCCCTTGCGCTCGGTCATGCGGTGGTAGGTCTGCCAAAAGTCGCGGTAGCGGTGGTCCATCTCGACGTTGACCACGTCGTAGTCCAGCTCTTCCTTCAGGCGCAGGCCGAATTTTTCGATGCGTTCGGCGATCACGGCGGGGCGGCCAATCAGCGTGGGGCGGGCAATGCCTTCGTCCACCACAATTTGGGAGGCGCGCAACACGCGTTCTTCTTCCCCTTCGCTGTAAGCGATGCGCTTTTTCAGGGCGCGTTTGGCGGCCGTGAAAATCGGTTTCATCATCGTGCCCGAAGCGTAGACAAAGCCTTGCAGCTTCTCGCGGTAAGCGTCCAGGTCCTTGATGGGGCGGGAAGCCACGCCGCTCTCCGCTGCGGCTTGCGCAACGGCCGGGGCGATTTTCATCATCAGGCGAGGATCGAACGGCTTGGGGATCAGGTACTCCGGGCCAAAGGCCAGCGGCTCGCCCACATAGGCTGCGGCCACCACTTCACTTTGCTCGGCCTGCGCCAGCTCGGCAATGGCGTGCACGGCGGCAATTTCCATCTCCAGCGTGATGGTGGTCGCGCCGCAGTCCAAAGCGCCCCGGAAAATGTAGGGGAAGCACAGGACGTTGTTGACCTGGTTGGGGTAATCGGTGCGGCCCGTGGCCATGATGGCGTCGTCGCGCACGGCTTTGACGTCTTCAGGATCGATTTCGGGGTTGGGGTTGGCCAGTGCAAAAATCAGCGGCTTGGCCGCCATGGACTTGACCATGTCCTGCTTGAGCACGCCACCGGCCGACAGGCCCAGAAACACGTCCGCGCCTTCAATGACTTCACGCAGTGTGCGTTGCGCGGTTTTTTGCACGAACTGGATCTTGTCTTCGTCCATCAGCTCGGTGCGGCCTTCGTAGACCACGCCGGCCAGGTCAGTCACCCAGATGTTTTCGCGCGGAATGCCCAGCTTGACCAGCAAGCCCAGGCAAGCCAGCGCGGCAGCGCCTGCGCCCGAGGTGACCAGTTTGATTTTCTTGGGGTCTTTGCCCACGATCTTCAGACCGTTCAAGATGGCCGCGCCCACCACGATGGCGGTGCCGTGCTGGTCGTCATGAAAGACCGGGATCTTCATGCGCTCGCGCAGCTTGCGCTCGATGTAGAAGCAGTCGGGCGCCTTGATGTCTTCGAGGTTGATGCCGCCAAAGGTCGGCTCCAGCGAGGCGATGATCTCGACCAGCTTGTCCGGGTCTTTCTCGTTGATCTCGATGTCGAACACGTCGATGCCCGAAAACTTCTTGAACAAGACGCCCTTGCCTTCCATGACCGGCTTGCTGGCCAGTGGGCCAATGTCGCCCAGGCCCAGCACGGCTGTGCCGTTGGTCACCACGCCCACCAGGTTGCCCCGGCTGGTGTACTTGAAGGCGTTGGCCGGGTCTTTGACGATTTCTTCGCAAGGGGCGGCCACGCCGGGGGAATAGGCCAGCGCCAAATCGTGCTGGTTGACCAGCTGTTTGGTGGCGGCTATGGCGATTTTGCCGGGGGTGGGGAACTCGTGGTATTCGAGGGCGGCTTTGCGCAGCTGGGCGCGTTTTTCTTCGGCTTGGACCTTGTTGGTCATTGTTATTGCTCCGTTGTAGGGATGTGCTGTCAGGGCTGCCGGGATTCAGCGGCCTGCAGGGATGGCAAAAGATTTGTCAACACCCAGGGCGACAGTCAGGCGGTATTTTCATTGTAGACCCCTGATTCAACGCTTCAGGCCCGGGTAATGCCCTTCGCAAGTGAGTTGGCTTTTGACTTTTGCGCACAAATGGAAGCGATTCAACGCAAGTGCTTCCAGGCCTTGTGCTGCAAGGCCTGCGCCACACTGACGGAGCGCGGTCCGGCGATGACCTGAAAAGACGCCCCGGCTTGCAAGCGACCCGGCTTGTCCACCGCCAGGTAAAAACCGCAGCGCCCGCTTTGCACCATGTCCTTGGCGGCGTGCGCGTAAGCCATGACGGCGTTGAATTTGCCGCAAGGCTCGCGCGGCTGGGTCACGCGCAAGACCACATCGCCAAAATCGAGGCTGTCGCCAATGAACAGGTCTGTTTCGGACACGCCTTGCAGGCTCAGGTTCTCCCCCAGGCTGCCCGGGGCCAGGGTTTCGTCGAACATGGTGGCGCCTTGGGCCAGGCGCTGCGCCTGCCACCAGGGCAGGTGTTCAGCAGGCAAGGCGTAAACGGCCTTGCTCAAGCCCCCGTGCACGGACAGGTCGGCCTGCTCGTCTCCGACCAACCCCAACACGCCGACATCGATGGGACCTGACACGGCGCTTTTGCCAATGGCCGACACCAGCTTGCGCCCACCCACCATCAGGGGGCGGGTCTGGCCAATCTGCAGCGAGAGCAGACGCCCCGATGCCTGCGGATGAGTCGGCATGGTCGACGGCATGGGCCACTCAGCCCTTCATCAAAGCTTCGATCTCATCGGCTTTGACGGGTACACCGCGTGTGATCAGCTCACACCCCGTGGCGGTCACGATGGCATCGTCCTCGATGCGGATGCCGATGTTGTGGAATTGCTCGGGCACGCCCGGTGCGGGGCGCACATACAGGCCCGGCTCGATGGTCAGCACCATGCCCGGCTGCAGGATGCGGCTGGGGCGGTCCTTGATCAGTTCGCCGCTCAGCGGGTCTTTGCGTTCGCTCACCAGGCCAACCTGCGAGGGCTCCACATAGCTGCCGCAGTCGTGCACATCCATGCCCAACCAGTGGCCCGTGCGGTGCATGTAAAACTGGAAATAGCTGCGGTTGGCGATCACGTCTTGTGCGGTGCCGACTTTGTGTTTGTCGAGCAGGCCGACATCGAGCAGGCCCTGCGCCAGCACGGCCACGGTGGCCTCGTGCGGGTCTACAAAGCGGGCGCCCGCCTTGGTCGCGGCCACCGCTGCGTCTTGCGAGGCCAACACCAGGTCGTACAAAGCGCGTTGCGGACCGGAGAACTTTCCGTTGGCCGGGAAGGTGCGGGTGATGTCGCTGGCGTAACCATCCAGCTCGCAGCCGGCGTCGATCAGCACCAGATCGCCATCGCGAATCAAGGCCGTGTCGGCGCGGTAATGCAGCACGCAAGCATTGGCCCCACCCGCCACGATGGAGCCGTAGGCCGGGTACTGCGAGCCGTGCTGGCGGAACTCGTGCAGCAGCTCAGCATCGAGGTGGTATTCGCGCACCTCTTGCCCCGCACGCAGCATGCTGGCGCTGCGTTGCATGGCGCGGATGTGGGCGCGGGCGCTGATGACGCTGGCGCGGCGCATGATGTCTTGTTCGTGCGCGTCTTTGACCAAGCGCATCTCGTCGAGCAGGCTGCACAAATCGCGCTGCTGCTCGGGGCACAAAGCGCCATAACGCACCCGCGCACGCACCGACTGCAGCCAACCGTTCACCAGGCTTTCCAGTCCCGTGTGGATGGCAAAGGGGTACCACACGGTGCTGCGGTTTTCCAGCAACTTGGGCATGTGCGCGGCCATCTCGCCGATGGGCAAGGCCCGGTTCACGCCCAAAGCGGCAGGTGCCGCGTCTGGCCCCAAGCGGATGCCGTCCCAGATTTCGCGCTCCAGGTCTTTGGGTTGGCAAAACAGCGTGGTCTCGCCCTCGGCCGTGATCACCAGCGTGGCATGCGGTTCGGTGAAGCCCGTCAGGTAATAAAAATAACTGTCGTGCCGGTACAGGTAATCGCTGTCGCGGTTGCGCGGGCGCTCGGGCGCAGTGGGAATGATGGCGATGCCGCCTGCGCCCAGTTGGGCGGCGACGCGGGCACGGCGTTGGGCGTAAAGGGTATGGGTGTCGGTCATCTGTCAGGCATTCGGACGAAGGGGATTCATTATGTCCGCTCCTTCACGCGGCTGCCCGTCTTTCAGGTGCCAGCCACTGCCACTTCGGTTTACACATGGGCATGGATGAGGGCCTTGGCCTTTGACCCTGACTTGCTGTAGACATGATGGATGACCTGCCCACCTGACAAACGTGGGTTAAGTTGATGGGGTGCGAAACCTTTATCAACCCAGTGCCATAACTCAGGAGGCAGGTCATGAAACAGTTTAACGATATTTACGT
>Ga0255139_1000615_pt1 | contig 10879 bp, 7 predicted proteins | sample Law_Colum_RepB_8_FD_188549 | JGI IMG/M metagenome (GOLD analysis project Ga0255139, IMG submission 188549) | Freshwater microbial communities from St. Lawrence River, New York, United States - Law_Colum_RepB_8d | ecosystem: Environmental > Aquatic > Freshwater > River | place: USA: New York...
CTACCGCACCGGTGCTGGCCCAGTGCTGGCCCTGAATGCCAATTCAGCAGGAATGCGCACCGAGGCCGGGCGCTCACCCTCCAGCAGTTTGCGCATCAGTTCCATGGCCACCGAACCTAAGCGAAGCTTGGGTTGGCGAACGGTCGTCAGCGGTACGCGAAAGAATTCGCTGACCAAAACATTGCCAAACCCAGCCACACTCAGGTCCTGAGGAATGCGGACTCCTTGGTTGAGCAAGGTATCCGCGGCCCCGATGGCTACCAAGTCGTTCACACCTTGGATCGCTGTGGCTTCGGGGTTTTCCTGGATGTACTGCAGGGCCGCTGAAGCGCCCTCCTCTAGGGTGGAACCGGCATGGAACACCAGACGGTCTTCCACAGGAATTCCCGCATCGCGCAATCCCCGACGGTAACCCTCGATCCGCTCCTGCGCCCAAGGTGAATGGGTCGGGCCCGCAAAGAAGGCAATCCGACGATGTCCCAACGAGATCAGATGCCGCGTGACCGCTTCAGAGGCACCGAGATCATCCGTCTCGACGTTGACAAACTGTTGGCAAAAGGGAGCCCGCTGGCCCAGCAGGACGGTGGGAATGCCCTGTTTGAGGAGATCCTCAAAAATCGGAGCCGTGGATTCCATCCGATAAACCGGAGCAATAAAAATACCGTCCACACGGCGAGACATAAAACGCCGGATCACCGAATCTTCGCGATCTACTTGGCCCAACGAATGAGCCAACAGCAGGTCGAACCCGCGTTCATAGGCCATACTCTCCAAGGCCAACAGCACGCGCGAGTAGACCGGATCGGTTGGGGCCGGAATGACCAACCCCAAGAGGCGGGTCTTGCGATTCCTTAAACCGCTGGCCGAGGCGTCGGGCACATAGCCCATTTGTTGCGCCAACGCTTGAATTCGCAACTTGGTGCCAACGGACAAGTCCGGCTTGTCGCGCAGCGCCTTGGACACCGTCATGACCGAGACTCCAGCCACCGCAGCGATGTCCTTCAAACGTACCATAAGACAGTGATTCGGAAAACCAACGCCCCGACGAACTTTGCCGCTCGAAAACTTTTATCAGGCGACCCTCACCGATGAAGTCCGAAGCAGCTCCGCGGATCAAGTCCTCTTATGCTGCAGCTCACTTAGAAAAGCGAAGGCTGTCATCACGTGGATTCATCTTAAAGTTTAGAATTTTCATCCATCCTCACCTACAGTCGGGACATCCCCATGAAATTGCTGCACGCCGAACCCACCCGGATCGAGATTGATGGACATCATTTGCGCTGCCACCAGTGCACGCGTGAGCAGTTTCACCGTCGGCGCATACGTCTCGAAACCGCCAGTCCAGCGGGCATGCAACCGGAATGGCAGGAAAGCATTGCCAATACCTTCATCTGCTCCCACTGCGGCTTCATTCACAATTTCCTCATTCAATAATATCCTGACCTGAGGAGCCTTGACGCTGCTGGTATAAAGGCCGATATGTGGAATCTGTCATGAAATTGGCGACCACCCACCGACCGAGACATTTCCGCGCATTTGCGGCGATGATGCTCTGGGTTTGGCTGGTGTCCCAATCGTTCTGCGTGGCCCATTGCCATGGGGTTTTGAGCGGCAGTTGGCAGTCCCCAACGGGAGCCACCAAATCTTCCCACAGCTGCTGCGCACGGTCCAAGCCCTCACAACGGATACAAACCGACGTGACCGCGCATTCGGCCTCACGTCCCCATAACGCATCCCAAGACCCGGAATCCAACAATTCCAAATCCCCGTCTCCGGCCAACCCGTGCTCTCCCCAGGCGGTGATCCAGGGGACGCTCAATTTGGAGCCTCCGACGTGGGCTCCGCTCATTCTTCCGTTTCCACAAAGCAGTTCTGGCTCCGAATTCTGCGGGGCTGCCGTTTTTTCCTGGCATCATCGGACAGCCGCAGTCCGACCTCGCATGTCAGATCAGGCCGTTCCCCGATGGGATGCCGGCTTTGAGCCCTCGGTGATCCTCGGGTCCGGGCTCCGAAGCCTGGCGCCCCCCATCGGAGTCTGATCGATCCCTGAATCCGGTCTGATCACCATCAGGCATCCGGAGCTAAAGGCCGTTCCACGAACGACCTTCTGAACTCAGCCGCAGACGGAATTCCTGTTTCAGGCATCCCCTGTCGGTGCTTCCCAAGACCAAGAAAGCGCCCAGCGCCTCAGACCTGCCCCAGATCTCCCGTTGGTTCCATCCATGAATTCTTCGCCTGTCCTTTTCCGGCTACCGAACCAAATCGGCGGTTGGGTCGTCGGCCTTCTGGTGGCCTGGCACTGCCGTGCCGAGGTCGTCACGCCGTTGGCCGTCCACCAATTGGCCGAATCCATCCCGGACCGTCACCCCGGCCTGCAAGCCTTGGAACTGCGGGCCGATGCTGCCAAGGCCCAGGCCGAAGCCACGCGGCAGTGGGCCGATCCAACTCTCAGAGCTGGAGGCCTCGGCTTCACCTCCCGAGGAGCCCAGGCTTCAGAGGAGGGCGATCTCGCCCTCGGAATCACCCAGACGCTGCCCGTCTTCGGCAAGGAAACTGCGGCCCGTGCCCTCGCCGATGCCGAGGCCAAGACCGCCCGGGAAATGGCCGAGACCCGAATTGCCATACTCCAGCGAGACCTCATGGAACGACTCCTGGAAATGGCCTTACTCCATCGCAGCATGGATCTGGCTGAGGCCGATCAAGTTTGGATACGCCGAATCCTCAACACCCTGGAGGCACGCCACGCGTCCGGTGGAGTTACCTCCGCGCTGCTCCTCCAAGTCCGCAACGAATTGTCCCAATCTGAGACGCGGCTCAGGCTGCTGCGCATCGATGCTCAGAATGCCGCGGCGCGTATTAATCGTGTCTTGGGACACCCCATCGACCGCGCAGTCGGGCCTTGGGAACTGCCGTCCAAAGCCGCACCCATTACCTATCAACACGATTGGCCGCGCCGCGCTCTCGCTGCAGAACCCCAGTTGCGGGTGGCTCGAAAGTTCAGCGACGAAGCCTCCGCCCGGGTCGATGCCACCCGACGCTCCCGGCGACCCAACCTGTCGCTGGGTCTAGATTCTCGGCAGTACTCGGGAGATGGCGGTCTGAGGAACGGGGCGGCCACGCTGTCGCTCTCCCTTCCCTGGTTCAACGGAGACCAATACCGCAAGGACCTCACCCGGGATCGCCTCCGACTTGAGGCCTCACACCGCGATGTGGCCAATCTGGAGGCAGAGGTCACCCTGGAGATTCATCATTGGTTGACCCGTATCGAAAGCGCCCGCATCCGGGCCGAACTGGCAGAGGAGACTCTCCTGCCGCGTATCCGCACCGCCCTGGACACCGCCACCGCGGCCTTGAGTGCCGGTCCTGGTGAATTGCGAGACACACTGGATCTGCGTCGGCAATGGCTTGACGCACAATCTAATCAGGCCACCGCCATCGCCGAACAATGGTCTGCCATCGCCGAACTACTCCTGCTCTGCGGTTGGCACGATTTGCCCAAATTCCCTTCACCGCTTTCCAGTCCTTCTCCTGCTCCATGAAAACCTCTCGCCTGCTGCTGTTGGCTGTCTTCGTCGCTGGTCTCCTGACCGGTGCCGGATTCTGGGTCCTCCGGTCCCATAGGGATCTTCCCCAGACATCCACGGTTTCCCAACCAATAGGTGTGGCCCCCTCGCGTCCACGATCCGTGCGGTTCTACCAGTCGCCGATGCATCCGTGGATACGGTCTGACCAGCCCGGACGATGCACTATTTGTGGCATGGAATTGACCCCGGTTTATGAGGGGGATTCTGGAGCAGCTGCAGAGGGACCCGTCGTCGTTCTCGGAACTAATTCGATTCAATTGATCCACCTCGAAACCAGTGAGGTTTCCGAATCCCCCCTCATCCGCAACCTGCGGCTCTCGGGGACCCTAGAAGACAACGACACCCGCCACCGGATGATTTCAGCTTCCGTGGCCGGGCGTATTGAGCGCCTGGCGGTCAACCGGGTGGGTCAAGAAATTCGAGCAGGGGACCCCCTGCTGACCCTTTATTCTCCGAGTTTGCTCACCGCAGAGCGCGAGTACGTGGCCCTCAGCAAACAGCCGCACCTGGAACCCGTCGGCGCCTCAACCGACCTGACCCCGATCCTGGCCTCCGCCCGACAGCGCTTAATTCAAATGGGCCTGACTCCGGGGCAAATCGATGCGCTGAAGGACAAGTCTCCCAGCGCCCTGACCAGCGAGCTCATGATTCCAGCCGATGGCACGGTGGTGCTCAAACAGGTGTACGAGGGCCAGTACGTCACCGAAGGGCAACGCCTCTTTGAGACGGCGGATTTCTCCACCATGTGGGTGCAACTCACAGCTTACGAGTCAGACCGCCAATGGCTCCGGGTGGGCCAATCGGCCCGCATCACCACCGCTTCCTGGAACGGCGGAGTGATCACCGGCCAGGTGAGTTTCATTGATCCGAACTTCGACCCGATGACCCGGAGCACCCGAGTGCGCGTTGAGGTTCCCAATCCGATCGAGGAGACAGCCGATGGCCCCCGCAGACGGTTGCTCCACCGGGTAACCGCCATGGCCGAGATCGCCTGCGTCGAAACCGCACGCACCCTGCCGCGCAGCGCCCTCCTGTGGAACGGGGGGCAACCGGTGGTCTACTTAAGCCTCGGCGCCGGGGCCTATGAGTCCCGGAAGGTTCGCATCGGCCGCATTGGCGACCACTTGGCCGAAGTGCTGGATGGCCTAAAACCTGGAGAACGCGTGGTGACCCAGGCGGCCTTCCTCATCGATGCGCAATCCCAACTCCAAAGCGGCGGCAGTGACGACAGTGGCGACAGTGGCGATAAATCTAATTCCCAGGCTTCATCAACCTTACTAAGTCGATCTCCCGCACCACTTCCCTTGGCGGGGTTTCTGCAACTCTCGGCCGACTTGTCCGAAGCGCTCGCTTCGGATCAGTTGGAGGTTTTTCAAGAAATCCTAAGACGTATTCCACCTCGTCAGGAAGCACTCCGCCAATGGGCCACCCTGCCAGATTCAAGCCTTCCAGAAACTCTCCAAAAATCCATCGCATCGGTTTCCGTTCCACCGGTTGCCACGCCTCCTTCTAGTCTTGCGGAGGCCCGGAAATGGTTTCTCGACCAATCACGGACCACCGTAGACCTAGCCCGGTGGACCCACCGTCAAGGATGGGAGGCGGGAGTCCGTGCCTTCGAATGCCCGATGGTCGATCGAGCGATTCCATCGGCTCCCAAACGGGCGGGCTGGTTGCAGAAACGCGCGGAGGTCCGCAACCCGTTCTTCGGGGCTGAGATGATCGATTGTGGTCTCGAACTGAAGGAGAAGCCGTGATTGCTCGCCTCATCGAAGCCTCTCTGCGCCAGCGCTTCCTCGTGCTTTGCGGCACCTTGATGCTCGTCGCCTTGGGAATACGGGCCGTGTACCGGACTCCGGTCGATGCCATACCGGACCTGAGTGAAAACCAAGTCACCGTCTTCGCCGACTGGGCCGGCCGGGGTGTTCAGGAGGTCGAGGACCAGATCACCTACCCACTGTCGGCCAACCTACAAGGTCTGGCCGGAGTGCGCAGCGTCCGAGCCACCAGCATGACGGGTTTCTCGCTCATCACCGTGCTGTTTGAAGACTCCATCGACAATTATTTTGCCCGCACCCGGGTGCTGGAGCGCTTAAATCAAATCACCGGCTCACTGCCGACCGGTGTCGTGCCGAAACTCGGTCCGGATGCCTCCGGGCTGGGCTGGGTGTATCAATACTATCTGGAGGTGGACCCAACTCTGGCCCCCGAGGGCGGATACGATTTGGGTCGGTTGCGCAGTATTCAAGATTGGCTCATCCGCTACCCGCTCCAGTCCATTCCAGGTGTGGCCGAGGTGGCCTCGATCGGTGGGTTTGTGCGCCAGTACCAGATCGAGGTGTCGTCGGCCAAGCTGCGCGCTGTCGGCATTACCTTGGGCCGGGTTCTTGAAGCCGTGGGTCGGGCCAACATCAACGTCGGAGGCAAGGTGATCGAAGAGAACGGACGCGAGTACGTGGTTCGAGGCGTCGGGTTAATTCGAAGCACCGACGAATTGGAGCAAGTGGTGCTGTCGGAAACCAATGGTGTTCCGGTGCTGCTGCGCGAGGTGGCTCACATTCGCTTAGGCGGCGACTTCCGGCGGGGCACGCTGGATGTCGACGGACAGGAACGGGTCGGAGGCGTCATCGTCATGCGGACCGGCGAAAATGCCCGCGAAGTCATACGCAAAACGCGAGAACGCATCGCCCAAATCCAACCGAGCCTTCCGCCCGGGGTGAGCCTCCGCCCCTTCTACGATCGCAGCGACCTCATTGACCGCACCCTAGACACCCTGAAACACGCACTGTGGGAAGAGGTGATTCTGGTGACCCTCGCCCACATTTTGTTCCTCTGGCATTTCCGGAGCATCGTCATCGTTACCCTGCCCCTGCCACTGTCTATTCTGACGGCTTTCCTGCTCATGCAGCAGTTCGGTATCTCCTCGAACATCATGTCGCTGACCGGCATCGCCATCGCCATCGGTGTTTTGGTCGATGCTGCGATTGTGATGACCGAGAATGTCCTCCGACACGCCGAGGAGGCCGAGGCAAACAAGCAGCGGGCAGGACTCGGAAATCGACTCACCCTGGCGGAGACGCTGCAAGTCACCCGCGATGCGTCTCTCCAAGTGGGTCGCCCGGTCTTCTTCGCCATGGTCATCATCATTTTGGCCTTCGTGCCGGTCTTCGCGCTCACGGGTCAAGAAGGCAAACTCTTCCACCCACTGGCCTTCACCAAAACCTTCGCCATGATCGGATCCACCTTTCTGGCGATGACACTGGTGCCGGTCCTGTGCTCGTTCCTTGTGCGCGGGCCGTTCCACCGCGAAGCAGACCATTTTCTAATGCGCTGGCTGCTTCGAATCTATGACCCCGTGCTGTCGCAGGCTCTCATCTGGCGCAAGACGGTCCTGACCTCTGCGGGTCTGATCCTGGCGCTGGCGATCATCTTGGCTCTTGGACTCCCCCGAGCCTGGGTGGCGCGGCTCGAATCGGCGGGTTTGCCCTCTGTCGCCCACCTGGGCAAGGGCATGGGCAGCGAATTCATGCCGCCTCTCAATGAGGGCAGCCTCCTTTTTATGCCGGTGCTGCTGCCGGGCACTTCGCTCACCCAGGTGAAGGAGATCATGAGTTGGCAGGACCGCGTGATCCGAGCCCTTCCGGAGGTTCAGACGGTGGCCGGAAAACTGGGTCGATTTGAAACGGCAACCGATCCGGCGCCGGTGGAGATGATCGAGACCACCATCACTCTCAAACCGGAATGGATTTCAACCAACCGTCTGGTGTGGGGATTCCTTCCAATTCCCACGGTCATCCGCAATCCAGAATGGCGGGCCGGAGTCACGCCGCGCGACCTCATCGGCGAATTGAGTCGGAAGCTCAGTGAGATTCCCGGTTATGTACCCGGGTTCCTCCAACCCATCGAGAACCGGATTCTCATGCTAAGCACCGGCATCCGAGCCCAATTGGGCATCAAAGTGTTTGGCGATTCCTTAGAAGAACTCCAGCGCAAGGCCTTTGAAATCGAACGCGTGGTCCGCTCGGTTCCTGGAGCCGTGGGCGTCGCCGCCAGTCGAGTGCAAGGCAAGCCCTACGTGGAAATCGAGGTGGATCGCACGCAGGCGGCGCGCTACGGCCTCAACGCACAGGATGTGCTCGAAGTGGTCGAATCGGGAATCGGCGGCACGGTCGTCGGCACGGCAATCGAGGGTCGGGCCCGGTTGCCCATCCAGGTCCGCTTGGCAGCCTCCGAACGCGACGACATCGATCGGTTGGGAGAAATTCTAATACCGACCGCCAACGGGTCCCCGGTGCCACTCTCTCTGGTGGCCCGAGTCCAACGCACCGATGGACCGGGAGAAATCGCCAGCGAGAACGGCCGCCTGCGGGTCTTTGTCCAAGCCAACGTTCAAGACCGGGACCTCGGCTCCTTTGTCACCGAAGTCCAGGAGCGAATGGACCGCGAGATCGTGCCCACCCTCTCCCGAGGCATGACCCTCGAGTACTCCGGTGAATTCGAGAACCAAATCCGAGCCAGCCGGACTCTCCGTCAAATCGTTCCGACGGTGTTGGTCATTATCTTCCTGCTGCTCTATCTCGTGTATCGCTCCGCCATCGAAGCGGCCCACGTCCTCTTGGCCGTCCCGTTCGCCTTGTCTGGCGGTGTGTTTTTGCAATGGGCTCTCGGTTGGCATTTCAGCGTCGCCGTTTGGGTCGGGTACATCGCGTTGTTCGGAACTGCCATCCAGACCGGGGTGGTGATGGTCGTCTATCTCGAGGAAATGCTGGCCACGCGTCGTGCTGCATTGGGAGACCGATTCACTCATAGCGACCTCATCCAGGCGGTGAAAGACGGCGCGCGTCTCCGACTTCGCCCCAAGGTCATGACCGTGGCCACCATCGTAGCCTCCCTTCTGCCGATTTTTTGGAGTCACCGAACTGGGGCTGAAGTGATGAAGCCGCTGGCCACACCCGTCATCGGCGGCATGGTGAGCAGTCTGCTCCACATTCTCATCGTCACCCCTATCCTTTTTGTCCTGATTCGAGAGCGAGAATTTAAAAAGCCGGTCAATCCAGCACACTAGCCCCTCAATCCACCCATCCCGCCTCAGAACGCGCTGGAACCCGTGATTGCGGCTTGCTGCCTGATTTTCCAGGGGGCAGGCTTTACCACATAAAGCGTATGGCTGAACTCATTGGAAACCTTCTCGTCGCCCAGTCTGGCGGCCCCACCAGCGTCATCAACGCCTCCATTGCCGGGGTTATCACCGAAGCCGGTCACCATGAGGGCATCGAAGAGATTTTTGGCGGTCAGAACGGTATCTTAGGGATTCTCAACGAAGACCTGATCGACATCAACGACGAGCGGTCCAAGTCGATCGAAGGCCTACGGAACACGCCTGCAGCTGCTCTAGGCACCTGCCGCTACAAGATTGATTTCAACAAGAATCCCGAAAAAGCGGCCAAAGACATGGACCGCCTCTTCGAGGTCTTTGAAGCCCACAACATCCGCTACTTTTTCTATGCGGGCGGCAACGATTCACAAGACACCGCGCACAAAATCCATTTGGAGGCGGTGAAGCGCGGCTACGACCTGCGCGTGATGGGTGTGCCCAAGACCATCGACAACGACCTTCCGGTCACCGACCACTGCCCGGGCTACGGTTCGGTGATCAAGTACAACTCGGCCACGGTGATGGAAATCGGCTTCGATGTCGGTTCCATGGCCACTGATGACGGCTCTTGCTGCATCGTTGAAGTGATGGGCCGCGCCGCTGGCTGGATCGCTGCTGGAACTGTCTTGGCCAAACAAGGCAATCCGGCCAACCCACCGCACATCATCGTGCTGCCAGAAATCCCCCTGAATGAGGCTGCATTCCTCAATCGTGTGAAGGAAGTGGTCGCCGAACACAAGTACTGCGTAGTCGTCTGTGGCGAAGGTGTGAAGAACGAAGCCGGCGAAGAAATTGGCGCCGACAAAACCCGCCTCGATGCCTTTGGACACGCGGTGCTCTCTGGAGCCGCCGACGCGCTCGCATCCATCGTCCAGGGCAAGCTCAACCTCAAGACCCGCACGGTGAAACTCGGCTATGCCCAGCGCGCGGCCGCTCACTACGCCAGTCTCACCGATGCCGATGAAGCCTTCGCCTGCGGCACCGCAGCCGTCCGCGCCGCTGTCTCTGGCAAGTCGGGTCTGATGCCGAAGATTGTCCGCCTGTCTTCCAACCCTTACCGCTGGGAGATCCAGCTCGAACCGCTGGAGAACATCGCCAATGTCGAGCACTTCATCCCGCGCGACTGGATTAGCGAAGACGGATTCTTGCCGAACGAGAAGTTCGTCGAATATGCCGCCCCGTTGATCGAAGGTCAGGTGGTCGTTCCGCAAAAGAACGGTCTGCCGTCCTACACAATCCTCGCCAAGAGCCCGGTCGAGAAGAAACTCGCACCCCGCGCCTAGGCCATCACAGCGCTGACGGGCGATAAAATTCCCGAAAGCCTCAAACCGCCGAACGGATCCCACAGATCCCTCGGCGGTTTTTTGTTGATGAATCCCACCTGGAACGCCCCCAACCCAAGCGATGACACGGCGTTGCATTGCAGTTCTGGCGTATTCGGCGTTAACTCTCTACGCGCATGAGTTCGCACCCCACCGCTCGCAACCTCCCACTCGGAAAACCTCAGGGGCCCAGACGCCATTTCGCCTCGGACAACTACGCGGGCATCACTCCGGAAGCCTGGGCCGCCTTAGCTGAGGCCAACCAGGACCATGAGCCTGCCTATGGCAATGACCGCTGGACCCAGGCCGCCACAGACCGGATCCGCGATCTCTTCGAAACGCCCTGCGAGGTCTTCTTCGTCTTCAACGGCACTGCCGCTAATTCGCTGGCCCTATCGGCTTGCTGCCAAAGCTACCACAGCGTCCTGTGCCATGAGGTTGCCCACGTCGAGAAAGACGAATGCGGTGCGCCCGAATTTTTCAGCAACGGATCCAAACTACTCCTGCTGCCCGGCGACGGTGGAAAACTAACCCCTGCAGGCATCGAGGAAGCGGTTCGGCGCCGAACCGACATCCACTACCCTAAACCCAAGGTGGTCACGGTGACCGAGCCCACCGAGGTCGGGACCCTCTACACCCCTCAAGAACTCCGAGCCATCGGAGCAATGACCAAGAAACACGGGCTGCGCTTCCACATGGACGGCGCACGCTTTGCCAATGCTGTGGCCGCTCTGGGCGTGGCACCCCGAGAGATCACCTGGCAGGCCGGTGTCGATGTCCTCTCCTTCGGTGGCACCAAGAATGGCATCCAGGTTGGCGAC
>Ga0255139_1000625_pt1 | contig 10737 bp, 8 predicted proteins | sample Law_Colum_RepB_8_FD_188549 | JGI IMG/M metagenome (GOLD analysis project Ga0255139, IMG submission 188549) | Freshwater microbial communities from St. Lawrence River, New York, United States - Law_Colum_RepB_8d | ecosystem: Environmental > Aquatic > Freshwater > River | place: USA: New York...
CTATCATCGAGCGTTGATGAATATGCAGCGCCGCCTAACGGTGGCGCTGCAGAACGAACGCATAAAAAAACCGGCGCACATGCGCCGGTTTTTTTCGTCTCAATTTCTCAGTCTAGCGTACTAAAAAAGCGAATTAGCCTTCGATTTTCAGCAGTTCGATGTCGAAAACCAGCGTTTCGTTAGGACCAATCTTTTCGCCCGAACCTTGTGGACCATAAGCTAGGTTGCCTGGGATGTAGAGCTTGTACTTGCCACCAATCTGCATGAGCTGAACACCTTCAGTCCAACCAGGAATGACTTGGTTGAGTGGGAAGGTAGCAGGCTGGCCACGATCGTAGGAGCTATCGAAAACCGTACCGTTGGTCAGTGTGCCCTTGTAATGCACGGTGACAACGCTGGTCGCAGCGGGCTTAGCACCGGAACCGGCTTTAAGTGTTTCAATCTGCAAACCGCTGGCGGTAGTTGTAACACCCGCACGCTTGCCGTTGTCGGCTAGGAATTTAGCGCCGGCATCAATGGCGGACTTTCCTTTGGTTTCCATTTCTTTCATTTTCTTCTCACGCAGCTGTTGCGCCATCGTGGTCAGAATTTGTTTGCGCTCTTCATCGTTCAGCGCCAGTTCGGCTTTGTCCTGAACGTCTTGCAGACCTTGCTTCAATGCATCGAGATCGATGTCATCACGGATAGGGTCCATGGAGCGACCGATATCGACACCAATGGCATAGCTGAATTTTTGTGTGTCGGACTCCAGGTTGGCTTTGCCGCTGAAGGGGTTGTTGCAGGCAGCCAATGTCAGCGAGGCAATCGCCAGCGAAAGAACACGAATTTGAAGCTTCATTTTTTATCCTTGTAGTGAGGGTTAGCGAATTTTCAGGTGACCGATTGAAGCGTAATTCAGTCGGGCTTTCCAGTGTTTGTCGCAAAATCTTGCAGGCGCTTAAGCAAGCTGGAGGTATCCCAGCGGCCGCCGCCCATGCGCTGTACATCACGATAAAAATCATTGATGACCGGGGTAAGCGGGAGTCGCACGCCTAAGCGATGGGCCTCTGCTTCCACGATATCTAAGTCTTTGCGCATCCAGTCCACGGCAAATCCATGATCATAATCACTGCGAATCATGGTTTGATGGCGGTTAATTAGCTGCCATGAAGCGCCTGCACCTTGTCCTACCAATGACATGACTTGTGCTACATCCAAGCCGGCCGCTTCGGCAAAGTGCATCCCTTCTGCGACGCCTTGAATAACTCCCGCGACACAAATTTGGTTGACCATTTTGGCGAGTTGGCCAGCGCCAACGGGGCCTACGTGAGCTTGTGCTTTAGCGTAAGCAGCCAAAATGGGTTGTGCACGAGCCACTGCTTCAGGGCTGCCGCCACAGAAAATACTGAGCTGGCCATTAATCGCGCCTTGTTGCCCGCCCGACACCGGCGCATCCACGAATTGCTGTTGGGATGACAATAATTGCTGGGCAATCTGGCGCGATACCTCGGCCGACACGGTGGAGTGATCAATGAGCAGGGCTTGAGGCTTGAGCCCCTTTAAGATGCCGCTTTCACCGTGAAGCACCTCGAGTAAGTCTTCATCCCGACCCACGCAAGTGAGCACAATATCAGCGCTTTGGGCCGCTAGGGCAGGTGAGTCTGCCAATTGTCCGCCGTACTGGGTCTGCCATTGTTCCGCTTTATGGCGGGTGCGATTCCACACCACCACGTCGTGACCCGCTGCTAAGAGGTGACCTGCCATGGGGAAGCCCATGTTACCCAAGCCGATAAATGCCACCGCTGCCATTACATGCTCCTGTTCGTGATGTGCCCGTGGGATTTTACGCACCTAAGTCAATGAAGGCGTAAAATTTACTTGTAAATGCGAATCTATCTCATTTACTATATGAGGGTCGATCTCATTTAATGGGTAACAACCTATGTATGTCTGCTTATGTCATGGCATTACGGACCGCGCCATTCGTCAGGCGGCCCAACGGGGTGAGCAAACATTTGAGCAGTTGCAAGTCAGCACAGGGCTGGCCACTTGCTGTGGTGCCTGTCGTGACTTCGCAGAAAATATTTGGCAGGAGGCACTGAGTGCCGAGGCGGTTGTACGCCTGAGTCAAAGCTCACACACGTGGCAGCCCGTGGTATAAAGGTCGCATTTATGCAATAGAGGCGGCTGCCCCCATGAAAGGCGACAAAGCGGTTGTATCGCTGCTTAACCAGCAGTTGAAAAACGAACTCACAGCCATTAACCAGTACTTTCTTCATGCCCGCATGTATCGTCATTGGGGCTTGGAGCGTTTGGCGAAAAAAGAGTACGACGAGTCCATTGGCGAAATGAAGCATGCGGATAAGTTGATCGACCGCATTTTGATGCTGGATGGTCTGCCGAATGTGCAGGACATGCACAAAATTATGATTGGCGAAGATGTGCCGGAAATGCTGGGTGCCGATTTGGCGCTGGAAAAGACCGCCCAGTTAACCGTAAAAGAGGGCATTGCGGCCGCTGAGTTAGCGCGTGACTACGTGAGCCGGGACCTCTTGTTAATGATTCTTGAAGATACCGAAGAGCACATTGACTGGCTGGAAACCCAGCAGGACTTAATTGCTAAGATGGGTCTGGCGAACTATCTGCAAAGTCAGGCCTTTCAAGCCTCTTAAGCAAGCGATCTACACATAGTTAGCAATAAAAAAGCCGCTTGCAGGCGAACCTGACAAGCGGCTTTTTGTTGCCTAAAAGAAGCGCTTAGCGCTTCTCTACGGGTGGCAAGTCGCGTTGCACATAGCCCGTGTAGAGCTGACGCGGACGACCGATCTTGTAAGGGCCGCTGTGCATTTCCAGCCAATGCGAGATCCAGCCTACGGTACGGGCGAGGGCGAAGATCACCGTGAACATGGAGGTCGGAATGCCGATAGCTTTCAGGATGATGCCCGAGTAGAAGTCGACGTTCGGGTACAGCTTACGCTCCACGAAGTACGGGTCGTTCAGCGCGATGCGCTCCAGTTCCATTGCCAGAGCCAGCTGCGGATCGTTGATGTTGAGCGCAGCAAGAACTTCGTCGCAGGTCTGCTTCATGACCTTGGCGCGCGGGTCAAAGTTTTTGTAGACGCGGTGGCCGAAGCCCATCAGCTTAACTTCCTTGGTCTTCACTTTCTCCATGAAGTCAGCCACGTTTTCCACGCTGCCGATCTCATCAAGCATTTTCAGCACGGCTTCGTTGGCGCCACCGTGTGCCGGGCCCCAGAGTGCGGCAATGCCAGCAGCGATACAGGCGTACGGGTTGGCTCCCGTAGAGCCGGCGAGACGCACGGTCGAAGTCGATGCGTTTTGCTCGTGGTCGGCGTGCAGCGTGAAGATACGGTCCATGGCCTTGGCCAGGATCGGGTTAACTTTGTAGTTCACATCAGCCGGCACCGAGAACATCATGTGCAGGAAGTTTTCGGCGTAGTTCAGATCGTTGCGTGGATACGTGAACGGCTGGCCGGCAGTGTACTTGTAGCTCATCGCGGCAATCGTCGGGATCTTGGCGATCAGACGAATAGCGGTAATTTCACGGTGCTTCGGATCATTGACGTCGAGGCCATCGTGATAGAAGGCGGACAGAGCGCCAACAACGCCGCACATCACTGCCATTGGGTGCGCGTCACGACGGAAGCCTTCAAAGAACTTACGGAGCTGGTCGTTAACCATGGTGTGGTCGGTGACGAGCTTGGTGAATTCAGCCTTCTGTTGGGCATTCGGCAGTTCGCCGTTGAGCAACAGGTAGCAAACTTCAAGGTATTCAGCTTTTTCAGCGAGCTGGTCGATGGGGTAGCCGCGGTGCAGCAGGATGCCCTTGTCGCCATCAATGAAGGTGATCTTGGACTCACAGGCGGATGTCGCCATGAAGCCTGGATCGTAAGTGAAATAGCCTTTCGCGAGCACATCTTTGACATCAATGACATCAGGGCCAAGGGTGCCAGAAGTAATCGGCAGGGTCAGGGTTTCGTCGCCGATAGTCAGCGTTGCAGTCTTGGCCGTCATCACGGTCTCCTTAGAAAGGTCTTACGCTCGCAGCGGGTAGCCGGTGCTGGAAGCGGGGTAGCTTAAATCACAAGGTAAAATTGTCAATGAAGAGCAGCGCTCAGGACGCAAGAACTTCGACTTAAGTACTAGCAATTCCTATGCCCTTGTTGAGCTTTTGTGTGGCAAACCTATTTGTATTACGGAATGTGCGGGATTATACTTTCGCGGCAATCTCGTAATGCCTTTTAAATTATGCCAAAAAGCATTTAATTTCAATGGTTTATGAGTGTTTCCTAGTCATTTATAATGGCTGCCAGACCCACCAGACCAACAGGATGCCCTCTGTGAAAAGTAACAGACCGGTCAATCTCTCGCTTGCGACTGTCATCGAAGTTAATTTGAAGTCGCCAGTAGCCATTGCCTCCATTTTGCACCGCCTCTCCGGCGTATTGTTGTTCTTTGTCATTCCCGGCTTGCTCTGGCTGCTGGATTGCTCCTTGTCTTCAGCGGAAGGTTTTGCCTGCGTGCAAGCCATGTTGACGGGCACTGTGGGTAAGCTGGTGCTCTTTGTGGCATTAGCTGGCTTGGCGTACCACTTTATTGCGGGCGTTAAGCACTTGGTTATGGATTGGGGCTTAGGTGAAACATTAGAAGGTGGTCGTACCTTTGCCAAGGTCAGTCTTGTGGTGTCGGCACTCGTCATTGCCGCGCTCTTTGTAGGAGTGGTTCTCTAATGAAAAGCGCAACGAGTTTTTCGCGTTCTGGTTTGTCCGATTGGCTGCTGCAGCGAGTTAGCGCCATTGTACTGGCTGCCTACACCGTATGGCTGGGTGGCTGGTTTTTGATCACGCCGGTTGTGGATTTCCAAACTTGGCATGATTTCATGAGCCAAACCTGTATGCGTATTTTTACGCTGCTGGCGCTGTTGGCCTTTGTCGCGCATGCCTGGATTGGCATGTGGACCGTTTTCACGGATTACTTAACGGTTCGACAAATGGGTCCAAAAGCCAACGTCGTGCGTTTGGTGGTGCAGGTTGCGATGGCGTTGGCCCTGTTTGTGGTCATCGTCTGGGGCATTCAGATTATTTGGGGCAATTAAGTCATGTCTAAAATGCGTACTGTAAATTTTGACGCCGTCATTGTTGGCGGTGGTGGCGCAGGCATGCGCGCCTCGCTGCAGCTGGCACAATCAGGCTTCAAGACAGCGTTGATTTCCAAAGTGTTCCCGACCCGTTCGCACACCGTGTCAGCGCAGGGCGGCATTACTTGTGCCATCGCTTCAGCTGACCCGAATGACGATTGGCGCTGGCACATGTACGACACCGTAAAAGGTGCCGACTTTATTGGTGACCAGGACTCCATCGAATACATGTGTTCGGTCGGTCCGCAAGCCGTTTTCGAATTGGAGCACATGGGGCTTCCATTCTCCCGTACTGAAGAAGGCCGTATTTATCAGCGTCCTTTCGGCGGTCAGTCCAAGGGTCCAGACAACCCCACGCAGGCTGCACGTACTTGCGCTGCCGCTGACCGTACGGGTCACGCGCTGTTGCACACGCTTTACCAGCAAAACCTGAAGTTCAACACCAAGTTCTACATCGAGTGGCTGGCGCTGGATCTGGTGCGTAACCAGGACGGTGCTGTCTGTGGCGTCATCGCCATGGATATCGCCAGCGGCGAAGTCGTGTTCTTCAAGTCGAAAGCCACCGTGTTCGCCACCGGCGGTGCCGGTCGCATTTACTCGTCCACGACCAACGCGCACATCAACACCGGTGACGGCGTGGGTATGGCGGCTCGTGCGGGCATTCCGCTGCAAGACATGGAAATGTGGCAGTTCCACCCCACCGGTATTGCCGGTGCCGGTACGCTCGTGACCGAGGGTTGCCGTGGTGAAGGTGGCTACTTGCTGAACAAAGATGGCGAGCGCTTCATGGAGCGCTATGCTCCGAATGCGAAGGACTTGGCGTCGCGTGACGTGGTTGCGCGTTCCATGGCCACCGAAATTCGTGAAGGCCGTGGTGCCGGTCCGGATGGTGAATACCTCTATCTGAAGCTCGATCATCTCGGTAAAGACGTGCTGCACAGCAAACTGCCTGGCATCTGCGAACTCGCCATGACCTTTGCGCATGTCGATCCAGTTAAGGAGCCGATCCCGGTTATCCCAACCTGCCATTACATGATGGGCGGCATTCCGACCAACGTTCACGGCCAGGCTATCAGCACTGATGCCAATGGCAAAGACAGCATCATTCAAGGTCTGTATGCCGTGGGTGAAATTGCCTGCGTATCCGTGCACGGCGCCAACCGTCTCGGTGGCAACTCGCTGCTCGACCTCGTGGTATTTGGTCGTGCTGCCGGTCTTCACATCGAAGATGCACTGCGTCAAGGTATGGAACAGCGTGAGCCCTCCGAGTCTGATGTAGCGAAGGCGCAAGCTCGTATGGCGCGTTGGAATGGTTCGGTCAGCGGCGAAGCAGTGCCAGCTCTGCGTAAAGAGTTGCAGAAGTCCATGCAGAGCGCCTTTGGTATTTTCCGCCGTGGCGAAGATATGGATGTGGGTGTTTCGAAAGTGGCCGAGCTGCGTGAGCGTATTGCGAATGCGCACTTGGGCGACAAAACCAACTCCTTCAACACCGCTCGCGTTGAGGCATTGGAGCTGGACAACCTGCTCGAAACCGCTGAAGCCACCGCGTTGTCTGCTCAGACCCGTACCGAGTCCCGTGGTGCGCACAGCCGTGAAGACTACCCAGATCGTGATGACGAAAACTGGTTGGCTCATTCGCTGTACAACACGGAAACCAAGACCGTTGGCAAGCGTGCAGTTAACTTCGCGCCGAAGCAGGTCAAGGCCTTCCAGCCCAAGGCTCGTACATACTAATTTAGGGGTGCAACATGCTTAAAGTCAGCATCTATCGCTACAACCCGGATACGGATAGCGAACCGTACATGAAGGACTATCAGGTCGACACCCAAGGTCGCGATCTGATGGTGTTGGACATCTTGAACTTGGTAAAAGAGCAAGATGATTCGCTGGTCTATCGTCGTTCGTGCCGTGAAGGGGTTTGTGGCTCCGACGGTCTGAACATGAATGGTAAGAATGGTCTGGCCTGCATCACGCCGGTGTCGATTGCCACCAAAGGCGGCAGTCATCTGGTGGTTAAGCCATTGCCAGGTCTGCCTGTGTTGCGTGACTTGGTTGTGGACATGACCATGTTCTTCAACCAGTACGAGAAAGTTCAGCCGTACGTGATCAATGACACACCAGCGCCGGCTATTGAGCGTCTGCAGTCGCCAGAAGACCGCGCCATGCTCGATGGTCTATATGAGTGCATCTTGTGTGCGTGCTGCACCACATCGTGCCCATCTTTCTGGTGGAACCCTGAAAAGTTCCTGGGTCCATCGGCGCTGTTGCAGTCATGGCGCTTTATTGCCGACACGCGTGACACGGCAACGATGGAGCGTTTGGCTAAGCTCGACGACCCGTTCTCGCTGTTCCGCTGCCGCGGCATCATGAACTGCGTCAGCGCGTGTCCGAAGGGGCTGAACCCGACCAAAGCCATTGGTCACATTCGTAATATGTTGTTGACGCAGGGCTCCTAAACCTCAGCTCAGCAAATAGTGCGAAATCAAGAGCCCGAGTGATGTTTCAACGTCACTCGGGCTTTTTTATTTCCGTTGGTCAAGAAAAGCATTTTCACACTTTAGTAGTGGTTCCTCACGCCCTGCAATCGCGCTAGTATCAAGCGGTTTTACAGCCATGCCCGCGCCGAAATGGGGCGAAAATCCAGAATATGTCGTTGTCGCTGGTTTTCTGAACAAGTTCACGTGGGGCATGTGAAGTTGGTGCGTATATTGCTTACTGGCATCGCGCGCTGAATGGTGTAATGGTTTTGCACTGTTTTGGTGAGCACGCACCATCAAGAGAAAGGGATGGGGGTCACGCTGCCTCAAAAAGGCACGTGAGAATCTGATTCAATAGTGGACGCGTGTGTTGAGGCCGATCGCCCAAACACGTTTGCTCGGGAAAAAAAGACTATGCAAGATGGCCAGATGTTGCGCCAGAGAGGAAGTTCGCAACTTTCCGCAGAGAACGCTGCCTATGTTGAGGCGCTGTACGAACAATACTTAGTGGCGCCACAATCAATCCCAGAAGATTGGCGCAATTACTTCGAAAAGCTTCCCCGCGTTGCTGACATTAGTCAGGACACGCCGCATCAAGGTGTGCGCGAGCAATTCCTGCTCTTAGCCAAAAATTCCAGTCGCTCTCAGCCTATGGCCGTTAGCCGCGTCAGTACCGATCACGAGCGCAGGCAAGTCGCGGTACTGCAATTAATTGCCGGTTATCGCAACCGTGGACATCAACGCGCCAAGCTCGATCCGTTGGCCTTGATGCCCAGGCCGTCCGTTCCGGATTTAGAGCTGTCACAACACGGCTTGTCTTTGGCTGATCTGGATACCGTGTTCAACACCGGTAATCTCGCCCTTGGCAAAGAAGAGTGCACCCTGCGTGAAATGGTCGATGCCATGAATGCCATTTATTGTGGCAGCGTCGGCGTGGAGTACATGCATATTGTGGATACCAACGAAAAGCGTTGGTTGCAGCAGCGCATGGAAGGCATGCGCGGTAATCCCAATTTCTCGGCTGAAACCCGTAAGCAACTGTTGCAGCAACTGACGGCAGCGGAAGGCTTAGAAAAATATCTGGGCACCAAATATGCCGGTGCAAAGCGTTTTGGTCTTGAAGGTGGCGAGTCCCTGATCCCCATGATGACCGAGTGTATTCAGCGCGCGGGTACCTACGGCACCAAAGAAACCGTGATTGGCATGGCTCACCGTGGCCGTTTGAATGTGCTGGTCAATATTTTAGGTAAAAACCCGGCCAATCTGTTCGATGAGTTCGAAGGCAAAACCTTTAACGCCAAAGGTTCGGGTGATGTGAAGTATCACCAAGGTTATTCGTCAAACATCCTCACCGCCGGCGGTGAAATGCATTTGGCCATGGCCTTTAACCCGTCGCATTTGGAGATTGTGTCACCCGTAGTCGAAGGCTCTGTGCGTGCGCGCCAGGATCGTCGCGGCGATGTCACGGGAAAAATGGTGCTTCCCATTAGCATTCATGGTGACGCTGCATTCGCCGGTCAGGGCGTGGTCATGGAAACCTTCCAGATGTCCCAGACCCGGGCGTATCGCACCGGCGGTACCATTCACATTGTCGTGAATAACCAAGTGGGCTTTACCACCAGCCGTATTGATGACGCACGCTCGACTGAGTACTGCACCGGCGTCGCGAAAATGGTTCAACCCCCCATTTTCCACGTCAACGGTGATGATCCTGAAGCTGTGTTGTTTGTGACACAACTGGCCGTGGACTTCCGTATGGAGTTCCAGAAAGACGTCGTCATCGACATGTACTGCTACCGTCGTCGCGGCCATAACGAAGCCGATGAGCCGTCGTCGACGCAGCCGATCATGTACCAGGTGATTAACAACCTGCCGACCACGCGGGCACTTTATGCAGAGCGTCTGCTGGCTGCTGGCGTGATCGCACCGGGTGAAGCCGATGCGATGGTTAATGAGTATCGTCTCGCCTTGGAGTCTGGCCAGCATGTGGTGAAATCGCTGGTGATGGAGCCCAACAAAACGCTCTTCGTGGACTGGACACCTTACTTAAACCACCCTGTGGTGGATGAGTGGGAAACCGGGGTGCCTATCGCCGAGCTGCAAGCCCTGGGTAAGCGCTTAGGCGCATTGCCTGAAGGCTTTGTTGTACAGCGCCAAGTACAAAAGGTGCTGGAAGATCGCCAGCGCATGTGGTCCGGCAACTTGGAGTTGAACTGGGGCGCGGCTGAAATCATGGCCTACGCCACCTTGCTCGACAAAGACATGCTGGTACGTCTCACGGGTCAAGACGTGGGGCGCGGTACCTTCTCGCACCGCCATGCCATTATGTACAACCAGAAAGACAACCAGCCGTATGTGCCACTACAGAGCATCAGCAGTAAGCCACGTCGATTTGATATTTTTGATTCGCTGCTTTCAGAGGAAGCAGTGCTAGCCTTTGAATATGGCTATGCCACCACTACGCCAAATGCACTGATCATATGGGAAGCTCAGTTTGGTGACTTTGCGAACGGCGCCCAAGTGGTTATTGACCAATTCATTTCTAGCGGCGAAACCAAGTGGGAGCGTCTCTGCGGCCTGACCATGCTGTTGCCACATGGCTATGAAGGGCAGGGACCTGAGCATTCGTCGGCCCGTTTGGAGCGCTTCCTGCAGCTCTGTGCTGAGCACAATATGCAGGTCTGTACGCCGTCCACGCCCGCGCAAATTTTCCACCTGTTACGTCGTCAGGCCGTGCGCCCGCTACGTAAGCCGCTCATCATCATGTCGCCCAAGAGCCTGCTGCGCCACAAACTGGCGGTGTCGACCTTGGAAGACCTAGCGCATGGTCGCTTCCAAACGGTAATCGGTGAGCTGGATGCCATTGCGCCAGAGTCGGTAAAGCGTATCGTCATCTGCGGTGGCAAGGTGTATTACGATCTTCTAGAGAAGCGTCGTGAGCTGGCGCTGGAAGGCATAGCCATTCTGCGTGTAGAGCAGCTCTATCCTTTCCCCGACAGAATGTTGGTGGATGCTCTGAAGATATACAGCAACGCCAGCGAAGTGGTGTGGTGCCAGGAAGAGCCAATGAATCAAGGGGCTTGGTACAACACGCGCCATAACCTTGAGCGCGTGGTGCGTCAG
>Ga0255139_1000631_pt1 | contig 10607 bp, 8 predicted proteins | sample Law_Colum_RepB_8_FD_188549 | JGI IMG/M metagenome (GOLD analysis project Ga0255139, IMG submission 188549) | Freshwater microbial communities from St. Lawrence River, New York, United States - Law_Colum_RepB_8d | ecosystem: Environmental > Aquatic > Freshwater > River | place: USA: New York...
GTTGTCGGTAATTTTCTTGATGGCGCCCGTTGCGTAGGCATCGCTGATCGGGTTGTGTGCCAGGCAAGTGAAGGCTTCAACGGCATGCGTCAGTGCATCCATACCGGTCATGGCGGTGATGTGCGGTGGCAGCGTCAGCGTCATGCGTGAATCGAGCACGGCAGCATTCGGCATAAGGAAGTAGGACACGAAAGGCATTTTCACGCCTTTCTCGGTGTCGGAAATCACGGCGATGGCGGTCGTTTCCGAGCCGGTGCCGGAGGTGGTGGGCACCACGAACAGCGGGCGCAGCGGACGCTTCAGCACATGCGCGCCGGAGTAAACGAGCAGGTCGTCGCCGCCTTCGGATGCGAGAATATTCACAGCCTTGCTGGTGTCGATCACCGAGCCGCCGCCAACAGCGATGATGGCGTCGCAGTTATTGTCACGATAAGCCTTGGCAGCAGCGCGCACGGTCTGCAGCGAGCTGTCTGGCGGCACGTCGTCAAAGATCGCCGCAATGCTGGCACCGGCGGCGGCAAAGGCGGCCTCAACATGGGTCAGCAGGCCGACACCACGCACACCTTTGTCGGTGATGATGAGCGGGCGTTGCGCGCCCAGAATGTTGAGTTCGAACGGCACATGTTCGAGGGCGGCGTGACCGGCAATGACTTTTACCGGGCAGAAAAATTCGTAGTAGGGCTTGCTCATGATTAGTTTCCTGTGACGAGTGACTTGGCCACGAGGCCGTAGATGCGGGCAGCTTTGCTCAGCTTTTCGGCGAGCGGTACGTCGTCGTAACGCTTCACAGCGCGCGTGGCGATCAGCTTGGGCAGAATCAGGGTTTCCATGCGGTTCAGGCAGCGCACCAGACGAATGGAGTGCGACACATTGCCATCGGCCACCATGCGGTCATTGGCAAAAGCTTGCGCCGTGCCCTCTTGAAACGAGAAGACGAGGAAGGCATGGGTCATGTGCTTGAAGCGAATCGTCAGATCAGGCTTGCCCGTGGGCTCGTCAATCACCGTAGCGATGCCATTTTCTTGCATGCGCAAGAAAAAGTTCGGGCCGACTGGGAATACGGTCATGCAGATCTGATACCCGGCTGGAAAGGCGGCCAGGTTGCGCTGCACGTCGGCATCAACACGACTGGCAGCCGCCAAGCCGCCACCGACGATTTTCATCATGGTGGTGACATAGGCTTTCTGAGCTTCGTAGCCCAGCGTTTCTTTAGAGAGTTTCATGAGACGCTCGCGTCCTGGGAATGGCGACGCGAGAGTCTAGAGCAATTACTCTATATTTGCCAGCCAGCGCACTTTGCTCGACTTCTGAGGATGGTCCGACAGGCGGTCAAGCAACCACGCCATGGTTTTTTGCGCTTCTTCATAGAAGCCAAAGGGCGGGTTAATCACAATTAAGCCAGAGCCATTCAGGCCCAGCGCGTTGTCATCGGGCTGGATCAGCAGCTCACAGGCGAGCATTTTAGGGATGCCGCTGTTCATCAGCTCGCGGTAGAACTTAACGATGGCCGTGCGTTGCTTAATGGGGAACCAGATCGCGTAAACACCTGTCGGCCATTTGGTATGCGCCGCCACGATGAGTTTGACCAGCTGCGGAAAGGCGTCGCGTTCCAGTTCGTAGGGCGGGTCGATCAGCACCAAACCCCGCTTTTCCTTAGGCGGAATCATCGCGTTCAGGCCTTCATAGGCATTGCGTTGATGCACCGCCACACGCGCATCATCCTTAAAATAATGACGAAGGCTGGCGACTTCGGCGTGCTGCACATCCATGAAAATGGCGCGATCCTGCGTGCGGAGCTGGCGTAGGCCGAGCCACGGCGAGCCGGGGTAATGACTGCGACCACCGGCGGCTTGGCAGGCGAGAATGCCTTGCAGATAGTCAGCTACCCACGTGGGTGCGCCACGATGATCGGTCAGCCGTTCAATGCCTTGCAGGTATTCACCGGTTTTTTGCGCTTGCATGCCGTGTAAATCGTAGATGCCAGCGCCAGCATGCGTATCAATAAAGCAGAAGGCGGTATCCTTCTTCTTCAGTGCGGCGAGCAAGCCCATTTGCAGGCTGTGCTTCATCACGTCGGCAAAATTGCCGGCATGGAAATGGTGACGGTAGTTCATGGTAGCAACATCAAATAATGAGAAACGAATGATACCCGCTTTGCCGCCCTTAGATTGGACTGCTGTTTTAACCGTGTTGCCCGAGCCGGGCTATGTGGTGTTGCCGGACTTTATACCCGCCTCGCTAGTGACGGCGTTGCGTAATGAGTTGCGCGAGCAGGATGCGAGCGGGCAGTTTCATGCCGCCGGCATCGGGCGTGGTGCAGCGCAGCAAATTCAGCGTCAAATTCGGGGTGATCGTATTGCTTGGTTAGAGGCCTCGTGGCCAGCTGCCGCTGCGTATCTCCAGCTCATGGATGACCTGCGTCAGCAATTGAATCGCGAGCTATTTCTAGGTGTGGCGGAATACGAGGCGCATTACGCCTGCTATGAGCCGGGCAGCGGCTATGGCCGTCACATAGATCGGCATGTCAGCATGGCGGGGTCAGGGCAGGGGCAGCGCGTGGTTTCAACGGTGTGCTATCTCAACGAGCCGGGCTGGCCAGCGGATGCGGGCGGGGAGCTGGTGCTTTACCCAGAAGATGCTACGCCGTTAAGCGTTACGCCGGAAGCCGGTACGTTGGTGGTGTTTCGCAGTGACTCGTTGGCGCATGAAGTGCTGCCGGCGAACCAGCAGCGCTTAAGCATTGCCGGCTGGATGCGTACGCGCGATTAAAATTGCCGCGTGCGCAGCAGCACCAAGGTGCAGGCTTCCTCGGTGGCAATGCCGGCTTTTTCAAGCCGTGCTGCCACTGAAGGATGCTCCGCGCCCGGGTTGAAAATGACCCGCGTCGGCTTCAAGGCCAGCAGGCCGTCCACCAGCGGTTCCAAATGCACAGGGCTGACATACACCGTCACCGTATCCACTTTTTGCGTGATGGCGGCCAGCGAGGCAGCCACCGGCAGTCCGGCAATTTCCCGTTGGATCGGGTTCACCGGAATCACCGTGTGCCCATAGTGGCGCAGCAGATGAATGGCCTGATTACTGTAGCGCTCAGCCTTGGGGCTGGCGCCTAGCACGACGACGGTTTCAGTCATTACTTGTCCGTCACCGCGCCTTCGGAGGCGCTAGACACCAGCTTGGCATATTTGGCCAGCACGCCACGCGTGTAGTTCGGCTTAGGTTGCACCCACTTAGCTTTGCGCTCGGCCATCACTGCATCGGACACGGCCATGCTGATTTCGCGGGTTTCGGCATCAATGGTGATCTTGTCGCCGTTTTCCAGCAGGGCGATCGGGCCGCCATCAAAAGCTTCAGGCGTGATGTGACCGACCACGAAGCCGTGCGAACCGCCAGAGAAACGGCCATCGGTAATGAGCGCGACTTCCTTGCCTAGCCCCTTGCCCATGACGGCCGATGTTGGCGACAGCATTTCGCGCATGCCGGGGCCGCCTTTGGGGCCTTCGTAGCGGATCACGATGACATCGCCCGCAACCACTTCGCCGTTGAGGATGCCGGCCAGCGCGGCCTCTTCGCCATGGTAGACACGCGCAGAGCCTTCGAAGCGCAGACCTTCCTTGCCGGTGATCTTGGCCACCGCGCCAGTGGGCGACAGGTTGCCGTGCAGAATAACCAAGTGCGAGTCTTTCTTGATGGGGTCGCTGAAGGGACGAATGATGTCCTGATCGGCCGGGTAGTCGGCAACCTCGGCGAGGTTCTCTGCCAGCGTTTTACCGGTCACGGTCATGACATCGCCGTGCAGCAAACCGGCATCGAGCATGCGCTTCATCAGCGGCTGGATACCGCCAATGGCGACTAGCTCCGACATCATGTATTTGCCGCTCGGGCGCAGGTCGGCCAGCACCGGCGTGGTCTTGCCGATTTCGGTGAAGTCATCGAGCGTCAGGGGTACATCCACGGCGTGCGCCATGGCGAGCAAATGCAGCACGCCGTTGGTGGAGCCTGCCAGCGCGATGATGACGCGGATGGAGTTTTCGAAGGCCTTGCGGGTCATGATGTCGCGCGGCTTGATGTCGCGGGCGAGCAGCTCAATGACTTGCTGGCCGGCACGGAAGCAGTCCGAGGCCTTGTCGGAAGACGTGGCATTTTGCGCGGAGGAGCCGGGCAGCGACATGCCCAAGGCTTCAATGGCGGAGGCCATGGTGTTGGCGGTGTACATGCCGCCACAGGAGCCGGGGCCGGGAATGGCGGTGTCTTCAATCTGTTTGACTTGAATCAGGTCGATGTCGCCCTTGGCGTGCTGACCCACGGCCTCGAATACCGAGATGATGTCGGTGTGGCCATAACCGGGCTTGATGGTGCCGCCATAAACGAAAATCGATGGACGATTCAGGCGGGCCATGCCAATCAGGCAGCCCGGCATATTCTTGTCGCAGCCGCCTACCGCCACGATACCGTCAAAGCCTTCGCAGCCCGCCACGGTTTCGATGGAGTCGGCAATAACCTCGCGAGACACCAGCGAGTACTTCATGCCCTCGGTGCCGTTGGCAATACCATCTGAAATGGTGATGGTGTTGAAGATCACGCCCTTGCCGCCACCCGCGTTAGCACCCTTTTCGGCTTCTTCAGCGAGCTTGTTAATGTGCATGTTGCAGGGCGTGACGTTGGCCCAGGTTGAGGCGATGCCGATTTGCGGCTTCTTAAAGTCTTCATCAGTGAAGCCCACGGCACGCAACATGGCGCGGCCCGGTGCCGCCTCCACGCCGTCCACGACTTGAGAGGAATACTTACGCATGTTGTCGGTGATTTTTGTCATGTCCGAAATCCTTAAAGCGGTTTGCTGAGTACCAGCGAGTTGCGCTGGTAGTTGTAAAGGGATTGGCGATACTTCGGCAGGTCATCCACCGAGGCGGGCTCAAAGCCATGTTCTTGGAACCAGAGGCCGGTGCGTGTGGTGAGCACGAAAAGTTTACGCAGACCTTTGCTGCTGGCGCGCTTTTCGAGGAACTCCATGAGCTCGCTGCCCCGGTCGCTCTTGCGGTAGTTCGGGTGGATAGCAACGCAGGCAATTTCGCCCGCAGGCTCTTCGCCCTTGAGTACCGGCAGCGGGTACAACGCCGCACAGCCAATGATCATGCCGTCACGTTCAACCACCGCGAAATGGGCGATCTCGTTCTCCAGCTTTTCACGCTCGCGGCGCACCAGAATACCTTCTTCTTCCAGTGGCTCGATGAGGTCGATGATGCCGCCCACGTCCTCAATTTCGGCCGTGCGAATTTCTTCGTAGGGATCGTGGGTGATCAGCGTGCCCGAGCCGTCACGCGTGAACAGCTCCTGTAGCAGGGCGCCGTCGCGGGCGTAGGAAATGATGTGAATGCGCTTCACGCCCTCGCGGCAAGCCTCGCGGGCGGCGTTCATGTGACGCAGCAGCTCGCTGTCTAGCGGTCGGTTGCGCAGATACTGATCGACCTCGTTGGGGATCATCTCGCGCAGCAGGCGGTCATCGTTATCGTCCACGATGCCTTCGCGCTCGCCCAAGCAAATCAGCTTGTCGGCTTGCAGTGCAGTGGCTACCGACACCGCTACGTCTTCCGCCAGCAAGTTAAAGACTTCGCCGGTGGTCGAGTAGCCCGTTGGGCCAAGAATGACGATGTGGTGATTGGCGAGGTTCTTATTAATGACCTCGGTATCCACCGCACGCACTTCGCCGGTTAGGCAGAAGTCCACGCCATCGCGCACGCCATAGGGTTTGGCGGTAATAAAATTGCCCGACACGGCATCGATCTTGGCGCCAAACATGGGCGAGTTCGACAGACCCATCGACAGAAGTGCTTCGATCTCTAAGCGAATCGCACCGACGGCATCCATGACGCAGCGCAGCGCCTCCCGCGTAGTGACGCGCAGACCGTTGTGGTACGGCGTGGTGAGGCCGTACTCGACCAGATTTTCGTCGATCTGCGGGCGCGCCCCATGCACCAGCACCAGCTTAATGCCCAGCGAATGCAGCAACGCGATGTCATGCACGATATTGCGGAAGTTCTCGTGGTTCACCGCCTCGCCGCCAAACAACAGCACGAAGGTCTTGCCGCGATGTGCGTTGATGTAGGGCGCGGAGTTACGGAACCAGTGCACATACTGTTCCGACATGGTGTCTTGAAACGGGATCTGGCTGCTCAAGGGGGTAGGCCTAAGTCAGTGGGAGGCATCGCCTCAAAGTGTTGGGATTGTATAAGTGAAGCGGGGTCGGGCGGTAGCATCTGCTTACAAGCAAAAACGCCGAACCAACGCCGCTAATGTATCAATCGTCGGCTGCAGGCTGGCAATCACCAAATGCTCATCGGGCTGATGCGCGGTTTCAATGCCGCCCGGCCCGAAGATCACCGCCTCCATGCCCAGCTCCTGGAAATACGGGCCTTCCGTGCCGAATGCCGCCGCACCGGCGGTGAACCCGGTCATCTCCTCAACGGCTTTCACCAGCAGGGAGCTGGCCGGGGTTTCCATGGCCGGCGTACCGCTGAACAGCGATTCGTTGCTGATGCTGACCTGATACTCCTCGGCCAACGGTTTCAAGCGACGCTTGATCTCGGCGCGCAGACTGTCCATCTCCATGCCGGGTAGCGGTCGCAGGTCGTACTGCAGCTCGCAGCGAGCACAGATGCGGTTGGGGTTGTCACCGCCGTGAATGCAGCCGAGGTTGAGCGTAGGCGTTGGCACCGTAAAGAGCGGGTTATGCCACTTTGCCGCCAGCTCGCGACGGTAGCCGATCAGCTCGCCGATCACGGCGTGCATGGCATCCAATGCGTTATGACCCAGCGATGGATCGCTGGAGTGACCGCTACGACCCTCAATAATCACGCGCTCCATCATCACGCCTTTTTGCAGGCGTAGCGGTCGGCCACTAGTAGGTTCGCCGATCACGGCAAAGCGCGCCTTTGGCTTGCCGGCAGCGACCAATGCCTTGGCACCGGCCATGCTGGTTTCTTCGTCGCAGGTGGCCAGAATGATCACCGGCGCTTTCAGGGTATCACCCCGCCGCACGGCAGCAACAGCAGCCTCAGCGGCTTCCAGTACGAGCGGGAAGAAGCCCTTCATATCGGCCGTGCCAAGGCCGAATAAGCGGCCATCGCGTTCGGTCAGTGTGAACGGGTCGCTCTGCCATTTGGCCCCATCGAAGGGTACGGTGTCGGTATGACCAGCGAACACCAAGCCGCCGGGGCCTTCCCCGAGCGTGGCAATCAGGTTGGCCTTGCCCGGCGCCACCGACATGATTTCGCAGCGAAAGCCTAGCGTCTCAGCCCAGCTCGCTAGGTGCTCAATGACGGCCAGATTGCCCTGATCCATGGCGGGATCCGTGCAAGTCACGCTAGGCGTTGCAATCAGGGTGCGCATGCGCGCGAGTAGGGTGAGGTGATTCATGGTGCAGGCTGCAGTTCATTCGAAGGTTTAGCAGTGTAGCGCGACTCAGGCCGGCCTCGCAGCCTTGGCAAAAATTCATGCGCCTGTCACGAAACGATCAGGGCAATGTCACGCAGTGGGGGCAGGGTACTGCTATCTAAAACCACCTGATAGGTAACGAGATGAGCCACAACCACCCCATGGAAAATAGTAACCACTCAGCCAACGAGCACATTGATGTGCTGATTGAGCAGCGCATGAGTCGTCGTGATGTTTTAAAGGGCGGCGCGACCATGGGCGCAGGCTTGATGATGGGCAGTGTGGCGCTGACTGGCTGCGGTGAAACCAAGGCAGCTGAGTCGTTGACATTGAAATTTAACCCGGTGGCCAAGTCGGTGGCTGACAGCGTGACGGTGCCAACCGGCTATACCGCTCGCCCGTTAGTGTCTTGGGGTGACCCCTTGTTCTCCGGCGGTACATTACCCAGCACCATTACGGCGTTGACCTCTGCTCAGCAAGAGCAGGCCATTGGCGATCATCACGATGGCATGTATTACTTTGGTTTGAATGCGGCGGGCTTGCCCGACCGCAACAGCAATGATCGCGGTCTTTTGGTAATTAACCACGAGGCGGTTACGGAAGATTTTGTTCATTCCAATGGTGCAACGTTCGATAAAACCACGCTGGATATAAGCTCACAGCTGCTGCCCAAGGCTGGTGATTACAGTAAGGACAGTGCCCGTACCGACGCCGAAGAGTGTCTAAAGGAAATGGCGCTGCATGGCATTTCAGTCGTGGAGATTGTTAAGCAGAACGGCCGTTACCGTTATGTGCAGGGCAGCCCGTTTAATCGTCGCCTAACCCCGTACACCCCGATGCAAGTTTCCGGACCCGCACGCGGCAGTGATTTGCTGAAAACGGTGTATGACAACACCGCCACGAAGGCGCGTGGCACCCTCAATAATTGTGCTAATGGCTTCACGCCGTGGGGCACGTACCTGACCTGCGAAGAGAACTGGGCAGGCTATTTTGGTCACGCCGATGTGAAGCATGATGCTAACGACATGACTGCCGGACGTATCAGCCTAGCTAGTGGCACAGCAGAACAGAAACGCCAAGCACGCTATGGCATTTCCCGTCATGGCTTCCAACAGCTGCGCTGGTACACGGCGCCCGACGATCCCATGGGCACGGGTGACCGGGCGCAATTGATGTCGCGTTTTCAGTTGCAGCCGCAAGCCGGCATGACCGCCACGCAAGACTATCGTAATGAGGCCAATACCTTTGGCTACGTGGTAGAAATCGACCCCTACGACCCGTTGTCGGTTCCGAAAAAGCGTACGGCCTTAGGGCGTTTTTCGCACGAAGGTTGCTGGCCCAAATTTATCGTGGGCAAGAAGATGGCCTTCTACATGGGCGATGATTCGCGCGGCGAATACCTTTACAAGTTCGTCACAGATGCCGTGTTTACCGGCAACGAAAGTCGCACTAACGATATTCTGGACAATGGCACGCTGTACGCGGCGAAATTTAATGCCAATGGCATGGGCGAATGGCTGCCTTTGGCAGCGACCAATATGACCTTGGCCATGACGGCTGCTGAAATTGCTGTCTTCACCCGTGAAGCAGCCGATAAACTCGGAGCCACGAAAATGGATCGCCCGGAGTGGACGGCGGTTAACCCGAGTAACGGCGAGGTTTATCTCACCTTGACCAATAACAGCCAGCGCACAACCGCCACGGCCGACGCTGCCAATCCGCGCGCTTACAGTGATGCCTTCGGCAACCCGACCACGCGCACCAACAACGGTAACGTCAATGGCCACATCATCCGCTTAGCAGAAACGAGCGATGATCCGGCGGCCACAACATTCCGATGGGATATCTATGCGTTTGGCGCAGAGGCCGATGCGGCTGCTTCGGTGAATCTTTCCGGCTTAACCGACACCAATGATTTCTCGAGCCCAGATGGCTTGTGGTTCGATCCGCGCGGCATCCTCTGGATTCAAACCGATGATGGCGCCTACCTCGATGAAACGAACTGCATGATGTTGGCCGCGATTCCCGGTAAGGTCGGCGATGGCGGCCCGGTGACTGTGAACAATGTCATTGGGTCAACGACCGGCACCGTGGTCACCGTGGCAGGCAAAGCTCCCACCTCGGATAACCTGAAGCGATTCTTGGTAGGACCCAAAGGTGCGGAAATTACCGGCATTGATATGACCCCAGATCGCAAAGCCCTGTTTGTGAATATTCAGCATCCCGGCGAGTCGGGCGGCTTTAGTAACTATTCGCAGGCCGTTAGCTTCACTGAGCAGAGTAGCTTTAATGCCTTGGAGTCAGCGGGTAGTCGCCGAGCACGCTCGGTTACCATGGTGATTACGAAAGATGATGGTGGTGAGATTGCCGTTTAGGTTAATCCTGGCATAAAAAACCCCAGCATCTGCTGGGGTTTTTTATGCCAAACGAAGCTTAGATGGGCAGCATGGCGAGCAAGGCACCGAGGCCAGGGATGGCGCTAAGGGCTGCTTTAAGGCCAGCAGGCGATAAAGCATCGGCACCAGGAATACCAGGTGCACCCGGTAAGGCAGGTGCCCCTGTGGGCAAGCCACTGAGTGGTAAAGCGCTCAACGGCAGTTGGTTCAGGCCAGGAATGCCTGCCAGCAAATCGGTTAAGGGCTTCAGTGGGTTCGCGCCCGCATCGGGTGCGCCGGAAGGAAGGCCTGGAATGCCGCTAGGCAAGCCGCCGGCAGTGAGCGCTGCGGGCAATGCTTGCAGGTTGGCCGCTAAGTTCGTCACGAGATTGGTAACGGCAGTTTGGTAGCCAGCAGCATTAGTGCCCTGTTGAAGCACCGTCACCGCATCATCAACGGCATCGGCAACAAGTTCTAAGGCCTCAGGCACCAGCGGTGCTGCGCTGGCTTGGCTGGCGGCATTACGCAGCTGAACGCTAATCGCACGGATGGCTTCGGCTTGTTGCGTGAGTGTTTCCAGGGAGAAGGGGAGGTCGCTGGGCGCGCCGCCACCGGAAGGCAGGCCGGGTAGGCCAGGAATGCCGGCGAGATCACAGCCGGCTTGACCGGCTAGCGAACCGATCAGGCCACCAGCGGCTGACACCAGTGCTTGTGCCGCCAGAAGCGTTTGGCTGTTTTGAGGTGCGGTCAGGGCATCTGGGCCGGCTGCGCCGTCGGCGGCGAGCGCGTCAACCAGATCCAGTG
>Ga0255139_1000636_pt1 | contig 10571 bp, 9 predicted proteins | sample Law_Colum_RepB_8_FD_188549 | JGI IMG/M metagenome (GOLD analysis project Ga0255139, IMG submission 188549) | Freshwater microbial communities from St. Lawrence River, New York, United States - Law_Colum_RepB_8d | ecosystem: Environmental > Aquatic > Freshwater > River | place: USA: New York...
GCCATCTCTGAGCCGGCGAGCAGTTCACCCGCGTCCTCCGAGGCCTTGGTCGCAACACCCAACGACGCCAGCGCGCCCAAAGTTACTGCACCACCCCCAACCGAGTTGATTGCCAACGCCAATGCGGCGCTTCCCAGCGTGAGCCTGGCGGCGCTGCCACCTTCGGCCGTGCTGAGCTACCGATTGAACGGCCAGGAAAAAGGCATCCAATACAGCGCCACGGGCGAGTTGCGTTGGCAACACAACGACTCGGCCTACGAAATGAGTCTGTCCATCAAGGCGTTTTTGCTCGGCACCAGGCATTGGCGCAGCCTGGGCGACATCACGTCTGCCGGGTTGGCCCCCACCAAGTTTTCAGACAGCTGGCGCAGCGAACGAGCGGCCCACTTCGACCGGACCGAACACCGCATCGTGTTCAGCAGCAACGCACCCACGGCCCCCTTGCAGCCTGGTGCCCAAGACCAGATCAGTCTGTATTCGCAACTGGCGGCCGCCATGGCGGGTTCCGCTCAACAGTTCAAGCCCGGCACCCGCTTGCAAATACAAACAGCCACCGTGCGCGATGCCGTGCCTTGGCTGCTGACCCTGGACCAAATCGAGACACTCACCGTCGATGGAAAGTCTGTTCAAGCCACCAAATGGGTCTGCCAGCCGCGCAACCGCTTTGATGCCAAGGTCGAGTTCTGGGTGGCCCCTGAGCATGCTTGGCTGCCCTCACGCATCCGCATCACGCAGGTCAGCGGCAACTTCATCGACCTGAACCTGACTGGCCAAAGCCCCCTGCCGCCTTTGCCCCTTAAAAATCCCACCAACTGAAAAGCCCCACACACTTGAAGTTGTTACAAACAACATCATTTGCAGCGCATCAGTTGAGGGAGAATAAAGCCATGAACCTGTTGTACGAATCTGAAACTTTTGCCGTGATGCACATGCTGGCCAATGCGCCCGCCGACGCCGCACCCAAAACGAGCATTCCACTGCTGGAGCGCCACGGTTTTGAAATCGTGGACAAACGCTCGGGCAAAGAGGTGTACCTCGACGGCTCCTGGGCCGAAATGTTCCAGCAACAAATCCAAGCCTGGCAACTGCACACGCCCACGCAAGAGGAAGTGGAAGACACGTTGGAAGGCTACACCGGCTTGGCACAGCAGCCGGTCGTGGTGCACTGAAAAACCACTGACCTGCAAAAAACCGCCGTCAGGCGGTTTTTTTTCGTCCACTCATCCAGTGGAACAGCGGTCCCACCAAAATCAGCACCGCGACCAGACGGCAAACCTGAAATGCCGTCACCACCGGCACCCCCAGCTGCAAGACCTTGGCCGTGATGGCCATTTCGGCAATGCCACCTGGCGAAGTGCCCAAAATCAGCGTGGCCGGGTGCAGCCCGGTGGCCCAGGCCAACAGCAAGCCAAAGCCCACGGACAAAACCATCATGACCAAAGTGCCGGTCGCGGCCGAGGCCAGCCAACGCGGTGCCGTGTGCATGAACTCACGCTGAAACCTCACCCCCAAACTCACGCCAATGACCAGCTGCGCGGCATTCGACAAACCCGTGGGCACTGCCGACCAGTACACACCCGACAAAGTCAGCCCCATCGATGCCAGCAAAGCGCCCATGAACCACGGGTTGGTGCGCTTGAGCCAAGTCATGAGCAGCGCCCCACCTGCCGTCGCCAGCGCCAGCCACAACAAACCAGGCCACTGCGCCACACGCGGCCCAGGCAACAAGCGGACATCGACTTGCAGGCCCCAATGGTTTTGCGCCCACTGCATGGCAAAAGGCACCGACATCACCACAATGACCAGCCGCACGCTGTGGGCAGCTGCCACCAGATCGGTGCGTCCCCCATGGCGCTCGGCCAACAAGGTCATCTCGGATGCGCCGCCAATGGCGCTGGCAAAGTAGCTCGTGGCCCGCCAGGCCCCGGGCGGCAGGTGCGCAAAGTCGGCCGCATGCTGGCGCTGCAGCCACAGGCCAAACCAGCCGCCCAGCGCCAACGCCCAAACCACGGCCAGCACAATCGCCCACCACAGGCTGACCACCAGCGCGCTGACTTGCGGCGTGAAATACAGGCCCAAAGCCGCACCAATGACCCATTGCCCGCCATTGCGCAGCGCGGGTGCGCTGCGCGTGGGCGCCCCCAGCACCGAAGCCAATGCCGTCGCCAACAAAGGCCCCAGCATCCACGGAATGGGCGTGCGCAGCCAGACGCACAGCTCGGCCGCAGCCAAAGCCAGCAGCAAGGTCAGCGCCACACGGGTCAGTTCACGGAAATTCATCGGGTCAAAAAAAGACCGCCCAAACGGGCGGTCGGGTTCCGGTTAACACAGGTCGTTTCAGGCGTGACGGCGGATGCTGTCGGCCACGGTCTGCACGATCTGGTCGATGTGCGCGTCTTCCACGATGTAGGGCGGGCAAATGACGATGTTTTCGCCCGCCGGGCGCACCCACACCCCTTTGTGGAAGCAGTCCATGAAGATGTCATACGCCCGCTTGCCGGGCGAGCCCGCGATGCTGGCCAACTCCACCGCACCGGCCAGGCCCAGCGTGCGGATGCCGATCACATTGGGCAAGCCTTTGAGCGCGCTGTGCATGGCATTGCCCAACTTGATGCCTTGCTCACCCGCACGGGCAAACAGGTTTTCTTCCTTCATCAAATCGAGCGTGGCAATGGCCGCTGCGCAAGCCACGGGGTGGCCCGAATAGGTGTAGCCGTGGAAAAACTCGATGGCGTGGGCAGGCGAGTTGGCGTTCATCATCGCGTCGTAGATGAAGTCGCGGCAAATCACGCCGCCCAGAGGGATCACGCCGTTGGTCACCGCCTTGGCGAAGTTCAGCATGTCGGGCACCACGCCGTAATAGTCCGCGCCAAAGTTCACACCCAAACGGCCAAAGCCGGTGATGACCTCGTCAAAAATCAGCAAGATGCCGTGCTTGTCGCAAATCTCGCGCAGGCGTTTCACATAGCCCTTGGGCGGGATGTACCAGCCCGCGCTGCCCGCAATCGGCTCAACGATCACCGCCGCCACGTTGCTCGGGTCGTGCAGCACCAGAATGCGGTTTTCCAGCTCCAGCAGCGGGTCTTCGGCCCACACGGGTTCCTCGTGGTGGATGTAGGCGTGGTTGACCGGGTCGTGGATGAAGCGCATGTGGTCCACACGCGGCAGCAGCTGCGCGCCATACACCTTGCGGTTGGCAGGCAGGCCGCCCACGCTCATGCCGCCAAAGTTGACGCCGTGGTAACCCTTTTCGCGGCCAATGAACACGTTGCGGTGGCCTTCGCCCCGGGCACGGTGGTAGGCCATCGCCACTTTCAGCGCGGTATCAGCGGCCTCAGAGCCCGAATTGCAGAACAACACCTTGTTCAGGTCGCCAGGGGCCATCTCGGCAATCATCTGCGCCGCCTTGAAAGCCTTGTCATTGCTGGCCTGGAAAGCCGTGGCGTAGTCCAGCGTGTCCAGCTGCTTTTTGATGGCCTCGTTGATCGGCTTGCGGTTGTGACCCGCACCCACGCACCACAGGCTGGAGATGCCATCGATCACCTTTTTGCCGTCGTGCGTGGTGAAGTGCATGCCTTCTGCGCCCACGAACACCCGGGGGTCCTGACGGAAAGTGCGGTTGGGGGTGAAGGGCAACCACTGGTTGTCCATGTTCAAGTCGGTGTGGGCCAAGGCAAATGCTCCTGCTGTGTTGCATCAAACAAGCGTCACAGTTTACGCCTGCCACAGCCCCTGCGATAGAGCCAACACAGGGCTGACTGTCCAGCGCCGGACAGCCCCTTGCTGCCCCCCGGTCCCCTCAAGGGCTTTCTCTACAATAGCCACCACCCCAAGCCGCACGCCTGATGCGGGCGGTTTTCGCAAGCATTCAAAAAAATGACCACCACCTACATCCTGACCCTCTCCTGCCCTGACCGCACCGGCATCGTGCATGCCGTGTCGGGTTTCCTGCTGGAGCGCGGGGGCAACATCGAAGAAGCGGCGCAATACAACGACCACGACACCGGCCTGTTTTTCATGCGCGTGCAGTTCGCCTGTGACCAGATCGACGCGAGCAGCCTGAACGCACAGTGGGGTGAGTTTGCCCAGACCTTTGACATGAAATGGGACCTGCACGCCACCACCCAGCCCATGCGCACGGTGATCATGGTCAGCAAAGAAGGCCACTGCCTGAACGACCTGCTGTTCCGCTGGAAGAGTGGCCTGCTGCCGCTCGACATCCGCGCCATTGTGAGCAACCACCGCGAGTTCTACCAACTGGCGGCCAGCTATAACGTGCCCTTTCACCACATCCCGGTGACCAAGGACAACAAGGCGCAGGCCGAAGCCAAACAGTACGAAATCATCCAGGCCGAAGGCGCCGAGCTGGTGGTGCTGGCCCGTTACATGCAAATCCTGAGCGACGACCTGTGCCGCAAACTGGCGGGGCGCGCCATCAACATCCACCACAGCTTCTTGCCCAGCTTCAAGGGCGCCAAGCCCTATTACCAGGCGCACGACCGGGGTGTGAAGCTGATTGGGGCCACCGCCCACTACGTGACGGCCGACCTGGACGAGGGCCCGATCATCGAGCAAGACGTGGCCCGCGTGGACCACAGCAAGACGGTGGAAGACCTCACGGCCCAGGGCCGCGACACCGAAAGCCAGGTGCTGGCCCGTGCCGTGAAATGGCACAGCGAACACCGCGTGCTGATCAACGGCCACAAAACCGTGATCTTCAAATAAAAAGGTCAACTGCCATGTCCGCCACCTCACGCATCCCGCCCATTCAGTGCCTCTTGACCTTTGAGTCGCTGGCACGCCTGCGCAGCGTGACCCAGGCAGCCGAGGAGCTTTGCGTCACGCCCAGCGCTGTCAGCCATCGGGTCAAGCAGCTGGAGCAAATCATTGGCACCAAGCTGTTTGGCCGTGCCGATTTTTCATTGACCACTGAAGGCAACGAATACCTGGCGCATGTGCGCGAAGGTCTTGTGTCGCTGCAGCGCTTTCCCAGCGCCAGCAACACGCCGGGCCGCCGCAAGTTGCGCCTGGCGGTCACGCCCACTTTTGCGCGCTCGGTGCTGATGCCTCGGCTCAAGCATTTTCTGGATGCTTACCCCGAAATCGACATCACCCTGCAAGTGAGCATTCCCCTGCTGGACGTGGTGGCCGAAGACGCCGACCTGACGGTGCGTTTTGGCACTGGCCGCTATTCGGATGTGGAGCATGTGTGCCTGGCCAAGGACGATGTCACCCCTTTGGCCTCGCCCGCCTGGTTGCGCGAGAACGGTCCGTTCAGCAGCGCCGAAGACCTGCAAGGCCAGCCTCTTTTGCGCAGCCCCCTGGAGCCCTGGCGCACTTGGTTCGCTGCACATGACCTCGATTGGCCTGAGCCCATGGACGGCTCCTCGTTCAACGACATCGGTTTGATGTGCGACGCCGCTGCCCAAGGCCTGGGCATTGCCCTGATTCGCTCCAAACTCGGCGCGCCTTGGCTGGAAAGTGGCCAACTGGTCCGCCTGTTCGAGCGCAGCGTGCCCAGCCCCCACGCCCACTACCTGTGCTGGCGCACCGGCACCATGGAACGCTGGGAATGCGCCACCTTTGCCGACTGGCTCAAAAGCGTGCTGGCTTGAAAACAAAGGCTGCCGGATTTTTGAACGCATGGGTGCAGGGTCATGGACCCCGGATCTTCCTCCGGGGTGACCACTTCAAATGCGGCTGCCGCCTAGGCTAAATTCACAAGCTCCTCAAAGATTATTCAGCACCTTGCACAGGGCTTGGGCTTACAGTTAGGCATTCCTTCAAGGTTTTAATGCCATGAGCGCCAACACCCCAGCCGAAACACAACAACTGACCGCCACCGAACGTGCCGAGCGCCAACGCGCTGTGGTGCAGGCCCTGGGCCGTGTGCTGCCGCCAGATGCCATCCTCTACACCCCCGAAGACACCGCGCCCTACGAGTGCGACGGCCTGACCGCTTACCGCGAGCGGCCTTTGGTGGTGGCCTTGCCCGAGACCGAAGCGCAGGTGCAAGCCGTGCTCAAAGCCTGTCACGCCCTGCAGGTGCCCGTGGTGGCACGCGGCGCGGGCACGGGCCTGTCGGGCGGGGCCATGCCGCACCGCATGGGCGTGACACTGTCGATGGCGCGCTTCAACCAGATCAAAACCGTCGACCCGATCAGCCGCACCGCGGTGGTGCAATGCGGCGTGCGCAACCTGGCCATCAGCGAAGCGGCTGCGCCCTACGGCCTTTATTACGCGCCCGACCCATCGAGCCAGATCGCCTGCACGATCGGCGGCAACGTGGCCGAAAACTCGGGCGGCGTGCACTGCCTGAAATACGGCCTGACAGTCCACAACGTGCTCAAAGTCAAGGGCTTCACCATCGAGGGTGACCCGATCGAGTTTGGCAGCGACGCGCTCGACACCCCCGGCTACGACCTGCTGGCCGTGTTGGTGGGCAGCGAAGGCATGCTGGCCGTGACCACCGAAGTCACCGTCAAGCTCGTGCCCAAGCCCCAATTGGCGCGCTGCATCATGGCCAGCTTTGACGACGTGCGCAAAGCGGGCGACGCGGTGGCCGCCGTGATCGCGGCGGGCATCATCCCCGCGGGCCTGGAGATGATGGACGGGCCCATGACGATTGCGGTGGAGGACTTTGTGCATGCAGGCTATGACCTGACTGCCGCCGCTATTCTTTTATGCGAGAGCGACGGCACACCCGAAGAAGTCGAAGAAGAAATCGGCCGCATGAGCGAGGTGCTGCGCAACTGCGGCGCAACCGCCATCACAGTTAGCCGCGACGAGGCCCAGCGCATGAAGTTCTGGAGCGGTCGCAAAAACGCTTTCCCCGCCTCGGGCCGCATCAGTCCCGACTACATGTGCATGGACTCGACCATCCCGCGCAAGCGCCTGGCCGACATCCTGCAAGCCATCTCTGAGATGGAAGAAAAATATGCGCTGAAATGCCTGAACGTGTTCCACGCAGGCGACGGCAACCTGCACCCCTTGATTTTGTTCGATGCGAACGACCCCGACCAGCTGCGCCGCTGTGAGCTGTTTGGTGCCGACATCCTCGAAACCAGCGTGGCCATGGGCGGCACCGTGACGGGCGAGCACGGCGTGGGCATCGAAAAAGTGAACAGCATGTGCGTGCAGTTCAGTGCCGAAGAAAACGAGCAAATGTTCGCCGTCAAACGCGCCTTCGACCCGCAAGGCCTGCTCAACCCCGGCAAGGTGATTCCGACGCTCAACCGCTGCGCCGAGTACGGCAAGATGCTGGTGCGGGCTGGGGCAATCAAGCACCCGGATTTGCCGAGGTTTTGAGCCTGTTCGGTCTTGTAGGTTGTTTTGTAGGTCGGTGGCTTTAGCCCCGACACAGGCTTATGGTCAACCATGTCGGGGCTGAAGCCGCCGACCTACAAATCCATCACTCCCTGACGCCGGGTAACACGCTCGGGGCCATCCCCCAATCCGCAGGATAAACACGGTTCTTCACATACCGGTGGAATGTGCTGTGCGGCCAATCACCCACCTGCGGCACGAGCCCATGCTTGACTGGATTGAAGTGGATGTAATGCGTGTGCTGCTCCACATCCCACTCGTCACGCAATGTATGCTCCCAAAATCGGGATTGCCACAACTTCTGAACGCCGATGCGTCCGCGCAGGCGATGCACCACGCCTTGCTTGATCAGCATCCAGCGGGTCGAAAAATCGGCGTCATCAGGCGGCAAGCGCCAAATGCAATGCAGGTGATCGGGCATGACCACCATTGCCATGGTTTCAAACGGCCGTTGCGCACGCACAAGCCGCATCACATCACCCAAGGCAGTCACCGCCCACGCCTCTCGTAACCACGGTGCACGCTGATGGGTCACGACGGTGAAAAAGTAAGTGCCACCCGGGATGTTCGATCGACGGTATTGCATGGCGGGCTCTCCCTGTCTTTGTATGGATTGAGCCACTCTTTTTCTGCGTCATCAAGCATTCATTTCCACAAAGCATTTGGTCGGCGGCTTTAGCCCCGACATGGTGGGCCGCATGCATTTGTCGGGGCTGAAGCCGCCGACCTACAGAATTCATTCAACACAACTGGTTGCGCACGCAACCAAATTGCCTTAACATGGCCGCAATCAACATGCTCAATTCATGAACACGTCACTCGACCGAACGCTGACTTACCGTCTGCACCAACTGCACAAGCTGACCGACATGGACAGCCAGTCGGTCTATCCAGCGCGCACGGGCCTGTCGATGAGCGACGGGCGATGCCTTACGACGATTGGCACTTTTGAACCCTTGTCGGTGAAAGAGCTGGCCGACAAAGCCAACCTGAACAAAGGCCAGGCCAGCCGTGCCGCGCAGGCGCTGGTCGACCAGGGCTTGGTGCTCAAAGCCGACCACCCGGGCGATGGCCGGGGCGTGGTGCTGACGCTGACGCCCGCCGGGCGCGAGGTGTTCGAGCGCGCCATGGCCATGGTGCACCAACGCAATCAAGACATTTTTGGCTGCCTGACGGACAAAGAACAAGCCACATTGAGCGGCCTGTTCGACCGCTTGATCCAGCATGCCCGTCCCGGCGTCGTCACGACCTCCACCCCGGACCTTGGCAAGGCTTCCCGTTCCCGCTGAAACCCATTCCCCCACTCCACACCATGCACACCCCCACCACCGAAGCCCGCCCTTCGATCTATTACCAGTACGAGGTCTTCCAGCCTTGGCTGGCCTCGGCACACTCAAAGCAAGACCGCAAAAAAGTCGTGATCGTTGGCTCCGGCCCTGCGGGCATGGTGACCGCACTGGAGTTGGCCCGCCACGGCGTGCCCAGCGTGGTGCTGTCGGCCGAGTTGCAGTTCTCGCAAGGCAGCCGCGCGATCTGCTTCACACGCCGCTCGATGGAAATCCTGCAACAAGTGGGTGTGGCCGACCGCATGACGGCGGGCGGTTTGCCCTGGCGCTTTGGCAACTCGTTTTACCGAGGCCAGCGCGTGTTCCGCATGGAAGCGCCGCACGACGCCGATGACCGCTTCTTCCCGATCATCAACGTGCAGCAGCAGTTCATGGAGGAGTACCTGCACGACGCCTGCAAAGCCAACCCGCTGATCGACTTCCGCTGGGGCAACAAGCTGGAAGACATCGACCAGAAAGACGGTTATGCGGTGCTGGAAGTCGATACACCCGAAGGTCCCTACACATTGGAGAGCGACTGGGTGGTGGCCGCCGACGGCGGGCGTTCGGGCATCCGCAGCGCCATGAACCTGCAAATGGAAGGCGCATCTTACGAAGGCTTTTTCGTCATTGCAGACATCAAAATTGACTTGCCTTTCCCCACCGAGCGCCTGGCCTTTTTTGACCCCGAGTGGAACCCCGACAACACCATCCTGATGCACCGCGAGCCTCATGGCATTTGGCGTGTGGACTACCAACTGCCGCCGGGTGAAACGCCTGAAGAAGCGCTGCGCCCCGAGTCGCTCAAGGCACGCATCGACGCGCAGCTGGCCATGATCGGCCATGCGGGTCTGAAGTGGGAAATGGACTGGTCTTCGGTCTATTCGGCGCGCACGCTCACACTGCCCGACTTTGTGCACGGCAGCGTCATCTTCACGGGCGATGCCGCGCACCTGCTTCCCATCTTTGGTGTGCGCGGGGCCAACACGGCGTTCCAAGACGCGCAGTCACTTGGCTGGCATCTGGCCTTTGTGGTCAAGGGTCTGGCAAGCGAAAAGCTGCTGGCCAACCACAGCGCCGAGCGCGTGGGCGCGGCACGCGAGATCATCACCGAGGCGGGCAAAAGCACCCGCTTCATGGCCCCACCCAGCCCCGGCTTCCGGTTGCTGCGCGACGCGGTCTTGTCGCTCTCGCTCACCCAGGAATTTGTGCGTCCGCTCTACCACTGGCGCACCTCGCGTCCGCACGAGTACACCCACTCCATGCTCAACAGCATGGGCGACGACAACGGCTTGTTCAAGAGCGGCCCGGCGCACGGCGCACCGCCACAAAACGTGCGCCTGGGTGCCAACGACTTTTTGCTCGACCACCTGGGTGGCGGCTTTGACCTGCTGTACTTCACCGACACGGATTTGCCTGAAGCATTGCAACACGTCATCCAGAGCGCTCGTGCCAAGGGCATGCCGCTGAACGTGATCGCGATCGGCGCGGCCCAGCCTGTGGCCGGTGCCGACAAAACCCTGCCCGATGCAGACGGCCATCTGCGCCAGCGCTACGGTGTACCGGCAAATGGTGGGGCGTATTTGCTGCGCCCCGACCAGCACATCTGTGCGCGCTGGCTCACACTGGACGCCACACGCCTGCAAGCCGCACTGACCACCGCCTTGCCGCGAGGTCAATAAGGTCAAACAATGTTCACACTGGATGAAGCAAAGAAATTCATGAGGTCTGAGCCTGTAGGAGCCAGCCCTGCTGGCGATGGGCGCGCGCGGACCGCGAGTCATCGCTTGCAGGGCAAGCTCCTGGTATGGATTGACCTGTCAATAGGTGCCGGTTGTTTTTCAGCTCTCTGTCTGTTTCTTTTGTCTTCTCGGTCAGTGACTGTGGATCAGGGACTACGAGGCTGATTGGGCGACGGTA
>Ga0255139_1000644_pt1 | contig 10506 bp, 5 predicted proteins | sample Law_Colum_RepB_8_FD_188549 | JGI IMG/M metagenome (GOLD analysis project Ga0255139, IMG submission 188549) | Freshwater microbial communities from St. Lawrence River, New York, United States - Law_Colum_RepB_8d | ecosystem: Environmental > Aquatic > Freshwater > River | place: USA: New York...
GGCTCCGGCCGCGCTGTTGCGCCAGGAGGTGACCGAGGAGGACATCGCCAAGGTGGTGGCCGCGTGGACGGGCATCCCGGTGCAGCGGATGTTGGAGGGCGAGCGCGCCAAGCTGGTGCGCATGGAGGAACGCTTGGCCGCCCGTGTGGTGGGGCAATCCGAAGCGGTGAAGGCGGTGGCTGATGCCGTTCGGCGGGCTCGTTCGGGCTTGGGCGATCCGGGGCGTCCGATCGGGTCCTTCATCTTTTTGGGGCCCACCGGTGTTGGAAAAACCGAGCTGGCGCGGGCCTTGGCCGAGTTTCTGTTTGATGACGATCAGGCGATGGTGCGCATCGACATGTCTGAGTACATGGAGAAGCACGCCGTGGCCCGGTTGGTGGGCGCGCCTCCCGGATACGTCGGCTACGAGGAAGGGGGGCAATTGAGCGAGGCGGTGCGACGTCGGCCCTATTCGGTGGTGCTCTTCGACGAAATTGAGAAGGCGCACCATGACGTGTTCAACCTGCTGCTGCAGGTGCTGGACGACGGGCGGCTCACCGATGGCCAAGGGCGCACCGTAGACTTCAAGAACACGGTGGTGATCCTGACTTCGAACATCGGGTCATCGATCATCCAGGAGTATTTCCTGGACGCGAAGAACACGCCTGCGGCCCGCCAGACCATGGAGGACAAGGTGTTGGGCGAATTGCGCCGGCATTTCCGGCCGGAGTTCCTGAACCGCGTGGACGACACCATCCTCTTCCACAGTCTCGACGAGTCTCATTTGGGACGCATCGTGGACATTCAATTGGGTCAGGTGATCCGGCGGGTGGCCGCACAGCAAATCCACCTGCGGGTCACCGATTCGGCTCGCAAGCGGTTGGCGGAGGAAGGGTACGATCCGCAGTTCGGGGCCCGTCCGCTCAAGCGGGCGATCCAGGACTTGATGCTCAATCCGCTGGCCCAGCGGCTCTTGGCCGGCGATTTCAAGCCGCGCGACACGGTGATCGTCTCGGCTAATGCGGCCGGCGATTTGGAGTTCACGGCCAGCGAGCCGGGGCAGGGCTGAACCCCAGTCCGCTGATCGTCAGAAACACGGACGAGATCGTGTGAATCGGGATCAGTTCGGTTTCGGGGGCTGCCCTCGGAACAATTGTTCTTGGGGCAGGCCCGTGAGGCGGTGGATGCCGTTCATCAGGCGGAACAGTGCCCACATCATCATGCCCGTGCTGGGAATGACGATGACCGGCCAACTGAGCCAGTTCATGCGGCCGAGTTGTTCGTTCCATTCCGGCGAGTTGGGGACCGCCTTCAGGAGCCACAGGGCCAGAAAGAAATTGAGTGCCGAGCTGATGAGGAAGGAGACGGACAAGAGCCACGAAGACTCTCGGAGCAGCCGTTCAAAGGCCCCCTCGGCCCTTCGCTCACGGAGCACTTCGGCGACCTTGGCCGTGTCCATCAACTGGTCGTTGTAGAGCAGGGTTTTCACCAGCGGGGTCTCGGATCGCAGGGTGAGCGGGATGCTCAGGCCGATGATCAGGGGGATGGCTGCTTCCTTGATCGCGAACCACAGGGCCGTGGCCTGCCACCACCCGAAGTGACTGCCGAGGGACATGCCGCCGGTGGCCAGAGTGCCGGCGATGCCCAGAGTGGAGAACAAGTTCCAATGGCGGCGCTTCATCCAGTCCCACAGGCCATACCCGAGGGGCAGGGCGAGGGCTGCGACAAGCGCCCAGAGGGGCCCGAGTCGCTCCGGTTGGCTCAGCTTGGAAAGAACGAGGCCCGGCAGGATGACGTTGCAGGCCAGGTTCAGCAGCAGGTTCTCCTTCGCGGGAGAGCTCTTGGGAGAACCGGCGGCGGTCGGGTTGGATTCGGTGACGGGCATCGCGTGAGCCAGAACCTGTAGTCACCGCGTCCGAAAATCCAGCAGAGGATGGCGCAACGAGCCGGGGAACCTGCTGAGCGCGTGGGTGGACACATCAGGGCGCGTTGGCCTGTCTTTTCGGGGTTCAGCTGAGGTCTACAACCATGAAAAACCGCATTGAGATTGCGGTTTTTCATGGTTCAATAGAGTCGTGATTTCCCGAAACGACGCATTGAACCGCTTGGAGACGGCGTTGGATGAGAATCCGGTCGCCGCCCTGTTGGGACCTCGTCAGTGCGGCAAGACCACCCTCGCCCGAATGCTCGCCGACCGTCGAGGCGGGCATTGGTTCGATCTGGAGAGTGCCGAAGATCGCGCGGCTCTGGCTCAACCCGAGTTGACCCTTCGAAAGCTCGGCGGGTTGGTTGTGATCGACGAGATTCAGCGTGCTCCGGAGATTTTCACCCTATTGCGTCCGCTGGCGGATCGTCGGGACAACCCCGCCCGTTTTTTGATCCTGGGTTCGGCGTCGCCCGAAATCGTCCGAGGTGTCTACGAGAGTCTTGCGGGTCGTGTTGGCTTTGTGGATCTGAGAGGATTCCACATCGGTGAGATCCCGCGAGATGGGCTCGATCTGCTTTGGTTGCGGGGCGGATTTCCCCGTTCGTTCCTCGCAATCACCGAAACCGCGAGTTGCCGATGGCGATCCGATTTCATCCGAACCTTTCTCGAACGAGATCTCCCACAACTTGGCATCCGCACCGCTTCGGAGACAATGAGACGATTCTGGACGATGGTGGGACATTATCATGGCCAGACGTGGAATGCCGCCGAGTTGGCGCGGTCACTGGGCGCGTCGGAGGGAACCGCCCGGAACCATCTCGACATCCTGTGTGGCACCTATGTCGTTCGACGTCTGGCACCCTGGCACACGAATCTCGGCAAACGGGAGCTGCGGGCGCCCAAGGTCTATGTGCGGGACAGTGGTCTGCTGCACAGCCTGCTGGGCATCCGCACCCGCCGGGAGCTCCTGTCGCATCCGAAGCTCGGCGCCTCCTGGGAGGGCCATGCCATGGAGCAGATCCTTGCACTCTGTGGCAGCACCGACACGTATTACTGGGGCACGCACAACGGCGCGGAACTCGATCTCTTGCTGTTCCGGGGAGGCAGGTCTTATGGCGTCGAATTCAAGGTGTCGGATGGGCCCACGATGACCCGTTCCCTTCACATGGCCCTCGCCGATCTGGGCTTGGAGCGGGCGTGGATCGTTCATCCGGGGGACAAACGGTATCCTGTGCACGACCGGGTGGAGGCGCTTCCGTTGAAGGATTTGGGTCTTCTGGCCCGAGAAGTCGCGGGAGCAACGGCCTAGCTCAGATTCATCGACGAAGGCGCGTCCGCGGATGTTGAACAGGGTGACTCGATGCACGAAGCGTTTTTCGGGAGTCCGGCTCGGTTGGAGCGGGAATGAGGGGAACCTGCTTGGCGCGCGGGTGGGAGATCAGGTTCCATGCACGCATGATGTGGCAATCGTTGCGGTGGGCGGTGGGTATCGCAGTGGCGCTGATTCCGCTGGCGGGTTCGGCGGTAGATGCCGATGCCGCTCTGCGGGCGTTTTATCAGCGGCGCTTGGACACTTCGTTCCGGTTGGAACCAACGACGGCCACGCTGCTGGGCGATCACCGATTCGATGATCAATTGGAGGATGTCTCGAAAGCCTCCCGGGCCCGCTGGTTGGCGGAAACGCGGGCCACGCTGAAGGCTTTGCCCAAGGCGGTGGAGTATCGGGCTCTGAGCCGGGACAGTCAGATTGATTTCGAGATCTTCCGCCACGATCTCCAGGCGTCGCTGTGGTTGAACGACAACACCCGTCCCTTCGAGGAGGATCCCCGGGTGTACGGCAGCTACGTCAGCGACAGCGTGTATTCGTTGCTGGCCCAGTCCACGCGGCCGAAGGAGGAGAATATTCGGAATGCCCTCGCACGGATGCGCAAGATCCCCGCCATCCTCGACGAGGCCGAACGGACGTTGAGCCATCCGCCCCGGTCCATCCTCGAGACGGCGATCCGTCAGAACAAGGGGGCCATCGCGTTCTACGAGTCGGAGATCTTGGAACTGGCCGGCGAAACACCGCAACGGGCCGAACTTAAGACGGCGGCCATGTCGGTCGCAGCCCGATTGAAGCGGTATCAGGAGTTCCTCGAAAAAGACCTCATGCCCCGGGCGACGGGCCAGTGGCGGTTGGGCCGGAAGCGCTTCGCCCAGAAGCTTGAATGGGTGCTCGATGCCGGTGTCGGTGCCGATCAGGTACTGGCCGACGCCGAATCAGAATTCGCCCGTGTGAACGGTGAGTTGCGGGTCATCTCGCGGCAGTTGTGGAGCCGCTATTTCCCGAAGCAGGCGTTGCCGCCGGATGACACCGAAGGACGCCGACTGCTAGTGGCTCGGGTGATCCAGGCCGTGAGCCAGGAACATGGGGCCGCGGCGGACTTGGTCTCCGATGCACGCGCCTCGGTGGACCGCATCAAGACGTTCATCCGCGAACGGGACATCTTGCGATTGCCGGATCCGGACCGCTGCCAAGTCATTGAAATGCCCGAGTTTAAACGCGGAAATTCATTGGCCTACATGGAGTCGGCCCCTCCGCTGGATCCGGCGGCCGTGAGTTTTTATGCGGTCAGCCCGCCGCTGGCCGACTGGGGGCCCGATCGGGTGCGGAGTTTCTTGGAGGAATACAATGAGCACATGCTCCAGATTCTGACGATCCACGAGGCCTACCCGGGGCATTATGTGCAGTTGGAATATGCCAATCGATCCACCTCACCCATTCGTCGCGTGCTGCAATCGGGGGCCTTTGTCGAGGGTTGGGCGGTGTACACCGAGCAAATGATGCTCGATCAAGGCTATGCCGATGGGGACCTGCGGGTGCGGTTGATGCAGCTCAAATTCTACCTGCGGGCCGTGGTCAATGCGATCCTGGACCACCGGCTCCATTGCAGCGGCATGACCGACGAGGCTGCTATGAAGTTAATGGTGGAGGGTGCCTTTCAGTCTGAGGGCGAGGCCCGCCTCAAGCTCATTCGCGCCAAGCAGACCAGCACGCAGCTCAGCACCTATTTCGTGGGGCGGATGGCTCATTATCGGCTCAGGCAGCAGATCGAGCGGGAGTTGGGCGAGCGGTTCGAACTGGGGCGTTATCATGAGGCCGTGATCTCGCACGGATCGGTGCCGACCAAATACCTCCTGGAATTGGTCCGAGCCCGATTGAACGAAGCGCGTTGAAGGAGTGTGAGAATTGTTGCCTGGAAGGAGGCGAGGAGGAGCTTCTGAAAGCTCCCTCAATTCCTCCTGCGGTTCTGCACCCTCCGCTCCGCTCCACTGAAACGGTTTAATGGGATCGGTTGCGCCGCCGGCATTGTCTTCAGCAAGAGCTTGGTTGTTGGCTCGTTGCGGACCGCCCACGGGCCAGCTCCGGGCTCTCAGTTTGCTTCGCGGACGAATCCGCGGAGAGATCACGTTCCTTCGAACTCTATCGCTCCGGCTCAGCGCATCAGGAGGACCACTCGGGAGTGGGCAAAGATCACGTCGGGATCGCGTTGCAGTGCTTCAAAGTAGCTGCGGGGAAAGCCATGGCCTTCTTCCGAGGCGACCAGCAGGCGGCGGGTTTGTGTGAGGAGGTCCAGAGCTTCGTTGGGTGAGAGGGGAATACGCCGATCTAAAGCCTCGTCGATGGTGACGATCAGCCGAGAGAGCGGCAGCAACCAGGCAAACCAAGGGTCACTCGAGAGCAGTTGCAGGAAGTGATTCGGGGAAGAAATTGGCCCCATGGCGACTTCGTAGCCTACCCGTTCGGAATCGACGAGGGTCTTGTGGAGTTCTAGCAAAGCCTCCCGGACTTTCTGAAGTTGGGGATGGGGTTGGAGACGCGACACGCATCAGGGTCTCTCGAAAACTCCGGACAGGCAAATCGGAGGCTTGTCTCAATGACTCCGGCCGAGATGCCCTTGCAAGGATGCCGCCCGGGGACTTCCGAGGTAGGGACCGATCTCCGAGCCGTCCGTGTCTGCGGCGGAGTAATCTCTGCGGCGTTCTGTGTCTGCGGACGTGGCGCTTTCGGAGAAATCGCCCCACCTCGGAGGGACTTGGGTGAGGTGGGTTTTTCAGTCACTCGTATGTAGCCCGGGGACTTCCGAGGTAGGGACCGATCTCCGAGCGGTCCGGCTGGTGAGTTGGCCAATCTGATTGTGGATGACCACAGGGGTGTCGACCCGCTCACTCTCCTCCGGCCACTACTTCGGAATTGCCTCCGCTTTCCATACGGGCGTCGAGAGGTTCTCCTCAAGCCGCACCCCCAGAACACACCAAGCCCTCCCTAGGTCGAGCAAGCATCCAAGCGACTCCTCCGGTGTCACCACCCCCTTTTCCACCGCAAAAGGCGAGGAACCGTTTTTGCGGTCTGTGCGGATCGAGTTTCCGATGCCAATCGCTCTTGGTTTGGAATAGATTTCAGGCCTTCTGATGAAGTTTGTTTCGACGTTATGGATCCTCGCGATGTGTGCGGGGTTGGGATGTTCACAGGAGGCTTCCGTCTCGCGTGTCCCCAAGGCACAGGCACCGGCACCCTTTCCAGTGACAGTGGCCCCGGTGGTGATCCAACCGGTGGACCGAACCCTACCCATCGTCGGCACGTTGTACGCCAAAGATTCGGCCCTGGTTTCTGCGGAGGTGGAGGGCAAGGTGGAGCGCACTCTTGTGGAGTTCGGAGACCGGGTGAAGGCGGGTCAGGAGTTGGCTTGGATTGATACCGATTCCTACACGGCGTTGGCCCATCAGGCCGAGGCACGGGTGGAGCAATCGAGGGCCCTGGCACATGGGGCCGAACAGGAACTGCATCGACAACAAGTACTGCTCAAAACGGGTATCGCCGCTCCGGCAGATTTGGATGGGGCCGAGGCTCAAGCCGACCAGACTCGCGCTGCGTTGAAGGCGGCGGAGGCGACCCTGGCCGTGGCCCGGTTGAATGTCGACCGGAGCCGGATTCGCGCCCCGTTTGATGCGGCTGTGGCCGATCGGATCGCTTCGGCCGGCGACTTTGTGCGCCCCGGTTCGCCGATGTTCCGCATGGTTAATGATGGTGTCCTGAAGTTCATCGCCCAGGCCCCGGAGAGCTTCGGTCCCCAGGTGGTGCGCGATTTGCCCGTGGTGTTTACAGTGGATGCCTATCCTGGCCGGCGTTTTGAAGGTCGGGTGTTCTTGATCAGCCCTCAGGTGAATCTCACCACCCGAATGTTTGATTTTGGTGCCTTGGTTCCCAATGCCGAACGCCTGCTCAAGGCGGGCACTTTTGCTCGGGGTGAATTGGTTCTGGAGCGGGCCGTTCCGACCCGTTTGGTCCCAGTGGTTTCAGTGCTTTCCTCGTCGGGAGTTTCTCGAGTGTTCCTCGTGAAGGGAGGAGCAGCCCAATCGCGGGTGGTAAAGACGGGCCGGGTCTTGGGTGATCGGTTTGAGATTGTGTCGGGCCTTTCCGAGGGAGAATCGGTCGTCACCAGCGGTCACTTAAAATTGGCCGATGGCATGGTGGTGGAGGTTCGGAGATGAGCACTTCAACGGGTATCGACGGGACGGCTCGTCCACAACCGAAAGAACAGGTCCCGGGGGGCGGGCTGGCCGATATCTGCATCCGGCGGCCCGTTTTCGCCACGATGCTCAACGTCTTGTTGATCGTTGTGGGGTGGTTTGCTTTCCGCGAATTGGGGGTCGAGCAAATTCCCAATGTGGAGCTGCCCATTATCACCGTCAGCACCACCTTGCGGGGGGCCTCGCCCGAGGAGATCGAGACCGGAATCACTCAGCCGATGGAGGAGATTATCAACACCGTGGAAGGCATTGAGGAGCTGAGTTCTTCCAGCCGGGAAGGGGTGTCCTCGATCACGGCGCAGTTCTTCTTAGAGCGGAATCGGGACCTGGCCGCCCAGGACGTCCGGGACAAGGTCAACTCGATCCTGTCGCGACTCCCCCCGGGTACGGAGGCGCCCATCGTGGACAAGTTCGAGGTGGATGCGACCCCAGTTTTTTCGGTAGCAGTCAGCTCGCCCCGGGACCTCAAGGAGTTGACCTTCTTGGTGGACCGCCGTCTCAAGGAGAACTTGGAAACTGTGCAGGATGTTGGGGCGATCCAATTGATCGGATCGCGGGTGCGGGCGGTGCAGGTGGCCGTGGACCCCGATCGCCTCCGCCAGTTCGGCCTCGATATCGGTGATGTCCGCAGGGCCTTGATGGAGCAGAACGTGGAGATCCCGGGTGGCCGGGTGCAGCAATCCGGCCGCGAGTGGGTGTTGAGAACGCTGGGTAGAATGGCGACGGTGGCTTCCTTCGAGCGCCTCATCATCGCAGATCCGGGTGGGCAACCCATTTACCTCGGTCAGGTGGCCAAGATCACCGATGACATCGAGGAGCCTCGGACGTTGTCCCGGCTGAATGGCACCAACTCGATCACCTTGGTGGTTCGCAAGCAGAGCGGATCCAACACCGTTCGGCTGATCGACGCTCTGATGGCTCGGATGGCCAAGTTGAAATCGGTGCTCCCGCCGGATGTCACGTTGACGGTCATCCGCGATCAGTCGCGCTTTATTCGGCGCAATTTGGGTGAGGTTTCCTTCCACCTGGTCTTGGGCATGGGGCTGGTGGCCCTGACGGTCTTTGCGTTCATGCACGACTGGCGCAGCACCGTCATCGCGAGCATCGCCATACCGACCTCCATTGTTGCGACCTTCGCTCTCATGCGGGTGATGGGGTACACCATTAACAATTCCACCATGCTCGCGTTGACCTTCGCCGTCGGCGTGGTGATCGATGATGCGATCGTGGTTTTAGAAAATATCTATCGGACCATGGAAGAGCATGGGTTGGGCCCGCTGGAGGCAGCCCGTCAGGGCACTCGCGAGATCACGCTGGCGGTGCTGGCGACCACGTTGTCGCTGGTGGTTATCTTTCTGCCGCTGGCCTTCATGAAGGGTCGCACGGGCATGTTCTTCAGCAGTTACGGGGTGACGGTGGCCTTCGCCATTCTGGTATCGCTCTTCGTGAGTTTTACCCTCACGCCGATGCTGGCAGCCCGCTTTTTGCGCAGATCTCGCGACGAGGCCGATCGCCTCAAGAAAGCCCATGGCGGGCCTTGGATGATGTGGATCGGCCATCAGTACTTGGTCGTGCTTCGGTGGAGCTTGCGCCACCGGTGGGTGATTATGTCGTTGAGCCTGGCCTGTGTGGTCTCCATCTGGCCGCTGCTCAAGGCCAGTCGGTTCACCTTCATGCCCATGGATGACTCCAGTGAGTTCGAGGTCAACCTCACGCTTCCGGAAGGCAGTGGCATAGAACAGGCGGCTGCACTGACCGCTGAGATCGAGCTACAGCTTAAGGCCCTCCGCATCGAAAACCAGGTGGCCGTCACCGATACCTTGGTCACGGTGGGACCGGTCAGCGGCCGGGTGGGCAAGGGCGAGGGAGATGTGACTCAAGCCAATATCTACTGTCGCCTCCCGGAGTTGGGCGGGCTGATTGAGCAGCTGCGGGGTAAGTCTCGCCGCTGGGGGCAATTGGAGGCGATGACCAAGGCCCGTGGTGTGGTGGCGCGGTATCCGGATGTGCGCTCCTCAGTGGGGGCTATTTCTCCTCTGGGCGGTGGTGGCGGCCGTAACGCGGAGTTGTCTTTTAATCTGGTGGGGCCCGACTTGGAACGCTTGACGGCCTACTCCGAGGCGCTGGTGAAGGAGTTGCGCCAAAACCCGGGCCTGTCCGATGTCGATACGACCTTGTCCAACCGAAAGCCCGAGCTGCAAGTCCACATCGATCGGGATAAGGCCAGCCAGTTTGGTCTGCACATCACCGACATAGCGGCCACGCTGCGAACCTTGGTGGGCGGGGAAATCATCGGGGTGTTTAAGGAGAAGGATGAACAGTACGACGTGTGGCTGCGAGCCGATGCCGCCCATCGAGGGACCGCCGAGGCGTTGCAACAGGTGTTCGTCCGCACTCGTCCCAGCAGCGCTTCGGGGGCACGGCCCGAGATGGTGCCCTTGGGCAATTTTGTTCGATTTGAAGAAGCCCGTGGCCCCAATCAAATTGACCGTTTCCAGCGTCAGCGCCGCGTGACCTTGGTGGCCAATCTGGGGACTTATTCGCTGGGCGAAGCGGTGCAAGAGATCGAGCGGGTGGTGGCCCAGATGGATCTACCGCCGGAATATCAGATGGTGATGGTGGGGCGCGCCAAGCAGTTGCGGGAGACCTTGACCAATTTCCTGATGGCCTTCGTGGTGGCGGTGATATTCATGTACATGGTGTTGGCGGCCCAGTTTGAGCACTTCATTTATCCCATCTCGATCTTGTTGGCTGTGCCGTTGTCGTTGCCCTTCGCGTTGGCTTGGATGGTCTTCATCAATGAGCAGCTCAATATTTATGCCATTTTCGGACTCTTCATGCTCGTGGGCATCGTGAAGAAGAACGGCATCATGCAAATCGACTACACCCGGGTGCTTCGGGAGCGGGGAATGCCTCGAGATGAAGCCATCCTCGAGGCCAATCAGGTTCGGTTGCGCCCTATTTTAATGACTACGCTGTTGCTGGTGGCGTCGATGATTCCTATCGCGCTGGGCGTGGGTCCGGGT
>Ga0255139_1000648_pt1 | contig 10455 bp, 5 predicted proteins | sample Law_Colum_RepB_8_FD_188549 | JGI IMG/M metagenome (GOLD analysis project Ga0255139, IMG submission 188549) | Freshwater microbial communities from St. Lawrence River, New York, United States - Law_Colum_RepB_8d | ecosystem: Environmental > Aquatic > Freshwater > River | place: USA: New York...
GCCTAAGAATCGGCCATCAATGATGCACTGCTTAACCCCATTGTAGTGGCTTAAATCATACCCTGCTCCTGCGGTTGTGCTGTTATGACATGACACACACCATTTATCCATTAAGGGTTGAATGCGATTAGCATAATTGTGATTGGTATCACAAGCACTGCAATTCGATGAATTAGGCGCACCAGATGCTATCCAATTCTTTATGATATCCTTTTGTAATTTGTCTAATTGCGATTTGTCTTCAGGAGGCATTTCACCTGAATGTATTTCCGTATACAATTCACTTTGAAAAGGTTTGCCTGGTGTTACAAATTTCATTATGTTATTGTAAGTACTTAAATCCTGTACATCTTCATCTTGACTGCTTCCATCATGGCATCCTGTATAGGCACATTTACTCACAATAATTGGCAATACATCTTCTTGAAAACAATAGTTGGGTGCCGCTACATCATAGGTACAAGCATTGAATGAAATGGCCAAAACAGTTATCATGGCAACCAAAACCAGCACAGAGAATTTATTCAACATACAAGCCTATTGCCGCAAATTGTATTCCATAAAAAAAGGGAACACTCGGCTCCCCTTTTATAGATTTTTATAAAAGATTTGTTTACAATGCTGACTTAATCCATTTAATGGATTTTACCGTTTGCTCCGTCTCTAAAAGAATAGTATAAATACCTGGCACTGCATAAAAATCAGTGATCTCTATTGAAGAGCCTTCAGACTGAATCGCCTTTGAATATACTAATACACCATTAGCATTGATCACTTTTACGGCGCCTACAAAAGGTTCAGTCGTATTTAATTTCAAGCTGCTTTGCTCATTGCCCATTGGGTTAGGAGACACGTTGAACTCTGCAGATTTCATGGCTCTTGCTACAAAAACAGTTGGCGAAAAACTTGATTGCCCATTCAATTTATTAGCTGTAATTCTATAGTAATTGTAGGCTTGAATGTTTGGCACTGAAGCAGAATAATTAACTATGGCTTGATCTAATTGCTTTGAACTAAGCGTTTGAATGGTATTAAAATTAACAGCATTGTTTGACCCTTGTACTTCATAAGCTTTGGCATCGATATCATCAGCAACTGTCCACGTCAAATAATCAAAATCTGCTTGTTCTTTGGCTGTAAAGTCAATGAATTTGACCGGCAAAGGCACAATGATATTTAAATCGAACTGAACGGTATTACTGATGAAAGGAATTTGAAATACATTCAATAAAAAGCTTCTTGTACCTAAAGACAATGTGCTACAATTCGTATTCACGTAAGCAAATGACGACACTAGATTTTCAGCTTCTGTATTGGTCATTGTAGCGCCAGATTGATAAAACATCATTTTACTGATTCCGCTTGAAACCCTCACTTTAACATTATAGGTAGATCCATTCAAAACAATATTAGGGATGCTCGCGTTGTTGGCAAAATTCAAAGCAATAGTCCCTCCACTCGTTGCAGAGTCAATGATTAATTGTTCAGAGCTGCCATCTAATATATCAGAAGAAGTAAATTCCAAATAAACCGTATCAATATCTGCAGAAGAGCTAACATTAGAACCATTGTATGTGAACTTTACTGTTTGGTTGCAATTGGTAATATCAGTTGATTTATCTGTGCTTGTATTGTTTGGATACAAATCTAAGGCAGGTGGTGTTTGAACTGAAGGGGCATTAGTCCAAGCCGGACCTTGACCAAAATCCAAGAAATAATAGGCTGCACCACTGCCCTCAGAACCGACTACAAAATCAAATGAAGACAAACTGGTATAAAATACTTTTACCCGCGTTCGGTCATCTGTAACATTCGTAATATTGGAGTTTGTGGTGGATCGAAACTTTGTTTTATTGACACTAAAATCAAAAATCGATTGTATATAGCCTCCTGTAGCTGTTTGAAACTGAGTGGTTGAAAATCCACCAAAGGCATTGAATTGATTTGAGTTCGTTCCCCCATTACCATCAATGTCATAGGTATTAACAAACACATTTTGAAGAATCACATTGGTGCCTGTATTACTTGAGTTATTGTAGGAACCGCCAGCAATGAATTGAAAATTAAATCGGCAATTGCCGCCATTGCTATTCCAAGTCATGGTTGGAGAGAAAAAGCTATCCTCATTGGCACTCATACCTGAACCAGAATTAGAACTGTAATCGAATGGAATGGTTCCAGAGGCTGGGCTATTGGGCAAAGCAAATGAGCCATTGGTTAAGCTCACTGTAGTAACAATACAATCTATTTGTTGAGATCCAATGGTTATGACGTTGGTATACAAAGTCTTGTTCCCCACACTTGAACCATCCGTCCCTACTTTGTGTATTTTGTTGGCAGCCAAAAACACCAAGGTTCTGCTGTTGACATTGTAGGAATTCTGAGCATTTATAAATGAAACACAAATAGAAAATAAAGCTAAAAGAATTAAATTTTGCTTGAATAAAGTCTGCTTTGCCATTTTTTTTTAATAAAGTGCAAAAATAGTTGAAAAGCATCAACAAATCAACAACTAGTAATGTTGTCAATAGAATATCATCAAATCGACCTATTCAACTATCTGATTTACAGCCGAATCAACGGCTCAAATACATGCTTTTTTTGCTGTAAATCTCACGGAATTCTGGGTCTTTGGTGTCTTTCACAAACAAGATGGCCTCGCCTGTGCTCTTCATTTCAGGGCCTAATTCACGGTTCACATTCGGGAACTTATTGAATGAGAATACTGGCAATTTAATCGCATACCCTTGCAACTTGCGTTCAATGTTAAAGTCCTTTAATTTATTGACGCCCAACATCACCTTAGTGGCAATATTGATGTAAGGCACTTGGTAGGCTTTGCAAATAAATGGCACTGTTCTAGAGGCTCTCGGATTGGCTTCAATCACATACACCTTCTCGTCTTTGATCGCAAACTGAATATTCAATAAGCCTCTGATGTTCATTGAGAAGGCCAATTGTTTTGAATACTCTTCCATTTGATCCATCACCTTTTGACTTAATGAGAATGGCGGCAAAACTGCAGAGCTATCTCCCGAGTGGATACCTGCAGGCTCAATGTGTTCCATCATACCAATCACATGGTAATCTTCACCATCGCAAATCACATCACACTCCGCTTCTTCTGCTCTGTCTAGGAAGTGGTCGATCAATACACGGTTGCCTGGCAAATCGCCTAACAAACTGATAACCGCAGACTCTAACTCTTCATCGTTGATGACAATCTTCATGCCTTGTCCACCCAATACATAACTAGGTCTTACCAATACCGGATAACCTACTTCATTGGCAATTTTTACAGCTTCTTCAGCGGTTTCACTCACGCCGTATTTTGGATAAGGTATGTTTAATGATTTAAGTAAATCGCTAAACAAACCGCGGTCTTCACTCATGTCCATATCAGGGAAAGAGGTACCAATGATTTTAATGCCTTTAGCATGTAATTTTTCAGCCAATTTAAGGGCTGTTTGACCTCCCAATTGCACAATTACACCTTCTGGTTTTTCATGCTCTATGATTTCCCAAATATGTTCCCAATAAATTGGTTCAAAATACAATTTATCGGCCATATCAAAGTCTGTACTAACGGTTTCAGGATTGCAATTCACCATAATGGCTTCATAACCTGATTCTTTTGCTGCCAATAAACCATGCACGCAAGAGTAATCGAACTCAATCCCTTGTCCAATTCTATTTGGGCCTGAACCCAATACAATGATTTTCTTTTTATCGGTTACTACACTTTCGTTCTCTCCTTCAAAGCATGAGTAGTAATAGTTAGTTGGTGAAGGGAACTCTGCCGCGCAAGTGTCAACCATCTTATAGGTTCTGGTCATACCCAGGGCTTTGCGTTTAGCGTAGATATCGTCTTCAGTACAGTTGTTGATCAAATGAGCAATTTGATAGTCGCTATAACCTTTACGTTTGGCTGTTTGCAACAAATCTGTAGGCAATGTATCAAGGGTAAAACGCTTAATGGCTTTTTCTGTATTCGCTAAGTCTTGAATTTGTTCAAGGTACCAACGGTCTATTCTGGTCAACTTTTGGATAGTGCTTAATGGCACACCCATTTCAACTGCATCTTTTAAATGGAATAAACGATCCCAACTAGGGTTTTCTAATGAATGAGCAATCTCTTCTAAGTTGCGAGAGCCGGTGCCATCTGCGCCCAAACCAAACTTGCGAATTTCTAAAGATTGACAAGCTTTTTGCAAAGCTTCTTGGAAGCTTCTACCAATGGCCATTACCTCCCCTACTGATTTCATTTGAAGGCCCAATTGTTTGTTGGCCCCTTTGAATTTATCAAAGTTCCATCTTGGAATTTTAATGATCACATAATCGATGGCCGGTTCAAAATAAGCTGAAGTGGTTTTAGTCACCGGATTTTTCAATTCATCAAGGTTGTAACCAATGGCCAGCTTAGAAGCAATCTTTGCAATCGGATAACCTGTAGCTTTAGAAGCCAAGGCTGATGAACGCGACACACGTGGATTGATTTCAATGGCAATGATTTCTTCATTCTCAGGATTCACCGCAAATTGCACATTGCAACCGCCAGAGAAGTTTCCAATACTGCGCATCATTTTGAAAGCCATGTTGCGCATTTCTTGAAAACAAGTATCGCTTAAAGTCATAGCAGGCGCTATGGTAATGCTATCGCCTGTGTGCACACCCATTGGATCGAGGTTCTCAATGGTACAAATCACCGCAATGTTGTTGTTGTTATCGCGCAGTACTTCCAACTCGTATTCTTTCCAACCCAAAACCGCTTGCTCTACCAATACTTCGTGGGTTGGAGAAGCCTCTAAACCATTTCTAAGGGCTAATTCTAAATCATCTTTGGTTTTCACAAAACCACCGCCTGTTCCACCCAAAGTAAAGGATGGACGAATCACTAATGGGTAGCCAATTTCTTGCGCAATTTCTTTGCCTTCCAAAAAGGAATTAGCTGTTCTTGATTTGGCTACACCTATGCCTAAATCAATCATTAATTGACGGAATAATTCTCGGTTTTCAGTTTTCTGAATGGCCGCTGTATCAACCCCAATAATACGCACATTGTATTTTTCCCAGATACCTAAATCCTCTGCTTCAATGGCTAAGTTCAATGCCGTTTGGCCGCCCATAGTTGGCAATACCGCATCGATTTGTCTTTCTTGTAAAATCTTTTCAATAGACTCAACCGTTAAAGGCCACAAATACACATGATCAGCGGTTACGCTGTCTGTCATGATGGTCGCAGGATTGCTGTTGATCAATGACACTTCAATTCCCTCTTCTCTTAAAGAGCGAGCCGCTTGGCTACCTGAATAGTCGAATTCACAGGCTTGTCCGATGATGATGGGACCACTACCAATGATTAAAACGGATTTAATAGAAGTATCTTTAGGCATAAATAAAATTTGGCAAAAATAACTTTTTAAAGCCTGAAAAACGAAGGTTGTGGAAAAGAAGAAACAAACAGCTTATCACCAAATTATTTGCCAAAGGAGATGAAAGGAATATAATTCTTAACTTTTTATTTGTTTTATTGAAATATTTACTATTTTGCATGAATCTTTATGAAAAAATCAATTTTAATTGCAGCAATTTGTGGATTGTTTATCGCCACCGGATGTGAAACCAGTCAAAAAGGAAAATGGACCAGTTCTGACAAAGAACGCGCTAGAAAAGAAGTGACTGAAGCCCTTCAAAACGAAGACTTCGGAGACACTTTATTGAAAAAACAGTACATTGACTGTTACTTACAAAAAGTTGAAAACAACTTTAAATCATTCTTAGAAGCTGATAGCGACAGCACTACTTGTGAAAAATTAGCTATGGAATGTGTAGCTGATTTGTTGAAAAACATGCAAGCACCTGCTGAAGAAATGGTAGAAGAGCCAGCCGCTGCTGATTCTGCTGCAGTTGCTCCAGTTGAATAATTAAGACTGTAAACGAATGAGGACTTTGGTTTTCATCAGTATTTGGTATTGGGCCTTTAGTTTAAAGGCCCAATTGCCTTATACAGAGGCCAAGTATACTTACAACAGCACCCTAAATATTAGCTATGGTACAGCCATAGATTATGCGGGCAATACAGTGCCCCTTACCTTAGACCTTTATAAACCCCACAACAACTATTGCAACCGACCAATCATGATATTGGTGCATGGTGGTGCATGGGTAGCAGGCACTAAAAACGATGTGGATTTAGTGGCCATGTCAAAATTCTTTGTACAACGTGGCTATGTGGTAGCCAACATCAATTACCGCTTAGGTAACCACAAAACCAACAACTATACTAAATACGCTTTTTGCAGTGAATCTTTAGCGTCTCCATGTGCTTATGTGGCGGATAGTGCAGAAGTGATACGCGCCAATTACCGAGGCATGCAAGACTTAAAGGGCGTTATTCGTTACATGAAAAACCGTCATGGCATGGACTCTTCTGACTACAACAATGTGTTTTTAGCTGGAGAAAGTGCCGGTGGATTTTTGTGTTTAAGTGCCGCTTTTATTAATGACAGCACAGAGGTTCATCCTTCATGTAAAGCCATTGCTGATGCAGTGGTTGCCGATGCAGATATGAGCACCTATAATTGTTTAAGCACGCCATTGAACCGCAGCAGACCTACCCTTGGTAGCTTTGAAGGCAATTTGTATTTGAACAACAGTTATGATAGCCGCGTGCAAGGTGTAGGCAATTTTTTCGGCGGCAGTTTTGATTTATCTCAAATTGACAGTGCTGAAGCCATTAATACCGCTTTGTATTTGTACCATCAAGGCTCTGATGTGGTGGTTAATTACAATAAGGGCCCGCTTTTAGGGCGTATAAGTTGGGAATGCTTTGCCCCAAGTAATTTATGTCAATCTTTCTATTTTTATCCTTGGGCTAATGGCAGCAAGGCTATTCATCAACACGTTAACAAATGGCCAGTTGACAGCCGTTTCTACAAAGCAGACATCATAGAAAATTATCAGTACATGCAAGACTGTACAGACAATGGTCATTCCATTGATAATGGCAACATCAACGCAAGGGTGCAAACCATGGCCAATGTGTTTGCTGAAAAAATCAAAGCCAATGGCAATGTACCCAATAGCCAATGTGATTTATCGATAGCAGCAATTCCAGTTCAAATGCGCTTAAGTCCGAATCCAAATCAAGGTCAATTTACCCTCTCTGGGCCTAATGATTTATCAGGACATGCTTTTGAAATCTATAACAACCTAGGCCAAAAGGTCTTTAGTGGTAAAGTGAGTGAAGGCAACAGCTTTTACGTGAAGGGTTTGAAAAATGGTTGTTACTCTGTACAAATTAGGAACAACTATTACCACTTTATACTAAACGACTAAACTATGAAGCCAGAGAAAAAAACCATGTACAAACAAATGGGGATATGCCTCATTCCGTTTGTCTATTTATTGAGTGTTTGGGCAAAACTACCTATTAGCATTCCTGTGCATTACAATGCTGCTATGCAAGTAGATCGCATGGGTAGTAAATGGGAGTTGATTGGCATTTTAGCCCTCATGTGTGGCAGTGGCATGATACAACCTTACAAATCTTATCAAATGAATAGACGCTTAAAGCGCGATGGTTTACACCCTAATATGTTATCGACCAGGATAGCCTGGATCAGCGTATGGGTCATTGCCCTTTTGGGCATGGCTGTGGTATTCTTAACCGCAGGTTTTTATTTACCTACTTATTGAGCTGATTGAGCATATGCTTCAATTGGCAAACAAGCACAAATCAAATTGCGATCGCCATGGGTGTTGTTAACACGCGCTACACTTGGCCAGAATTTCTTATGAATAAAAGCAGGCATTGGGAAGGCTGCCTTCTCTCTACTGTAGGTATGTTTCCATTCTGAGCTAGCGATTTCAACGGCAGTATGCGGTGCATTTTTAAGCACATTGTTGTCTTTATCAGCAATACCAGATTCTATTTCGGCAACTTCATTTCTGATGGCAATTAAGGTATCGCAGAAACGATCTAACTCAATAAGACTCTCGCTTTCAGTAGGCTCTATCATTAAAGTACCTGCAACTGGGAAAGATAAGGTTGGTGCGTGGTAACCATAGTCCATTAAACGTTTAGCCAAATCTTCCGCTTCAATACCTGCAGATTGTTTTAAGCCACGGGTATCTAATATCATTTCGTGTGCGCAGAAACCATTATCACCAGTGAATAATATTGGATAGTGTTGTTCTAATCTAGACTTAATGTAGTTAGCGTTTAAGATCGCCACTTTAGTGGCATCTGTTAAGCCTTTAGCGCCCATCAATTTGATGTACACATAAGAGATCAACAAAATACTAGCTGAACCAAACTGAGCAGCAGACACTGCATGAATAGATTTGCTACCACCAATATTCACTACAGCATGGCCTGGTAAGTATGGCAATAAATGCTCAGCTACACCAATTGGACCCATGCCAGGACCACCACCACCATGTGGAATACAGAAGGTTTTGTGTAAGTTCAAGTGACAAACATCTGCACCAATTAAGCCTGGGCTGGTTAAACCAACTTGAGCATTCATATTAGCACCATCCATGTATACTTGACCACCGTGTTGGTGGATGATATCGGTAATGTCTTTAATGGCTGATTCGTAAACACCATAGGTTGAAGGGTAAGTGACCATGAATACGGCTAAATTGTTAGCGTGTTCAGCGGCTTTTACCTTAAGGTCTTCCATGTCAATATTGCCATTTTGCAAGTTCTTTACAATCACAATCTTCATGCCTGCCATAGCCGCACTCGCTGGGTTAGTACCGTGTGCAGATTCTGGAATCAAGGCAATATTTCTGTGGCCTTGGCCAATGTCTTTGAGGTAAGCGCGTATAACCATCAAACCTGCATACTCCCCTTGTGCACCGGCATTTGGTTGCATGCTCATACCGGCAAATCCTGTGATTTCAGACAAGTCTTTGTTTAATTCATCAATGATTTGCAAGTACCCTTTTACTTGGTCTTGAGGCACAAATGGGTGAATGGCGTTGAATTCAGGCCAAGTAACTGGAATCATTTCGACAGTAGCATTCAATTTCATGGTACAAGACCCTAATGAAATCATGCTGTGACACAATGATAAATCTTTGCTCTCAAGGAATTTAATATAACGCAACATTTCATGTTCACTGTGGTAGTTTTGGAAAACAGGGTGAGTCATGAAATTACTTTGTCTTTGGAAGGCAGCAGGCCAAGTAAGGGATTGCTCATTGGCCAATGCTTGAATTTTGCTTGCCTCTACAGCTGCGGATTTAGCTTCTGCAAAACAGGCTACGATGTTAGTGATATCAGCACATTCAGTGGTTTCATCAATTGAAATACCAATGAATTGGTCGTTGAAATATCTGAAGTTGATGCCTTTGCTTTCTGATATGGTTTTGATTTGTGCACTCAAGCCATTCGCATTGATGTGCAAGGTATCAAAATAATGTTCGTTGCTTTGTTCAAAGCCTAAAGCTTTAAGGGCTGCTTCTAATGTTTTAGTTAAACCGTGTACTTTGCCAGCAATGGCTTTAATGCCTTCAGGGCCGTGGTAGGTAGCAAACATACCAGCCATAATAGACAACAATACTTGAGCAGTACAAATATTACTGGTAGCATTTTGACGACGGATGTGTTGTTCACGGGTTTGCAAAGCCATACGCAAAGCTCTGTTGCCATGACGGTCTATACTTACACCAATAATTCTACCCGGAATTTGACGTTTGTAGTCATCGCGGGTTGAGAAGAATGCAGCATGAGGACCACCGTAACCTAGTGGCACTCCAAATCTTTGTGAAGTCCCTACCACACAATCTGCGCCCCATTCGCCTGGAGGGGTTAATAATGTTAAGGCCAACAAATCTGCAGCAGCACATACTAACACGTTAGCAGCATGGGCTTTTTCAGCGAAGGCTTTATAATCGCATACAGCACCTTTGTTGTTTGGGTATTGAATGAAAGCCCCAAAAAAGCTATCATCAAAACTGATGGTATTAAAATCACCAATAACCAATTCAATGCCCATAGGCTCTGCTCTGGTAATTAATATATCAAGGGTTTGAGGGAAAACCTGTTCGTCAACAAAAAACTTAACTGCTGCATCACTTTTGTGCAAGCTTCTGAACATGGCCATTGCTTCTGCAGCGGCAGTACCTTCATCTAGTAAAGATGCATTGGCAATTGGCAAACCAGTCAAGTCAATGACCATGGTTTGATAATTCAACAAAGCCTCTAAACGACCTTGTGCAATCTCTGCTTGATAAGGCGTGTATTGGGTATACCAGCCTGGATTTTCCATGATGTTGCGCAACACCACATTAGGCGTATAGCAATTGTAGTAACCCATACCGATATAGCTTTTATAAACTTTATTTTGAGCCGCAATGCGCTTTAAGTTCTTAAGCAATTCTTGCTCTGATACCGCATCAAAAACCTTCAATGCACCTTGCATGCGAATACCTGTTGGCACC
>Ga0255139_1000649_pt1 | contig 10447 bp, 3 predicted proteins | sample Law_Colum_RepB_8_FD_188549 | JGI IMG/M metagenome (GOLD analysis project Ga0255139, IMG submission 188549) | Freshwater microbial communities from St. Lawrence River, New York, United States - Law_Colum_RepB_8d | ecosystem: Environmental > Aquatic > Freshwater > River | place: USA: New York...
GGCCATGCTGCGTTACCACAGCTTCTATCCCTGGCACCGGGAGTCGGAGTACTCGCACCTGATCAATGACAAGGATCGGGCACTGTTGCCGTGGGTGAATCGATTCAATCCCTACGACCTCTACACCAAGAGCCACAGCAAGCCCGACGAAGTGGCCCTGCGTCCGTACTACGAAGACCTCATCCGCGAGTTCTTCCCGGACAAGGTCCGTTGGTGAGCGCCGGTTGTGCCTAAAACACGCCCGGGTGCCGGTCTCCTCAAGGGGGAGTGGGAGACCTTCGAAGTGCCCGCTGCTGGAGCGTCACCGGTCATGAAGGGCTCGGTGAGGCCTCAAGTTTGCTAGACACCATCCAAGGTGATTTCTTTATAAATTTTGCATGAAATGAAAAGGATTCATGTAAATAAAAACAGTAAAACTTGACTGGTGAGGCGGGGTGTATGTTGGACTACCGTCCATGGTAAGAATTCTATTGGGTGCTTTCCTCGCATGCACCATTGGTTTAGGTAGTCTATTAGCGAGATCAAAAACGGATACGTTTGCGGAAATCATCGGGGAGAACGCTCAATCGCTCCTCGGTGTGACCAGACTGGTTGTGGTTGGGGTTCCCGGCATACCCGAATTGTCCATCGACAATCCCCGAACCGGTCCGGAAGGCAAACTGACCGAAGGCACCGGTTTTATCCGGTGGAACAAATGGGGTGCACTTCGCGTCGAAGACGTCGAGGTGAAGGACAGCAAGCTGGAGCTGAAGGTGTTGGGAATGCTTCCCACGAGAAACTTCATCCAGAGGAAAGGTTCTGCCGACGCCATCGAAGTCCGATTCATCATGGTGATCGGGGCGGCCGGGGTCGAGCAAAGTGGTTTCAGTGTCACGGTACCTGAAGCTCAGGTGCCTGGCGGTGCACTCACGGTCAAGGACTTGACGGTGACCTACAACCCTCCCGAGATCGCCATGGGGGCGGTGTTTCAGATGGGGGAAGGCAAGGGCGTCGGAGGGTCTTTCGCGCTCTATGACGGCAATTTCAATGGACTGTCACTCAGGGCAACCGACCTCAACTGGAGGCTCGGTGCCTCCGGATCAAAGATCGACAAGGTTGATGTCGGCTTCTTCAACGTTCAGAACCCTCCCTGGTACATTGAAGGTGGTTTTACGGTGATTGTCGGTGAGACGAGGGTCGCGGGACGGTGGCCCCTCGAGGTGGAGGCCCGCGGGCGCTTCTCCTCGGATTACCGCGTGGATATCCGGGGCAACGCGGCGATCGCGGGCATTCCCGTGGGCAGCGCGTATCTTACCTACATCCCTTCGTTCAACGTCGATGCGGGAGCCCAGATCGACCTGCTTTCGATCATCATCGGCTCGGCCCAGATCCAGGCACGGGCCGGCAGCCTGGGCGGTAACATCGCCGCCCGGGTGCAGGTCCCGCCGTATGTCCCGCTCATCGGAAATTGGCAGCTTGGGAATGCCAGCGCTTACTTCCTTTTCCAACCGCCCGATTGGGAGGCTGCAGGCAGTGTGGGGGTCAACGTGACTCCTGAGATCCCGAGTTGGTGCACCCCATGGTGGTGCCCGCCTTGCATCCCGTATTGCTATCCGAGGGGCTGGTCGTGGGTGAATGCAAGCTGGTGTCCTCCGTGCGTTCCGCCGATTTGCACTCCGCGCATCCCTGCTGTGAGCATCAATTTCGGGTTCAAGGTTCGGAACAGCAGCTTTTCCTTCAGCACCTTCGACTTGGACGGCACGGGCGATCCCTCGGGTTCGGTTGATTACGTGCGGTATCCCTACCCCAACCAGGATGTCTGGAACGCGAGCTCCTGGGAGAAGCCTTGGCGTCCGGCGGCCCAGGACCCTGAAGGGCTCTACGAGATCGTCTGGCTGACGAATTTCCGACAAATTGGCAAGGTCTCCACCGCACCGAGCGATCCCAGAGCCTTAGCCATGACCGTCACCATGGTGACGGATCCTGCGAGCGGAGCCGCCAAGGGCGGTGCAGTGCGATTCCTCCAGTCCGGCAATGTGAGTGTGCCGAAAGGCGCTCCGGAGGTGGGTATCCGCATGCACTGGGGCGAGAGCGATGTGTTCCAGGGTAGTGATCTGGCCTTCACGATCACACTGCCTTCGGGCCAGAACGTCCAGATTGAGGACGAGGCGACGCTGGCAGAGCTCGAGAAAACGGGCCTCACCGTGCTCACCGATTTCAATTACGAGGAGCGGTCCGCGTGGGTCTTCCTGATCGATGCTCCCAACGGAGAATATAAGATCAACGTCGAGTCGCCGCGCAAATTCTCCGAACTGGTCTTCGATACCATCCAAGAAGACGAAGCCGGCGTCATCGATATCGATGAACCCCACATGGACGACTTCGGCAACTTGGTGCTCTGGTGGTTCGACTTGGATGTCGATTCCAATGCGACTGTCACACTCTCCCTGCTCAATGACCATCGGGACCAGCAGGGCTTCGAGGTCTTCAAGACCTCCGAGGATGACCCCGGGGACGACGGTTTGATCTTCTCCAGCGAGGATATCGATGCCCTGCTCAACGGCGAATTCGAAGAGGGTATCCTGGCTGGATGGCAGTTGGCCCTGATTGATACGGAGGATATCACCGCTCCCCCTGGAGATTACTACGTCGTGGCCACCATCTCGGACGGTTACAACGCGCCGGTTCGGAAGGTCTCAGCGACAACGGTCACCATCGAACGCACCAAGTCGTTCAAACTCAATTCTCAGCGCAAGGTGACCTACCAGCCGAAGAGCAACGGGCAGGGAGCCCTGGCCCCTCAGGAGTTGCCGGCCCAGGTGAGCGGTATCCGCAGCCGCCCCGAGGTGGACGGGTTCACGATCCAATGGAAGCCCGTCACCAATTCGTTGGTGAATGGTTATGCCGTCGAGTTCACCACCAACAGCGTGCCGGGCACCTTCGAGCGCGCCGAGGCTGTCCCTGTGGACAGGACCGAGGTGCGGGTCGGCGGACTGATTCCCGGCATGCCCTACCTGGTGCGTGTCAGCGCGGTGGGAGCCGATGGACAGACCGGGCTTTCGAGCGAGGTGATGACGATCGTACCGACTTTAGGCTTCGGGAGGACTCCTCCGGTGTTCCGCTCCAAAGCCTCGCAGGTGGGCTTCCCTGGGCTCCAATACACCTACTTCCCGAGGTTGTTCGATGGCGACATGCTCCACTTGAGCGACACGAATGCCGCCGCTCACATCAACCACGCGCCCAATGGCCAGCCTCTGCCGGATATCACTGCAGGCTATAATTACGTTCTGCTCGCCGGTCCGGAAGGCATGAAGGTCGACCCCAGCGGAATCGTGCTGTGGACGCCGACCACCAACCAAGTGGGAACCAATGTCTTCATTCTCCATGCCTACGAGGTGAATGCCAAAGAAGTCGGCGATGCTGCGGTTGAGAGAACCCTGAAGGTGTCCCAGACCAACGAGGTGCTGGTCTTGAATCCGGATGCCAAGCCGACTGAGGTTCCGACTCCCGGCAACCGGTTCTTTGCTCCCTTGGGATTCCGGCCGAAGGGTGGTGTCAAACAGGCACCGCCCGCAGGCAAGAACTACAACGGCATCGAGTCGCTGGTGTTCCGCTTCCTGAGCGTCCCGCCTCCCTATGTCCGGGAATCCGAGAGTCTGGATTTCTTGATCGCCTTTAACGCGGATCCCAAGTTGGTCACTTTGGAGCTTCTTCAGGGTCCCAAAGGGATGGAACTGCAGAACACCAATCGGCTGATATGGAATGTGCCCGTTGGAGCCAAGGGTTCCAAGGTAGTCGTTCGGGCGTCGGTCATCCCGGAGGCGGGTGCCAAACCCGAAGAATTCATCTTGGATTTCTATCTTCCAGTTCACCGGGTTGACAATCAATTGAGCAGCCCGGCGCAGATTCTGATTGATGCTTCCAGCACTGAGACCAAGTTGAGCATTCTCTCACGGAACGCCGATCCGACCGCATTGCCGAAAACCTATCGCCTCCAGGTCAAGTCAGACCTTGGAGACGTCTGGAAGGATGTCATGGATGTGCCGGTGGACCGGGCTGCAGCCATGAAATCGATGCTGATACCCAACAGTACGGTGACATTGCCATCCACATCAGCGGCTTCATTTTATCGGGTTGTCAATATTGATTGATATCTAATGATTTGATGCGATATCAAATCGGTCTACAAAATCGCCCACCCGTGAGGGTGGGCGATTTTTATTAAACTTGAAGAGAAGTTTCAATAGGGTTTGGCCGGGACTGGGAGCCTGGGTGATTGTTTTATTGATGATCATCCACTCCTGGGTCTTCCGAATGGAAGCTTCAGAACCTCAGTTTCAAGCAAAGGGCGGGCTGCAAGCGGGTGTCGTTCAAACAAATCCGATCACCAGTCAACAAATTACCAATATCACCTTCATTTTGAATGGATGGGGACTGGCGATTCGTGATCTCAATGCAGATGGTTGGCCCGATCTGGTGCTCGGTGGGAAACCCGGTTGGGGAGGGGTTTATTTCAGTGATCGTGGGCCTTGGAAATTCACCAATGCGACTTCCCGATTGTCGGAAACGATTCAAAAATCTGCCATCGCAGGAATCGTGGTCAGCGATTTGGACAGTGATGGTCAATTGGATCTCATTACTTCGACCTATGATTCTGGTGTTCGAGTAAGTTATGGCAACGGACGACTCGGTTTCCGAACCAATGAGGTGAGCTATGCCCCACCAAAAGGTTCGTATTGGGGTGGAATGGCGTCTGCCGATATCGACCAAAATGGAAGTGTGGATATTGTCGCACTGGGGTATCGTCAAAACCGAAGCCGCAACTACAATTCATTGCGCACCAATGCAGGGGCCGATCGTCGGTTGATCAATACTTCAACCATGGCTCCTGGGGAATTTGATCCCGATCGCTTTCGGGTCAGTAATACGGGATTGGTGGCTGAAATGGGGGCACCCAGTGTCATCCTCTTGAACCAAGGCGGGACCAATCTGACCCTGCGACCGTTTTCTGGGATTGCCGATTATGGTAATTCAACCGACAAGGCTTTGGAGTTGGATTGGTCGTTATCGTGCGCGTTCCAAGATATCAATGGTGATGGACGGCCCGATCTTTATGTCTGCAACGACTATCATAGCCCGGATCGATTGTGGATGAATGTTGGAGGAGGACGCTTTGTCGACAAGATTCATGACTACTTGCCGTACACGAGTCTGTTTTCCATGGGGGTTGCATTCACAGATTTGAATCAAGACGGTGTCCCGGATTGGGTTGTCACGGATATGCTACCGCGGAATCCGGTTCAGAGAATTCTCGAATACGATGACACCTACTTGAATGAAAAGCCGTCGGAACTCTTTGGTTCACTCAGGCAGATCAGTAGAAACACGGTATTTGTATCCAATCGACCCCATGTCACTTGGAACGAGGTGGGAGTATTGAAAGGTTTGGCCGCTTCCGGGTGGAGTTGGGGGCCGGTGTGGCTGGACGTCAATGGTGATGGGCGGATGGATTTGTTGGTTCCGTCGGGATATGCTCAAAACCTTCAAGACCAGGGAAAGCCTCGCGATATCGGTTTGACGGACTTCTACAGTACCAAAGAAAACGGGTTGTTTGTGTTCGTTCAAACCCCCGACGGTCGGTTTCAGGAGCAGTCGGAAGCCTTGGGTTTGAATCAAGCGCGATCCATCACCATGGCGGTGGTCCCGTGCGACATGGATCATGATGGGGATGCGGACCTGGTGGTGCACAATTTCGCCGAACCGCTCCAGATGTTCGAAAATCGAACGGACAGCCGGTTTGTCTGCATCAGCCTGGAGGTGACTCCCGGGGGAGTGCCGTTGGAAGGCACGCGCGTCCGCTGGAAGAGTGGCACCCGAGCGGTTTCCTCGACCTGGTTCGGGGGCGGCACCTACCTGAGCAGCGTGCCCCCCGAGTTCTACGCTCCATTGGACAGCGGTGTTTCCAAGGTGAGTGTGGAAGTCACCTGGGTGGATGGCCGGGTGGATGAATACTCTCTGGCTGCGGGATGGCACGGGATCCGAGCCCCCAGGTCCAAGCCTCCAGGGTCGATGAGGCCGCCTGTGGCGATCGAGCCTCAAACGCGTTCCAAGCCCTATGCGAAAGGCAGGGAGTTGCGGTTGCCGGGCACCTCGGGTGATCACCACGACGACTTGTTCCTGCAGGTCTACCTGCCGGTCTCCCTCGACAAGAATTGGTTCATGCACAAGACGCTGGGCAGCCACGTGTGGTTGGCGGACAGCGGTGGTGGCAGTCTGGTCAAACTGACCCATGCGGGCGGGGGCATTACGAACTGGTCGGCGGAGCTGATCCAGAAGCGGGTCAGTCCGGCTCCTGCCGCCTTCCTTCCGGGGCCGAGCCTCGGATGGCTCGAGAACACATATCGCCATGGGGCTGGGCTGAAGGCCGGGCTGTCTCGGTTGGAGTCGGGCTCCCGAGTCCAGTCCATCGGGACGATTCTGGAACAGGGGTTGACCTGTGTGGTGGGGCCTGATTCGGGGCCCTGGCTCCTCGGAGGGGCTGGATATTTTGGTCGTTTCCCCGAACATCCGAACGCGGTTCTTTGGGATGTCGGCACTGGCACTGGGGAGACCGTAACAAACCTTCCCTTCGAGAGTCGGATCAGCGATGCGATCTGGATGGATTCCAACGGAGGCGGAACTTGGGTGGTCGCGGAATGGTTTGGTCAGATCTGGGAGACTTCCGAACCCGTGGGTTCAGGTCGTTGGCAACCCATCGTCAGTCCGGCCAGGCAGGCGGCCCTGAGTCATGTCCAGACAGCGCTCTTCAAGGGGCCCGGCGCGAGGATCCGTGGACGGGAGGAGGTTCTCGTCGCGGGCTATGGGATCAATAATGAATGGGTGTTCCGTGCCAATGACAATCTGGGTTGGCTATTGCTCCGCTCCACCAATGAGACGGAATTCTCCGGCCTCATCGAATCCATGTGGGACGACGAAGGCGTGGCCCGACCGTTGATTCCGTACAAACACTTCAAAGGGGACCCGGACCAGCCGCCCTTCTCGAACGTGGTGGACTATTCCAATGCCCGCGGGAAGCGCATCCACCGAGGCATGGGTGAGGCCAAGCGGGTGGATGTCGCCAACTCCATGCTTTTCAAGGGGGACTCAGGTCACTGGGAAAGACGGCCGTTGCCGTTGGAGTTGCAAGTCGCGCCCATTCGCGATGCCGTGGTCATACCGACTCCGGAAGGCCCTGCTTGGCTCATTACCTTCAAGGAAACCGAGGGGCATCGAACCTTTGGATCGCCCCCACAGTCCTGGCCGGCTCTCGTATTCTGGCCGGGTTCGAACGGCGGAACCGGAAAGGTCGCCTCGGCTGACGGATTGGGATTCTCCGGTTTGATGGGCGACGCCCAGCTGATTGTCGTGGGTGAGGCAATCCAACCGTTCCAGGTGTTGGCGGTCTGGAAGGACGGTCGCAGGTGCTTGATCTACCGACTTGCCGGCCAGTCGCCGTGATCAACGGTTCTCGGTCCATCCGTTGCGCAGTTCCAGGCGTCGGACCCATTCCTGAATTTCTGGGTTTTGCATACGCCGCAGAGTAACCAAGCCCGAGGGTGGGCGTGATGGACGGAGCAGGGGGCGGCCGCCCTCCACGGTATCTTTCTCATTCGAGAATGGCGGTCCGGCCAGCCCCGCCAACAGGGCGGAGACTTTCCAGTCCGTCTCAGGTAGCTTGGAAGCCAGATCCACGGCCTGCTCGAGGTTGGCCGTATCGCCGGAGGTTCGGATGCATTCTCCGAGGCGTTGCACGAAGTGGGCGTGGCGATTCAGCGCGGGTCCGCAATTGGGGTCGGAAATCAGTTGTTTGAGGAATGACAATTCCCTGCCGGCGAGTCCGCTGATGGCGGCGTCTTCCAAGAGAATCGAGATTGGGTTGGAAAGGAGCACCGCGCGCAGGACCCCGTCGGCCTGAGGGGTTTTGGCGGAGCCCAGGCAGGCGAGCAGCGACGCATGGGTCGCCCTTGGAAATGCCGATGATCGCTGGAGAACCCAAGCCAAGGCCTCTTCGCGGAGCGGTCCAGGAGGTGGGTCTGCGGTGATTTGTAAGGCTGCCGACCTCACCGCCGGATCCGGATCGTCCATCGCGATCCGAAGGACCTCGGAGGTCAACCTTCCTTGTCCCTCGAGAGTCCACAACGCCCGGAGGCGGATGGGTGCCGGCGTCGAATCCTTATTTCCGACCAATCGTTGGTGGTCCGAAACCCATTGCTCGAGCATCCTGGCGGATTTGGAAGACGAAGTCTCCACCAGCAACCGCTGTGCGGCATCGTTCCAAAAGCCGTTGTCGCTGGTGAAGAGTGGGGTGATTTCCCACAGGCTGGGAACGGTGGCGAGTCGGGTCTTTTCCCGGGGGGCTTTTGACGTGAGAGTGATCCGCAAGATCCGACCGGTGGCCTTGGATCCGTGGGATCGCGGAGATCGATCTGCAGATTCCTTTGGCTGTGTCGGCTTCTGGGGTTTCGTCGTGAACCCCTCTCCGATGTCCACGATGTACAGCGCGCCGTCGGGCCCGTTTTGAAGTTGGACCGGAGTGAAATCACCGGTCTCGAGACTCAAGAAGACGACCGGTTTCACTTCGGCCTGTGACGCTGTCGATTCGATGTCGGAAGTCACCGGGTATTGGCGGACCGTCCCATGCTCCGGGTCACAGGCAAAGAGAGCATGGCGGTACTGTGCGGGCAGGAGATCTCCTCGGTAAACTACGGCTCCGGTTGCTGGATCGACCCACGTTTCGGGTGCCGCCTTCAGCCGTGAAGCGGCCTGCGACGGTTGGAGTTCGATCGGCATGGCCCCTCGCAGGTCGCCCCGGATCGACTGACCCTGGGTTTCGGTGGAGACCTTCGCGCCGGGAGTCTGAGGCGCATGGTTCGGGTTCCGATGCAGGAACCGGTAGGGGAGGGATTCGAACTGGAATCGCCCCTCAGTAGACACATGGATCAATCGCCCGACCTCGTCATGGCCGGAGATCGTGTGCGGTCCTGTGGGAATGCGCTCGTGGTTCCAGTGTCCGGGATGTCCGGGTATCGCCCGGATGCGGAGCCCGTGGCTGGGCCAATAGATCCAATTGTCGAGATTCGCAAAGATCGGTGGGTCCAGCCGTCGTTCCCGGGGAGGGGCGTTGTCCGAGCCGAGTGTTCGATCGGTTCCAACGCTCGTGACTGTGGTGCGTTGATCGGAGCACCCATCACCGTCCAAGTCTTGGAGCCAGATTAGTCCCTGGGCTTGACTGACATAGACTCCCGAGGGTTGGACCACGATCGAAGCCGGTAGCCTCAACCGATCCGCGTAGACGATCCTGGCGTCCATTCGACCGTCGTTGTCGGTGTCGCTGAGGGTGACAATCCTTGCCGATAACCCCGAAGTTTTCGGTCTTTTCGACGAGCCCGGTGCGTCATCCGAGTTCCATTCAACCACCCACAACCGGCCACGGTGATCGAACTCCATGTTGATCGGGTGGGTCACCAGCGGGGCGGCGGCTACGATTTCCAGCGCCATTCCGTCGGGCAAAAGCGCTCTTTCAGCGATCTGGGCTTTTGTGGGTGCTGACAATGGCGGCTTGGGTTCTTGCCCGATCCGCGAAGAAGCGACGAATCCATCCGCGGAAACAGCCGCGCTATCGAAGGAGTGGCACACCACCAACCAGCCGATCAAGGCTTGGCAGATCCCTCGATCCAGAGACAGGCAGAAGCGGCGTGGCACTTGGAAAGAATTATCAGCAGGCATGGATTTCCACAACCCGGCGGAGATTCCGGGTCGGCGCTTTGCCCATTAGAAAGGATGCGGACAGCCGAACCGGCGGATCTACCGGGCGTCGGAGCCCCATTGAAAAAAAACGCCGGACCCCTGCGCGGAGTTCGGCGTTTTTGTTGCGGGTGACGGGTTGCCCAGTCGGTGACGAGTGTCTGTTTTCGGGCCGTCAGAGCACGCCCATCAGATGCTCGAGGACCAATTGGTCGAGGTCCTGGTAGTTGCGCGCGGCGATGAGTTGGGCGGCTTCCTTCTCGGGGTAGCTCTTGGCCTTGGCCAGGAGGTGCTCGAAGGTGCGGCGCGAGTTGGACAGGTGCGAGAGCCACTGCTTCTCGGAGGTGGTCCGGAAGGGGTGCACATCGAAGCAAACGAACTCGCCCTTCTTGCCGTAGCCGTTGCGTTCGAGGGCTCGGATTTGGTTGAACGCCACGCGCAGGTTGGCGGAGCCAAAGGGCTTGTCCTGATCGAACTTCAAGCCGTTCTGGTCGTTCAAGTGCAGCGACCAGAGCTTGCCGAAGGACATGGCGAAATCGATCTCATCGGCCGGATCGAGGCCGGCGAGGATGGCGTGAGCCGACTCAATGACGCAGCCCACGCGTTTGGAATCCTTGGTGAGTTGGCCGATGGCCAGCGCATGCCCTGTGGTGGGTAAGTAGGCGTGGTCCATGGGCTCGTTGGG
>Ga0255139_1000655_pt1 | contig 10380 bp, 6 predicted proteins | sample Law_Colum_RepB_8_FD_188549 | JGI IMG/M metagenome (GOLD analysis project Ga0255139, IMG submission 188549) | Freshwater microbial communities from St. Lawrence River, New York, United States - Law_Colum_RepB_8d | ecosystem: Environmental > Aquatic > Freshwater > River | place: USA: New York...
CAGCACGTGCTGCCACGGACGGATAGCGTGAGGATTTCGAATAAGAACCGGTTCATGTTGTTCCAGGGCTCGCATAACGTCAGGAACAAGTCTATCAAGTGCCCAATCACCACCACCGATCACATTGCCAGCACGGGCGGTTGCCATGGCGATGCCAGCTTCTTTCAAGAATGACTTGCGATAGCCAGAACTGACGAGTTCCGCGCACCCTTTGCTGTTGGAATACGGATCATGGCCACCCATGGGCTCATCTTCACGATAGCCCCAAACCCACTCGCGGTTTTCGTAGCATTTGTCAGTCGTAATATTGACGATCGCTTTCACCGAACCGGAATGACGCGCCGCCTCCAGTACATGGACCGTACCCATGACGTTTGTGGCATAAGTTTCAACAGGCTGAATGTACGAAAGTCGGACCAAGGGCTGGGCGGCCATGTGGATCACGATTTCCGGCTGGAATTCATCCATGTGAGCTTTGACGGAAGCGAAGTCACGGATGTCAACAATATGGTGTTCCATGCCTTCTGCAACACGGGCAATGGCAAACATAGCAGGCTCAGTGGGCGGCTCCAGAGCGATACCACGTAAGGTCGCACCCATGGATTGCAGCCACAGGCTTAACCAGCTGCCCTTGAAACCCGTGTGCCCGGTCATCAGGACTCGCTTGCCGCGCCAGAAGTCTGGGTTTAAGTTATGGCGCACAGACATCAATCCCATTTTTTCCATGGAGCTGCACCACTCTCCCAAAGCTTCTCAAGCGTGTTTTTATCGTGTAGCGTGTCCATGGGTTGCCAAAAACCATAATGTGGGTATGCCATCAGTTCGCCCTCATCGGCCAACTGCATCAAGGGTTCTTGTTCCCAAATGGTGTCATCACCCTTCAGGTGGGCAAGCACTTTAGGAGATAAAACAAAAAAGCCGCCGTTGATCAGAGCACCATCTCCACGTGGTTTTTCCTTGAAACGTTTGACTTGGCCATTTTGGATATCTAGCGCTCCAAAGCGGCCAGGAGGATAGGCCGCCGTGATCGTGACGGCCTTACCGTGACTGCGATGAAAGGCAATGCTGGCTGCAATATCGTTATCGCCCACGCCGTCACCGTAAGTCAGGCAGAACGCATCCTCGTTTTTGATGTAATCGGCCACACGGAGCAATCGGCCACCGGTCATGGTATTGCCTCCGGTGTCAACCAAGGTCACTTTCCAAGGTTCAGCACGCTTTTGATGCACTTGCATTTGATTGGTTTGCATATCAAATGTGATATCAGACATATGAAGGAAATAGTTCGCAAAATACTCTTTAATCAAATAACCCTTATAGCCACAGCAAATGATGAAGTCATTCACGCCGTGGTGCGAGTACATCTTCATGATATGCCAAAGAATAGGTTTTCCACCAATTTCCACCATAGGCTTCGGGCGAACTGAGGTTTCTTCGCTTAGACGAGTACCAAAACCGCCAGCAAATATGACTGCTTTCATAATTGGTTTTTCCTATATTAATTAATTAACAAACTGGAACATACAAATGCATCCGAATAAAAACGCTGAGGGGGTAAGCCCTCCTCCATCAACTTAGCTTTAGAGCTGTTGATCATGGCGGGTGATCCGCAGGCGTAAACCGCAGCCTGCGAAAGGTCAAGATTCAAAGCCAGAAGCGCATCTTGCACATAACCTCTGTGACCTGTCCAATCTGAATTCGCTCGCGACAAAACAGGGATAAAACGGTGTTTCGCAACAAGCTGCCCCAAGTCCATGTAATGGTCTGGTTGAGTTCGACCGCCCCACAAAACGGTAACCGTTTTCGGTTGGCGATCGGCCGCCAATAGCGGGAGCGATTCAAGAATGGCTTTAATGGGGGCAATACCTGTACCTGTCGCCATGAATATGAGATGTAAGTTACTCACATCTCGCAGGAAAAAAGTTCCCAAAGGTCCATGCAGTCTCAGAAGATCATTAACCTTGGCTTGAGCGAACCAGAACTGGCTCATCGTGCCGCCGTCGACCGCACGCACATGAAGCTCAAGAATTTTTTGGGAGTTGTCAGCCTGGGCCAATGAGTAGCTGCGTCGCACACCTTGTGGCCCTATTACCTCAATAAATTGACCAGGCAAAAAATCAAACAAATTGGCAGGGGGTAAGCGCAGTTGGACGCGCATCACGTCATCGGCAAGCAAGGATAAACTTTGAATGCGACATGGCCAAGTTTGAGCAAGCGGCAAATCCAGTTCACCCCAATTCTCAGCTTCCAGTTCCAGATTTGAGTTAGCGCAGCGGACGCAACCCAGAACCCATCCCTCTGCTTTTTCCTGATCGGTCAATCCAGTTTCTGGAGATCGGGCCGTGGTTTTGCCAGACAACACTTTGCATTTACAAGCACTACAACGGCCAGTCTGGCAGCTGTAAGGCCAAGGCTGCTGTGCAAGACGTGCTGCCTCCAACAAGGTTTGGTTGCCCTTGGCTTGAAAATTGCCGGTATTGTTCAGGTTTATCTGGTACATGAGGACATCATCTTAAGGATTGCAGATTGTCCAAATTTCGCCACTTTCGAGGCGAAACAGGCTGCAACAGACATTCAAGCAATTTTTGGACCACCTATTTCATTGATTTTCAGCGTGCCAACGCATTGGCGCTTTAGACGTGTGTCAACAGTCCGCCAGGGCTGGTTATGCACGCAAGCCCCCACACCATTATGATGCGACGTGCCCGATCAGGCCATTGGAGCGAGTCGCTCGAATGAAGTGTTTGCGGAAACGAGATCAAGGTAATATTCCGCAAAGTGCTTGACGGACTCATCCCACGAATTTATCAAATGAAAATAGCTATTTTTGAAGGACATTACATCAGCGTCAATTTGTTGCTCGTCAAATTGAAGACCATTCGGCAACTCTTGGATAGATGCGAAACTGATTGTCGGAAATGCGCCCACTTCCATTTTATTAATATCTTGTCGATTGATTTGCTTGTCGTGAAGTAATATGGGTATAGCGCCACACATCACAGCATCGTAGTTTGTGGCCGATACACAATCCCAGGTAAAGAAAAATCGGCATTGCCGCAGCAAGAGTGCCAACTGCTCCTTGTCACGTGGATAATCACGCTCTACCAAAATAGTGTTTTCAATTCTATGACAATCAATAAATCCAGAACCTTTACCAATATATGTAAGGTCTAAGGTTCTCTTCGACCAAGGTAACGTTCCAACGTCAGTAAAACATGAATGGTGAAATGGTTTTGCCAAGACAAAATTCGAATATTCACTGTATACTTTAGAATATGAAAGTATAAAATCACCAGAAAAACTTAAAGAGTTAAAATTTAAAATATAGCGAACCGCCCTTTTTGCACCCAATGGGTTTCCCAAGACAAGATCGGGATAGATAACGGTACCATTCTCAAAAACATCACGCACCTCAGCTTCATCTACATAAAAATGATAGTTGCCATTTTTTCGATAAAGAGCAGCATCATTTGATAAGGCATATTGAAAATTTTGCTCGGTCGCGTTTCCACCGTGCATGAAGACAATACCTGCTTCATAACCGTTGCGGTTGAGTGCTTCGCACAAATCATGCAAAACCATAACCCCACCCGATCTTACGGAGTATGGTTGGGCCACAATAATAAATTTATGAAAAGGCATAAAACTAATCCGTTTGTTTGTATACACCATCTGGACAAACCCAGATATTTCTGCAACTGATACAATTCAGATTTTTCTTGGCAATCATTTGAATAATAGCCATAGAATTAATCCGCTCAAAAACAAAATCAATAACCCTGCGTTGATAGGCTGTCCGAGGAACGTAGTGGCTCTTATAAAATTCAAGTGCACAAGCCCATACCTTTTGATTAAATTCATGTCTTAGGGATTTGCGGGAAGCAAATAGTCCATATGGAATTAAGGTATTACTAGAGAGCATCATTGGTACACTCAATGGATCGAGGAGTCCAACTCGAATTGCACAACCTACTGCCAGCATCAGATCATCCAGATGATGGACGCGAGCATATTGCCCAAGTAAGGTATCTGGCAACAGTCTAGGCGCAGGTATCATGATGTCTACGCCATCCGGTATCTCAGTTGCAATGATGTTTTGCCAGTCACTGGTCAATTCATCAGGGGTGATAATCCTGTTCTCTTGCATGACTGGATTCAACCAGTCACCATTGGTTTCTTTTCCAAGAAAGAGTCGATAACTCGCTGTAAAAACAGCTGACGAATCATCTTGGCTATCCAATTGCGAGTTAATGGCCATCATGGCACGCATTGCACCAAAGGCAGTCTCATAATCTAACGAACGACTAATAACAGAAGCAGCCGGAATACCTGTATGCAACGGCGGACTATAACCCTCAACACCGATGACCTTATGATCAAAGGGAATTTCCCAGGGTATTTCTTGATGAGAAATTATAAAGTAGTTTGTTGCTTGACTCATGCTGCATTCTCGATTTATTAAACCAAGTAAATTTAAATTTCAGATTGATTTATAGCAATTTAAATTCAAGGTGTTTTCATGCAATAATTTTAACCAAAAACAAAATAATTTAAAATCCCTCAAAGGCAATAGTCATTTTCTCATCAAAAATATATTTTTTCGCATCTAAATTTTTAACTTCAAAGACACGCGCAAAGTACTCATCGTCACTGCCAACTGCATAATATTTGTTTTTACCTGCCGAACAAATACTCAACCCCATTCTAGAAACCATTGTTGCACCATATTTTGTAACAAGTGGTATGCCATTACGAACGACATCGTTACTGGTGGAGCCGCAATTATATGGATAGGTATCGAGATATGTATCACATAGTTTCAAACGAGCACAAAACTCTCTGTGTCCTGTCCTTGTTGAAAAATTTATTCTGGACAAATCAGCATTGGCCTTCTTAGCATGATTTTTTAGATTCTCAGTCGTCGTCGGATTGTCATCAATCAACCACAGGACTGAATCCGGAATTTCCTTGAGTAACTTCATCCAAACCGCAAACATTTCTGGTGTGATCTTGTACACATTGCCAAAGGCACCCATCACAAAGGCATCCTCTGGCAAGCCCACATCGGCGCGAGTCACCACTGGCAGGTTCTCATCGGGCGGCGTCAATGGAATGAAACTGCCTTCCACATACAGCGGCTTCTCCATGAAGTACTCGGTGTGCTCGGGCGGCAAGGCATGCCGGTCGGTGATCACAAAATCAAACCACGGCATACCGGTCGTGCCAATGAACCCCAAATAGGTCCCCTGCTTGGGCGCAGGATGCAAGGCAAAAATGCCAGGGCGTGCTCCGGCACTCAGGCCGTGCAAGTCCACCATCACATCGATCTCGTCTTCCAGAATGCGCTCAGCCGCCTGTCGGTCGGTCAATGTGTGCACAGGCCGGACATGGTCGAACATATTCAATAACTGTTTCCGGTGTTCACTGCCATCGTCCATCGTGAAGTCATAGGCATACACCTCATACCGTTCTCGGTCCAGCCCTTGCAGCATGGTGGGCAGCAAAAAGCCCACGGCATGCTCGCGCAAATCGCCCGAGGCAAAACCAATGCGTTTTTTGGGGTGGTGGTATTGCTTGACCTTGCAAAGGCGCTCTTCTTTTAAGCCATAAGTGCGGGCTACAAAAGCATGGGCGCTCAGCAGTTGCAGCAGCGGGTCGTCCGTCAGCGCCAGCATGGCCAAGGGCGATGTGGCCATGATCATCTCGTTTTTGCTAATGCCCGGCAACGGTTTGTAAACCGGCCATTCACAGGCTTTTTGGCGAATGTGTACCCAATGCTGAATCACACCCGCTTGCTTGGGGTTGATCAACAGGCTGTGCTCCAGTGCTTCCAAGGCTTGGCGGTAATCTCGGTTGTTTTCGTGCACACGCCCTATGTGGTTCAGCGCTGCGGTCAGCATGTCTGTTTCTACTGGGTCTTTGGCATAACGCTGACCGGTCAGTTGGGCCCAGGCGGCAATGGCTTCGCTGCTATGCCCCTGCTTTTCCAGCACAAGACCCAAATTGATGCGGGCTTGCGCAAAGTCGGGTGCCAGCGCCAGCGCCTGTTCATATGCCTTTTGGGCCTGAGTCAGCTGGCCCAGCTGTTGCAACAAAGACCCGTGGTTGAACCACACCAGGTGTTTGCGGGGGTCTTCATGGTGGGCTAACCACAAGGCATACAGGTTGGATGCGGCTTGGGCGTGTCCGTCACGTTGAAGCTGTTCGGCATGGCTCACCATGGCGGCCAGTGCCATGCCGCCGCTGCGCGCCAAAGCCACGATGTCCAGTTCTGTGTCCATAGGGGCAATGCTGTGCGGGATCAAGTTAATGGGCAGCGGGGCATTCATGGTGTCTCCTTCAAAGGCCCATGGGGCCGTTCAAACATGGCACAGAACATGCAAGTTGAATGCCAGCTTAATGAAGCGCTGAGTATTCAGTTTGAAGGAAAGCGTCATTTTTTCGACGATCTGAAGGCCTCTGACGGCAAGAAACTGCCGAAAGCGGGTTCAGTTTGCCGCCGCTTTGCCGATACGCAAGGGGCTGGAGAACAAGTTTCTCCGCCACCCCTCAAGTTTGCTCAGCTGCTGCCGATACGACAGATAAGCACAAGTTAGGCGAGCAGTTTTCGCCAGGATTTTTGTAAAGCCGGTCACTTTGTGACAGTGCAAGCCAACAATTTAAAGGGGTTCCCATGGTCTCATCCATCAGCTCATATTCGGCCAGCCAGATCCGTCAGCTCAGCATTCCGAGCCTTGCCACGGCCGATGTCGCTGCGCTCTCGCCCAGCCAGATCAAGGAACTCACCACCAGCCAGATCAGCCAGCTGTCCAGCGCCCAGATTGGCGCCATCGAAACAGCCGATTTTGTGCAGTTGAGCGCCAAACAGATCAGCGCTTTCGATCCCTCTAACTTCAGGGATGGCTTGCTGACTTATGACAAGAACAAACTGCAGGCCATCACCGGCAGCCAGCTGGCCAACCTGACCACCGCACAACTGGCCGCCTTCACCACGGAACACGCGGCTGCACTGGACTCACGCGACCTGGGGGCCTTGTCTGCCAACCAGCTCAACGCCTTGTCTACCAATGTGGTGGCATCGCTCAGCAGCAGCCAATTGCAGGGCCTTAAAGCCGAACAAATTGGGGGCTTGAGCAGCACGCAGCTCAACGCGATGAGCAGCAGCCAGATTCAGAGTCTGAGCAATGCACAACTCAAAGGCCTTACCAGCAGCCAGTTGGGCAGTCTGTCAACCAGCAACCTCCAGTCTCTGACCACTGGGCAGTTCAATGGACTGATCGCTGCACAGCTCAATGGACTGAGCAGCGCACAGATTCAGTCACTTGAATCGGCCGATTTGGCTGCCATCAGGGGCACAACCATGGGGGCCCTGGGCACATCGCAAATCCAGGCGCTCAGCTCGTCCCAAGTTCAGAACCTGACCGAACAGCAGCTCAAAGGCCTCAGTGCCAACCAGATCAAAGCCTTGGACACGGTCGACATTGCGGCGCTCAGCACGGGTCAAATTTCGCAGTTCAAACCAGATCAAATCGGTCAGCTCACCACCGCCCAGGTCAAGGCCTTGGGTACCCAGCAGATTCAGGCTTTGGGTGCCAACCAGATTCGCGGTTTGACCAGCACACAAATGTCGGCACTGAGCACCGACCAATTGACCGCCTTGACCACCGCCCAGGCCAAAACACTCAGCGCAGACCAAGTCAACGCCCTGAGCAGCGCCCAAATCGCCAGCATCGAAACGGCAGACGTCGCCGCACTTGCTGGAACGACGGCAGCGGGCTTGTCTACCGCCTCGGTCAAGGCTCTGAGCTCGGGTCAAGTGGCCGCCCTCAATGCCAGCCAGTTGCGCAGTCTGAGCACGGCCCAGCTCAACGCGCTGGACACCGTCGATCTGACTAACATGAGCACCAGCCAACTTGTGCAGCTCACGGTCGATCAGGTGTCAGGGCTCAGCACAGGGCAGCTTAATGCCCTGACCACCACCCAATTCAGTGCTTTGGATGCACGACAGCTTCGGGGCATGACCACGGCTCAGGTGGCTTCTTTATCCACAGACAAAATCGCATCGCTCACCACCACCCAGGTCAAGCAATTGAGCGCCGATCAGCTCAATGCGATCAGCACTGCCAAGATCAGCGCCCTTGAAACCACCGACATCGCCGCGATTTCGGGCGCCGCAGCAGGCAAACTGTCCACCGCCTTTGTGCAAGCCCTCACCTCTGACCAGGTCAAGGCCCTGGACAAAACACAGCTGGCAGGCATGACCAGTGTGCAGTTGCAGGCCCTGGAAACGGGTGACTTGGCCAAGATGAGCACATCACAGCTCAACATGCTGCGCGCAGACCAGTTGGGGCAACTGACCACCGCGCAACTGAACAACCTGAGCAGCAGCCAGCTGCAAAGCCTGGAGGCCAAACAATTGGTCGGTTTGACCACCGCTCAAATGGGCTCCTTGACCACGGCCAATCTGGCCACCCTGGGCAGCGATCAAGTCAAGGCCTTCTCGGCCACGCAGCTCAATGCGCTCAGCTCTGACCAAGTGGCAGGCCTGACCTCCACCGCACTGTCGTCCATCAATGAAGGCGCATTTGCCAAACTGTCCACTGGTACGCTTCAAGCTCTGACCACCGGGCAAATGAGCCAATTGACCAACAAGCAGATCCAGTCCATGAGCAGCAGCCAGCTCAATGCACTGGCCACCGCAGACCTGGTCCAGCTGGGCACATCGCAAATTGCCGCTTTGTCCGCCAGTCAGATCAAATCTCTCTCAACAGGTCAACTCAACAGCCTGACTACCACGCAATTTGCATCGCTGTCGGCCATTCAGGTTGGGGGCTTGTCCACCGCACAAATGGCCAGCCTGTCAACAGACCTCGTCAAAGCGCTGACCACTGGCCAGGCCGCAGGTTTGACCGCCACACAGCTCAATGGCCTGACGACCGGCCAGATCGGCAGCATGGAGACCGCTGACGTGGCCGCGTTGAACGCTTCGGCTCTGAGCAAACTGTCCACGGCCAACGTGGGTGCCCTGAGCAGTGACCAAGTCAAAGCCTTGGGAGGTCAGCAGCTTCAATCGCTCAGCTCTGCGCAACTGCAGGCCCTGGGTGATGATGTCACCGAACTCAACACCACCCAGCTCAGCGGCCTCAAAGCCAGTCAGATCAGTGGTTTGACCACCGCCCAACTGGACGGTCTGGATACCGACCAATTGCGCTCGCTCACCGGCTCACAAGTGGCCGCCATGACCACGGCGCAGTTTGCAGCCCTCAGCAGCGATGACCTGAACAGCCTGACCACCAGCCAGTTCAGCTCGATCACAGCTTCACAGCTCAATGCGCGCAACTCGATTGCTTCATTGACCACCGAAGATCTCGTCGCTTTGAACGTCAATGCCGTAGCCGGCTTGAGCACATCCGCCATCCAGGCATTGACCACCAGCCAGGTCACACAGCTGAGTGCCACCCAGATCAAGGCACTCACCACCGACCAGCTCAACGCCATGGAGCAAGCTGATGTAGAGAAACTGACTACCAGCCAGGTGGCTGCCCTCAAGGCCGATCAGGTGGGTGGGCTCAGCACCACACAACTGGGACGCTTGAGCACAGCCCAAATCAACGCGCTCAGCGGTGCACACATCTCGCGCCTGTCCACCGACAGCGTGCAGTCCCTGTCCAGCACTCAGGTGGCCGCCATCAACGTGACGGCACTGCGCTCGCTCACGGCCGACCAAATCAATGCGCTGGACACGGCCGACCTGGCCGCCATGGGCACTGCCCAAGTGGCAGCACTGCGTTCCGATCAGCTGCAGGGCATGACCACAGGCCAGCTGAATGTACTCACCACCACGCAAGTTGCGGCCATGTTGGACGCACAGTTGGGCAGCTTGACCACAGCCCAAATCAGCAACCTGAAGACCGAAGCCATCGCCACGCTCAACTCCGAGCAGGTGACAGGCTTGAAGGCACAACAACTGGAAGCCTTGAGCACTGCCCAAATCAGCAAGATCAGCTCCAGCGCCATTGCAGGCCTGAGCGGTGGCCAGATTGGCAGCTTGTCAACCGAGCAACTGGCGGCCATGACAACGGGCCAGGCACAGTCTTTGACCAACACCCAGATTCGGGCGTTGACCACGGGACAGATGGCGGGCCTGAACACGGCTTCGTTGGCCGCGTTGACCACCACCCAGATCGGCTCTTTCAACGGCACCCAACTCAATGCCTTGTCAAGCGCGCAAATGGCATCCCTGGAGACTGCCGACGTTGCTGCGTTGGACGCCCGCATCGTCAGCACCCTGAGCACGGGCAACGTGGCGGCGCTCACTTCAAGCCAAGTCAGGGCACTGGATTCGACACAGTTGCAAGCCCTGAGCTCGGCGCAGCTCAA
>Ga0255139_1000663_pt1 | contig 10306 bp, 9 predicted proteins | sample Law_Colum_RepB_8_FD_188549 | JGI IMG/M metagenome (GOLD analysis project Ga0255139, IMG submission 188549) | Freshwater microbial communities from St. Lawrence River, New York, United States - Law_Colum_RepB_8d | ecosystem: Environmental > Aquatic > Freshwater > River | place: USA: New York...
GACCCAAAGCGTCCTTGCAATCGCTTCGCCCCATGAATTGCATGGGGATTCTTGGCCGTCATCTTCGACGGGCACTAGTTCTTTCTGTTGCAACCAACAATACTCCATCACCGCAGTAACGACATCCACAGGTGTTATCGCAGAACGCTACGCTTACACCGCCTACGGTCAACCTACGATCCTAAACGCCAGCGGATCTGTGCTTACGAGTTCCGCAGTTGGGAATCGGTATACATATACCGGCAGAGAGTGGGACGAGACCTTAGGCCTTCATCACTTCAGGGCAAGATGGATGAGTCCGCTCGCGGGTAGGTTCTTGGGAAGAGATCCAATTGGGTATGAAGGAAGCCCCTATGTCCTTTATGAACCCCTCGACTCGCGGCCGCTTCAGGAATGCGACCCGACCGGTACAACTTCTTTAGCAAGAGCTTGCGAAACCGTTTACGAGCGACTGAGTCCTTGTGCGTATTTTTTAAGTATTTTCAACGAATTTGATCCGGACTGCCAAACTGAAAGAGATGCGGATCTTCTCGAATACATAGACAAATACACATCCCCAACCCGTGGCGGTGCTTATTGTGGATGTATGGGAAGCCTTTGCCCGGAAACCCAGATCTACAAGGAAGAGTATGCCAATATGTGTTGCGTTTTAACTAAAGTCAGAAAATCTGAGATCCGTACAGGACGACCGAATAGCAGCAGATTTAAGCTTTCGTTCGCACGTTGCATAACACAGCTTGTTCGTACTGGTTGGCCACGCTTAAGAGTGCGTTGATTTATTTCGCTGAATTTAGTCCTTGAATCGACTGCACATACGGTTCCTTAATTTACGCTTTTAGATATTAAAGGATTATTAACCAGTGAACAAAGCAACTCTCCAATTACTTTCGCCCCTTTCACGAAAGTTCGTCGTGTGGAGTGGGACCGTTGTTAGTCTTTTCATCTTACTGCTACTTTACTTCAGTTTTGTGTCGAATGGAATGCCTCCGGTGAAAGGTATGACCGTTGAGACAATTACCTTAAAGAGCAATGTTGAGAACAATTGGGCTGTTTTACGTTGCAGAACATTCAAGATTCGCGTTCCTTTTGACGTTCCAGAGGTTGAGATTGAAGCGATGCGTGAGATTGTCGAACGAGACAGAGCGTTCATTCTTCTCGGTGCAACTCCAACCCTCGAAGGCGAGCCAATTCTGTTCGAAGAACAAATTCTTGCTATAGATGATGAATCCATCCCTGATGATCGTAAAAAAAACACCGTAAACATTATGCTTGACATATACAGGTTTGATTCTAACACTGATCATAACAAGGGGGAATACAGGTCGTTTTTACATTTTGCATCGAATGTTTTTCGACGCAAGGATGTTGATCGTGTATTAGTAGTCGAAGGGGTCGGCGGACCATTCCAGATTGTTGCATATCAAGAGCATGTTGCTGAACAAGTGATTGTATATTGCGATATTTTTTCAGATGTAGGCAACGCTATTGGGAGATTAAGGTTCTCATCTAATCTCCACGACACTAATTGGATTTTCGAATCAATAGCGACAATAACACCGTTCACCTAAAGACTAACGCTCCATCAGTCAACGACGGTCCGCCAGAGCGGTGAGGGACCATGGGCCTGGCCGGAGGAGGGGTGGTTGACCGGGAGTAGCAATGGAGTGCATCAGGCGTCAGAGGGACGCGATGCGTTGGGCGTCAGAATCGAAGTGCTCGCGATTTTTCTATTTCGCAACTTTTCCCAATGTTTTCCCTTAGATGATTTTGCTCTGCGCACGATTCTAAAGACCGCTTTGAACATCGCGATGCACCGAAGTTGTGACGTTTTTGAGCGATCGAAGCGAGCGTTTTTCTGATTCGAAAGCGATTTTTACGCCTTGTGCGCGGACCTTCAGCGGAAGCGGGCTGGAAGTCCGCTTTGCGTGAGGATCGAGAGGTGGCGTTCGAGGACTTCTTGGCGATCGTCATATGTCCGGGAGCGGAAGCGAAGCGGTGCGAATCGTGGCTTGAGAACAAGCAGCGGCCAGCTTGGCATCGTCACCGAGCGTCACGCCGATCTGATACTCGCAGTACGATTGCTCGAATCTCAATCGCAAGCTCCAATCCCAAAAGCTGGCCTTCGGAGAATAGATCCGAGCAAGAAACCTCTTCCATTCAAACGAGTTCCAATGATCACTCGTCGCAGCGGTCCATGCAAAGAACACTATGAGTGCTCTTAACGCGTTGAGATAGCGATGCGTCTCTAGTGCGTTGCGATGCTGGCCCGATTGCATCCCGGGCTTGCCACACGTCAAGCACGTCGGTGTGCGCTGCAGGCGCTGGGCCTTGGCCTCGTCGGTCTCTTCGATGCCCAGCGCCATTAGCTTCGCCTTGTGCTCCGCACGCGGACTTGCGATCCCCTGTTGTCGGTTCTGTTCCAGGATCGCAGCCCGCATCCCTTCTAATCGACTCTTGCGCTTGCCTGATTGGAAGCAGCCTGCGTAGCGCACGCGATGCACATAGGGTGGAATGATATGGAGCATGAACCGGCGCACGAACTCCTCACCCGGCATCGTCTCGGTCGTCCAGCGATCGGTGCGATAATCCCACACATCGATCGTCACGTTGCGACCATCATCGGCCCGGATCCGTGAGTTGCTGATCGCGCTGCCGGTCACGTAACACGCAACGTACCGAGTCGCCGAATCGCGACCAACCAAGTGCTTGGGGGTGATCTGCGAATCGGCCACCCATCGCCGAGCACGCAAGATCCCCAGCCACGCCTGCACCTGCTCCTGGCTTTGCAGATGCTGCATGTTGGGGACGTGGCTCACGTCGAGTTTCTCGTTGCGGTACTGCTTCAACAACTCGGCCACGAGCAAGTCCCGGAACCGATCGGCCAATTGCCGAGGCTCAAACGCTGCCGCCTCTCCCGTGATCGGGATCCAGACTGTTGGCGCACTGTCCGCCACCGATTCCGGCTTGGTAACGAGTACTGCGGTGGATGGCCCAGTGGTAGGTAGCTCTGAGGATTGCTTTCTTCGGCGTGGCGTGGGTTTGCGTCTGGTGCACGGGATCCCACCTGCCGAGACGATGGCGTGGATGTGTATGTGGGTACGCATCTCTTGGCCCCAGGTGTGCAAGGTCATGATTACCCCAGGCTGGCATCCGAACGCTTCGCGGCTGATCTCGCACACAGTGCGTTGGACGGTTCGGAACAGGACGTTGTAGCAGGTGGTCGGATTGGCCAAGAACAGATCCGACAGCTCGTGGGGGATGGTAAAGACGGTATGGAAGTAGGAGCAATCAAGTTCCCACGATTGCACCCGTGCAATCCAGTCCTTGCGTTTGAGCCAGCCACAGCCAGGGCAATGCCGATCGTTGCACTGGGTGTAGATCATGCGCGAGCTTCCGCAGTCCGAGCAGTCGTAGCTGTGCGATCCATAGGATCCATCTCGGCAGGAGAGCAGATTCTCCAGCACCCGTCGCTTGTACCATGCGATCGACCGATCGGCCTGAAACGCCCTGGCGTAGCGTCTCAATACGCCGGTGACCGTCAACGTCGAATCGTTGCTTATCCCTCGTGGCATCAAGTCCGCCAGCGAGATCCCCTGCATGTAAAACGCTTCAACCCCTACTGGCTTGCTCCCTACTGGCTTGCTCTGTGAGCATCGTGGGGAAACCGCAGGTGCAACGTCGGAGGCTCGAGGCTTTAGTGAAGAGACAAGCATAAACCGATCCTGATCGGAAGTTGGCGACCTTGCATCACCGAGTGAATCCGCGTCGTCATACATCTTGCTTGCTGCCTCTATGATTCGCTCCTCGAATCGAGAATTTTGAAAAACTTTTCGGCTCGCCCCTTGTGCAAGTACCCAAGCCGCCGCATTCCTGGAGGCGTCGCACAAATCAACTTTCAAATGTGTTCGGAAATTCAGCCTCCAGGAATAGCGCGGCGCCCGAACTTGAGAAGACCTCCATCCCACAATCGATCGATATTCCCCATGCTCCAGATCCCCACCCCAGTCGCGTCATCTCCGAGAGAAACCGCACCGAAGTATCCGCTCCTGAGGGCCATGGAACACGATCCGCTGGGCACTGTGATCGCCTATTACGCATCCTGCTTGGAACAGCATCCCAAAGCCCTCGCTGCGGTCGAACGGTTGCTGGGGATATCGCACGAGCAAGCCCGCGCCGCATCGGTCGGGTTCAGCGATCGATCGCTCGGGAACCAACTCCCGAGTCGACGCATCGTCGCCGGGGTGCGAATCCGTACCCAATTGGAAGAACTGGGCCTCTACAAGGGCAATGGTCGCGAGACTCTGCGCGGTTGTTTAACCATCCCCATCCGCGACCATGCCGGTCGATGCACTCACATCCGTGCTGTTCGCATCGATGCAGACAGCCAGGAGAGCGACGCTTTGGTGCTCGAGTTTCCACGCAGCGCCGAGCTGGATAATGAAAATCATGAGATACGCTCAAGCGATGCTGCCAACGCGGTTGCTTCGGACGTAGCGCAAGCTACCGCGGTGGATGCGACGCTTGCCCAGGCCTCCGTCGTATCCACAGTCCCCGCACCCGATTACGAGCTTCATCTTGCACCCGATCATGTGCTTGTTCGGCGTGGGGATCGCGACTACAAGATCCGAGGGCTCAACAAGAACATGTCGTCGCTGACCTTGCGCGTCAACATCCAGGCCGCACGGCGCGACATGCTGCATCTTGATTCGATCGACCTGATGCGATCGGCCGCCAGAGCGGCCTTCATCAAGGCCACGGCCGTGGAACTCCACTGCCAAGAAGAAACCATCAAGAAGGATCTCGGGCTGGTCCTGCTCCATCTAGACGACCTTCGCAATCGCCAGATCGAGGCGGCCAAGGCCACGCGGGCACCTGTTCCACAGATGCCCCCGGACGAAGCACGCGATGCGTTGGAGTTGCTCCGAGATCCGAACCTCATCGGGCGCATCGTCAGGGATCTCGAACACTGCGGCATGGTGGGCGAAGCGTTCAATAAACTCGCTGCTTATCTTGCGATCGTCTCTCGCAAGCTGGCCAGCCCCTTGGCGATCCTGGTCCAGTCATCGAGTTCCGCAGGCAAGTCGACCCTCATGGATACCATCCTGGCCATGGCCCCTCCCGAGGATGTCATCCAACTGAGCAACCTGACCAGCCAAGCCCTCTACTACCTGCCGCCCGATGCACTGCGCCACAAGACCTTGGCCATCTGCGAGGATCAGGGGCTCGCCGAGGCCGCCTATGCATTGAAGCTCCTGCAAAGCGATGGCCGATTGACCCATGCGACGGTCGCCAAAGCTGTCGATGGCAGGGCCGTGACGCAGTTCCACTGCGTCGAAGGGCCCGTGCAATTGTTCTTAACCTCCACCTCGCAAACCATCGACGAAGAGCTCCTGAATCGCTGTCTGGTTCTGGCCGTCGATGAGTCCCGGGAGCAGACCCATGCGATCCAGCAGCTCCAACGCCTGCTCCAATCCCGCTCCGGGCTAGAGAAGCGGCGAGAGGCCTCGGGGCTCCAAGCCCTCCATCGCAATGCCCAGCGCCTGCTGCGGCCCTTGGTGGTGACCAACGACCTAGATGCTACGCTCCCCTTTCCCTGCGAACGGACTCGCCATCGACGCGACCATGCCAAGTACCTGAGCCTCATCCAAGCCATCGCGCTACTGCACCAGCATCAGCGGACTCTGCATGTCGATGAGTCAGGAACTGAATCGATCGCAGTCGAGCCCTCGGACATCGCACTTGCCAATCGCTTGATAGACAAGCTTCTCAAGCAGTCCAACAACGAACTCCCGCCCCAATCCCAACGCTGTCTGGAGTCCCTGCAAGGGTTCGTCCAATCCCACTGCCAGCGCGATCGCCTGACTCCGCCGGAGTTCCGATTCACCCGCCGCAGTTTTAGGGAACAGAGCGGCTGGACCGACAACCAGTTGCGAGTCCACTTCCAACGTCTGATCGATCTGGAGTTCCTGCGCGTCCATCGTGGCCGTCAGGGCTGTACCTACCTGTATGAGCTCGTGATCTAGCTCACTTTGTGCCCCCTTCGTGGGGTGTTCGTGCCCCCTTCGTGGGCCCGACCTCCACGATCTGCTGATGCACAGAAACGCTTGTAAAAGCTGCGTTTGGAGGGTCTAGACTGCGGACTTCGTGGTCCGCACCGGGTCGCAAGAGCGGGCCTGGTTTTCTTGAGCCGTATGCCGTTATGACCGCATGACGGTCTTTCTGAATCTCTGTCTGTTTTTCTTGGAATGTTTTTTTAGCATAAGGAATCTCGTGCGATGACACACTCGATGGCTTCGTTGTTGGAAGCGTACTACCTGGACCTGCGAGTTAAGAACTGGTCGGAAGGGACGATCTCCCGTCGCCAGTATGGACTCAAGCGATTCGTCAACTGGTTGGCCGATCGTTCGATCGACACGTTTAATGAAGTAACCCCTGAGGTGATCGAGGCCTACCAACGCAGCCTGTACCACATCGGGAACCTGCGCAATCGCAAGCCCTTGCGAGCCGCAACGCAAGCGTCGTACCTATCGACGATCGTGCATCTGATGCGTTGGTTGCTCAAGCATCAATACATTGCCAGCAACCCGACGGTGGAGCTGGAGCTTCCCAAGGAGGAGTTTCGATTGCCGGTCGGGTTCATGAACGTCGAGGAGGTCGAGCGGTTGCTCAATCAAGCGGACGCTCAGACCCCGATCGGGATCCGGGACCGGGCCATGATGGAAGTACTGTACTCATCGGCCATGCGTCGTGGGGAGCTGTGCAACTTGAGCCACTACGACATCGATTGGGAGCGGCGTTTGCTGACGATCCGTCAGGGGAAGAACAAGAAAGACCGGATCGTACCGATCGGCCAGCGAGCGGTGGATTGGCTGTTTAAATATCTTCAGGACGTGCGTCCGGAGTTAGCGGCGGGCAAGTTCGCGAAGCGGACTTGCAATCGCTGGCGTCGGGACCCGACCGACAAGTTGTTTTTGAGCAATTTCGGAGCGGCGATGAATCCGGTGAATGTTTCGTTATTGATGCGGGCGTACATCGAAGCCGCAGGGATCGACAAGCGGGGTGCGTGCCACATCTTCCGTCACACGGCAGCGACGCTGATGTTGGAGAACGGAGCGGACTTGCGGAGCATTCAGACGTTGCTTGGTCATGAGAATTTGAACACGACGCAGATCTACACCCACATCGCCATCGACCACCTCCGCAAGGTCCACGATGCGACCCACCCGGCAAAGCCCGACAAAAGCCCGGGCAGCGTAAATCATTAAAAACGGCCCTGCGTAAGCTCTCAGGTGAACCGTTCGCCCCCCCGTGCCGTGTCCAGGCGTAGGCCTGGGCACACACGGTCTTGGCGACTCAGACTCCAGAAAAACTGCGGTCTGCCGGTAAAAAAAGTTTGCACCGTGCATTGCGGATCCTTTACAATGCACTGCATGGTCGCTTCATCGATTCCCTGCAAAATATCGCTCTGTGCAGATCGCGCGCATGCTCGCGCGGGAGATTCGTACGTATCGAGTGGCATCGATGTTGCATGCCCCACGACCCAAAGCGTCCTTGCAATCGCTTCGCCCCATGAATTGCATGGGGATTCTTGGCCGTCATCTTCGACGGGCACTAGTTCTTTCTGTTGCAACCAACAGTACTCAATCACCGCTGTAACGACATCCACTGGTGCAATTGCCGAACGCTATGCCTACAGCGCCTACGGCGAACCGACGATCCTCGATGCTTCAGCTTCGGTGCTCAACTCCTCGGCGATCAACAATCGATACACGTATACTGGCCGCGAATGGGATGCAACGCTGTCGCTGCATCACTTTAGGGCTAGGTGGATGAGTCCGAGTGCGGGGAGATTTCTCACCAGAGACCCCATCGGCTTCGATGGAGGTTCTCTAAACATTCAGGAATTCGTACATTCCAAAACTCTGATCTATATGGACCCATTCGGAATGCAGTTGTTGGCGAATCCCATGATACCCGTTCCGCCTCCACCCACAGTTGTGCCACTAACGCCAACAGTTGCTGGAACCTGTAGGTTGATTGCAACGAGGGTAACGATTTACGTGACCGTCTTTGTTGTGTCCGAACAATGCGGTGAAGTCGCTGCTGAATACTCCACTGTTCCAATTTCAGTTTGGGTAACTGATTGGGTATGCGGGGATGATCGAGAGAAATGCACGAATTCAGGATCGGGAGGTTGTAATAAGAAAAAGGGACTCAAGCGTTGTAGTTACGCTTGTCCCAACAAAGGAGCTGTGGAGATTTCCATACCCTGCGGTCCTGGAAATTGGGACCCAAGTTGTGATATGTTTAAGTTGTTATAGCGCATGCGATCTCGTTTGCACTAATTCGGCCATCAAAGGTTCTCGTTCGGTATGCGGACAAACAAGAAGATTGAAGAATTCTTTTCATCGGGAGATGCTGAGTCATCATTTGGCGATTCGGACTTGCTTCGTTTTCAGATCGGCAATTTGCCTACAGACTGTCATACGCTCGTTTACTGTCCGAAGATGAGTATTCTGCATGAACTTATCCGAGAGGATTTGAAAAGAATCGGTATAGGAATTGTTGGCATCCAGGGGTTACCTTTCGGACTCCGCACATATGCGACCTCGCAAAAACGCGTTTTTTTTATCGGCGATTTCGATCCGACTGATTTACTAATCTTCAAGTGGTTGGAAGGAACTTGGCAATCGCTTGAGTACCTCGGCATTGGAGGTGAGCTTTTGGATGAACTTACGCCGATGAATTGGCATGGGTTACAAATCCAACTATCTGAATTTGAGATCAATGCTCTGAATAGCTCGTTTGATTGGGATTGGATTTCTGGAAATGTGGGGGTTACTCATTTTGACTTTTATTGGAGTAAGGGTTACAAGATCGAACTGGATTGGTTTGTAAGAAATCGCGCATCTGCGTTGGTCATTTCTAATTACATAATCCAAAGGTGCCTAAAAAAGTAACTAGACTGGATTTTCAAGCTTCGTGCTCGTCTTGGTCGCGGGTGCAGTCGGCCTGGTAACAAAACGGTCGCCTTGCGGCGGTTGATGCCATGCACTCACCATGTGCGACTGCTACCCTTCGGTGCCTCTTGACCTAAAGACTAACGCTCCATCAGTCAACGACAGTCCGCCAGAGCGGTGAGGGACCATGGGCCTGGCCGAAGGAGGGTCGGTTGACAGCGAGTAGCAATGGAGTGCGTCAAGCGTCAGAGGGACGCGATGCGTTGGGCGTCAGAATCGAAGTGCTCGCGATTTTTCTATTTCGCGATTTTCTCAATGTTTTCTCTTAGATGATTTTGCTCTGCGCACGATCCTAAAGACCGCTTTGAACATCGCGATGCACCGAAGTCGTGACCTTTTTGAGCGATCGAAGCGAGCGTTTTTCTGATTCGCAAGCGATTTTTTCGCACGGGGCGCAGACCGAGAGCGGAAGCGGGCTGGAAGTCCGCTTTGCCTGGGGATCGAGAGATGATGTTCGTGGACTTCTTGGCGGTCGTCATATGTCCGGGAGCGGAAGCGAGCTGGTGCGAATGGTGGATTGAGAACATGCAGCGGCCAGCTTGGCATCGTCGCCGAGAGTTACCCCGATCTGGAACTCGCAGTACGATTGCTCGAATCTCAATCGCAAGCTCCAATCCCAGAAGCTGGCCTTCGGAGAATTGATCCGAGCAAGAAACCTCTTCCATTCAAACGAGTTCCAATGGTCACTCGTCGCAGCGCTCCATGCAAAGAACGCGATGAGTGCTCTTAACGCGTCGAGATAGCGACGCGTCTCTAGTGCGTTGCGATGCTGGCCTGATTGCATCCCGGGCTTGCCACACGTCAAGCACGCAGGTGTGCGCTGCAGGCGCTGGGCCTTGGCCTCGTCGGTCTCTTCGATGCCCAGCGCCAGTAGCTTCGCCTTGTGCTCCGCACGCGGACTTGCGATCCCTTGTTGTCGGTTCTGTTCCAGGATCGCAGCCCGCATCCCTGCTAATCGACTCTTGCGCTTGCCTGATTGGAAGCAGCCTGCGTAGCGCACGCGATGCACATAGGGTGGAATGATATGGAGCAAGAACCGGCGCACGAACTCCTCACCCGGCATTGTCTCGGTCGTCCAGCGATCGGTGCGATAATCCCACACATCGATCGTCACGTTGCGACCATCATCGGCCCGGATTCGTGAGTTGCTGATCGCGCTGCCGGTCACGTAGCACGCAACGTACCGAGTCGCCGAATCGCGACCAACCAAGTGCTTGGGGGTGATCTGCGAATCGGCCACCCATCGCCGAGCACGCAAGATCCCGAGCCACGCTTGTACCTGCTCC
>Ga0255139_1000668_pt1 | contig 10247 bp, 12 predicted proteins | sample Law_Colum_RepB_8_FD_188549 | JGI IMG/M metagenome (GOLD analysis project Ga0255139, IMG submission 188549) | Freshwater microbial communities from St. Lawrence River, New York, United States - Law_Colum_RepB_8d | ecosystem: Environmental > Aquatic > Freshwater > River | place: USA: New York...
CTAGACCCTATTTTAAAGAGAATACCTAAAAAGAAAAATCTATACGCACTTGAATTTAATTGAATACTATTCTGACTAAATATTATATTTTTAAAATTTTGAATCGTATACTTGTAGAAAGGGTCAAAGTAAATTTGTAAGGTATGAATAAATATTTAGTAGTAATTTTTATCGTATTTTTCTCTTGTAAAACACAAGATCCGATCATTCCTAGCGAACCCGTTGCTTATAGGCAATCTAAAACCATTAACTATAATCAAAAAGCAATCAATATTATTATTGATAAACCTGCATTGGATAATGTAGATGTTTTAATGGTTTTTCATGGTACTGTTTTGAATGACAGTAATTTGGTAGAAGCGGCCAATACAACTTTGGATAGTTTTAAAAAATTGTTAGACTCTTCTAAAATGATGCTTGTAAGTGTTATCTATCCTCAGGAAAAAATATTACTTGGCGACAATGTGCAGTTATGTGAATCAGCGCTGTTATGGTTGAAATATAATGCGAGTAGCGAATTGGGTATTAAAATTAATAAAATATTTTTGGCGGGACATTCTCAAGGCGCCTATGTTGCCACTCGATTAAATACTATGCACCAGACAAATGGTGTGATTGCAAATGCGCCAGGGCCTTTAAATCTTATTTATAGATGTAAATTGGAGGAAGATGGAAAAATAAAATCAGGTGTAGAATGTTCAAAGTTAAGACAGGAATATGGTTCAACTACGGATAACCCAGATGCGTATTTTCAAAGATCATTGATGAATTTCACCAATGGCTATAAGTCGGATATTTTGTTTATTCAAGGTTTAGCTGATTCGCCTATTCAATTATATTCTTGGCCAACATTCAAACAAGAAGTTTTGAATTGTACTAGTTGCAATAAAAGGCAGTTTTTTGAAGTGCCTCAAAAAGGTCATGGCTCATTATTTCAAGACTCAAGCGCCCAAAAGGAATTCATTCAATTTATAAAATCACACTAATTATTTAGTTTTTGATATTCTATATAAACTAAAGCATATCTTATATTGAATTAGAAATAGATTTTAAAGTGCTTGGTGAACAGGATTTTTAAAAAGAAATATTAAGTAATCACCTAATTGGTTGGCGAGGTCGCCGAACCAATCGATCACTGATCAGCTATTCGTTAATAAAAGAAAATTTAACCAATAACCATTAACTAATAACTATTAACAGAGTGAGAGTGAGTGTAAAATCGAGAGCGTATTAATGAAGGCGGGCCAGCCTGGGCTCGAATCAATTCTGGGATAAATAGCGGGTTTATGCGACTCTAAAATACCTGATTACTCAATTGATGAATAATCTTGAAGTTGGAATGATTTTAGTAGTTCTAGTAATTTTGTCATAATAACCCTATAAGAGGGAGATCAGGTAGTTTCTGACTTTTTATAAGTAAATAAAATGGTCTCTTATTTTTGAAATACCTGAATGTTCAGGATGCATAAAAAGTAACAATGTTTAACCTAATAGAAAACAATACCCCACCTTTTGGTTAGGTACTGTTATAAGCCTCTTTTTATTATTTTTTTTGTTATTACATGTTCTTTGTGTTTAAATTTAATAAACAATACACCATTAGGAGCATCCGATAAATCAATTTTTTGATTTGAGACTGTGGATTCATGCAATAATCGTCCATCCATTGAATAAATGCTGTATTCGATAACATCCATTGAGTTATTCTCAATCCAAATTTCATTGCTAGTTGGATTAGGATAAAGGTTCATGCTGATATTATTGTTAAATCCACTTTCAATTCCAACTGTATTGGTATTAAACTTTTGAAGCCAATGCTCGATTATATTAAAAACATATTTGCTGTTTTTATCTTGCATCATAAGATGGCTATTCCCTTTAACCAAAGAATCATCTGGCAGTGACACTACATCAGAAATGCCACCTGCATTTTGAAATTTAATAGATACTGACTCCACGGCCACCTTTCTGCTCGTTTGATTTCGAGAAGTTATATAGTCGCCGTAAACACCAAACATATGCAATCCATTAAAATCTGGGAAATCAGTACTATCTGGTGGTCCTGCTGGTTCTATAAGAATAAAACCATTCAATTTAGCTCTCTTTTGGTGTGCTGCTAAAACTGCTGGCTGTGTTCCAGCACTATGTGACAATAACCAAACTTTGCCTTTTATTGAATCAATCACAGCGCTAATAGCATCCTCATAACGATAAGTTGAAGAACCTACATAAGGATAATTTAATGCAAAATCCGCAAAAGAATCCGTAGGGAATTGAGCATCTATGTAGGGATTGCCTTGCGAAGTTCCAAAACCCCATCGTCTCCATATATCAGATTGCCATGCTTGAACTGATCCTGGCGTGGCAAGTTTTCCATTACTTGGCACACTAAAAGGAGGTAAAATACCACCAGTTGCGAAATCATATTTTGGATCATTTACCATGTACACATCATATCCTTTATCAGCAAATAATTCAGCCCATCCTTTTCTGTCATCAGGTGTAGTAAAGAATATGTAGGAAGTTAAATTAAGACCTGGCACCATAAGTATGGCGGCACTATCTTTTTTATTTCCAGACTTTATAAAATTCACCAACGCATCATTGGTATAATAACTACCATAAGTATGTTGAGCCATACTTTTACCATCTAAAAACAAGCCTATTATAATAAGGCCAATTTGTTTAAATAAGCGCTTTTTATTTAAATCATATGATATCAATGGTGTCATGTTACTTAAATCGAGGTTTTTATTTAAATGGCTTGTGACTTGGTAATATGCGATAATAGTCAAAAAAAGTGCAAATCACAATAAATGGCTTTAGTCTGCTTTTTTGGTGCTTGAAATAGTGACTCATTTATAAAAAAAAACAAACCAATAACAGAGTGAGAGCAAGTGTCGCTCTCGCTCTCTTTTTTGCTCCTATAGTCTGCCGAAATTAAACTTAAGGAACGAAAGTTTTAATGAAGGCGGGCCAACCTGAGCTTTCACCTATTTTGATCTTGTAAATGCTCTACAATCTTAATAGACTTGACAATAGACATCTAGAGTGAAGGTGAGTCCTCCTTCTCAGTATTGACAGATATGGAGGATAAAATGTGAGTGTGGGTGTGTAAAAAAAGAGAGCTCAAGTGGCGCTTTCGCTTTCACTCTCACTCTCTTTTTGCGCTCCCCTTATTGACGAAAGTTGCAGCTATAATTCGATGATAGAGTATGTAGCTGTATGGAAATTGAAGGCTAAATGTCTTAAAATTATCATTTGTCAATTATTGACTTTAAGTATTCAAGATAAATTTCTCCTCGTCGTTCTGCAAAAAAATCTAATATTAAGACTACACTTGATTGAATAAACAAACCTACTCCAATCCCATTCCACAGGGAATTTTGCCTAGCACCGTACATGAGAATCATACCAATGATTATTAATGTGATTTCAGTATATCTAAAAAGTACAAAATTTTGCATAACCTTTTCCATTCTTGGAATTTCTTCTTTTTGAACCATTTCGATTTTTTCCGACAAATAGGTTTCTACCCTTATAATATCTTTGGGACTTCGATAAATTAGAGTTAGGCCAATGATAATTTCTAAAGCGGAAACCAATAGAAAGGGAATTGCTATTCCTCTGAAGAAAGATGTTCTTGGAACAGAAATGAATGCAATAGCAAAAGTTAAACCCAAAAGCCCTAACCCTAAAAACAGAAAGCTCTCTTGTCTTTCTCCTGTAAAATACTTCGCAATTGGATTCATACCTTATAATTTAAAAAACTTTTTATTCATTTTGTAGATAAAGCTATATCCGAAAATCTTATTTAATAGATTGTATAGTTTAGCGTCTTTACCTGCCATATATCTTAATCTATTTGTTCCATCCGTTGCAGCCTCAAAAATGACCTCAGTAACCACATTCGCTGACGATGACTTTTTAAGCATTTCGGGAAATGCGGTCATAATTTTTGTCACAATATTTTGATAGGCACTCAATTTTTCATCATTGTTAAAATCAAAAGAACGACCTGCAAAATCTGTAGCAATTGAACCTGGTTCAATTATTTTTACTGTGCCGCCAAACTGTTCTACCTCGTATCTTAGAGATTCTGAAATACCCTCGACTGCGAATTTTGTACCATGGTAAAGCGAGCCTAATGGGAAAGTCATTTTACCACCCATTGATGAAACATTCATAATTATTCCATTTTTATTGTCTCTGAAGTGCGGAAGTATGGCTCTTGTAACATCTAAAAGTCCAATGACATTGGTATTGAATTGACGTAATATCTTTTCTCTTGGAAAGGATTCTAGTGGACCGTAGGCTCCATAGCCTGCGTTATTTAACAAAACGTCAATTCTTTCGAATTTTTCAATTCCATAAGTTATCGCTTGTTTTATGGAATCTTGGTCTAATACATCAAGTTTCGTTACAATAACATTTTTTAGGCCAGTTAATTCTGTTTCCATTTGAGGATTTCTCATGGTAGCAACAACATTCCATCCTTTTTCATGAAAGAATTTAGCGGTTTCTTTCCCTATACCACTGCTTGCACCTGTAATTAAGATTGTTTTTTTCATTGTATTTTATAATGGTTGAGCTGCAAAATTATCAGCGTAATTTCAAACCAGCAACATTAGAGTATAGTCTATACTTGATATTTATTTTTCAACATGGTATATTTGCACTATGTTAATAAACGAACTATCTAAAAAAACTGGGATTTCCACTCATACTATAAGATTCTATGAGAAGTCGGGTTTAATAGAGGGAAAACAGGATGAAACTGTTAAATCAAATAACTATTTCCACTATGATAATGTAACCATTGAAAAATTAGAATTTATCAATGATGCCAAGTCGGTAGGATTTACTATCAAAGAAATTGGGCAAATCATTGACGCCTGGTATAATAAGAAATATTCAAAGGAACAGAAACTTGAAATTCTTGATGACAAATTGATTTCTTTAGAACAAAAGATGAAGGAGATAAGAGAAATGAAGAAACAGCTGCTTCAGTTCAAGGATGATGTTGTAAATAACAGATGTTAAGTATTTAAATAAAAAAGGATCATACAATTAAAGTATAACCCTTTTTTGCTCCCTTAGTCTGCCGAAATTAAACTTAAGGAACGAAAGATTTAATGAAGGCGGGCTAACCTGGGCTTTCACCTAATTTGATCTTGCAAATGCTCTACAATCTTAATTGACTTAGCAATAGTTATTTAGAGTGAAGGTGCTCCACTGATAGAGCTCCTGTGTCGCACGGTACGGGGTATAAGCGTAAGAATTTGAGCAATCATACCATTAACTATTAATTAATCACCTGATTGGTTGGCGAGGGCGCCGAACCAATCGATCACTGATCAGCTATTCGTTAATAAAAGAAAATTTAACCAATAACTATTAACCAATAACTAATAACAGAGTGATAGCAAGTGTGAAGGTGAGTGTGAATTCCTCCTTCGCTTTGTATTCAAAGAAACTTTAGTAAAGTTGTTAAAGCTTGCGCCTCCGCAAAAGCTTCAGCGACATGCGGACGGAGGAAAGAAAAAAGCCGCAAGTCTGCGGCTTTTGCTCCCATAGTCCGCCGAAATTAAACTTGAGAAACGAAAGTTTTAATGAAGGCGGGCCAACCTGGGCTTTCACCTATTTTAATCATGTTAATGCTCTAAAATATTAACTGACTTGACAATAGAAATTTAGAGTGAAGGTGAGTACTCCTTCTCTGTATTGACAGATATGGAGGATAAAATGTGAAGGTGAGTGTGAATTCCTCCTTCGCTTTCAGCTACGGAGGAAAGAAAAAAGCCGCAAGTCTGCGGCTTTTGCTCCCCAACCTGGGCTCGAACCAGGGACCTAGTGATTAACAGTCACTCGCTCTAACCAGCTGAGCTATTGAGGAATGTCCCTTAAAAAAGGACTGCAAATATAACCTTAAAAATGTTTTTTGCAAATAATTTGCTAAAAAAGAGAAAAAACTGTGCTCTTAAGTTACTATTTATAAAATAAAACCTAATTTAGTGGAAAAATAATATGCCACTAACAGATTCTCAAAAAAGCCAAATCGAGTCGAAGAAAAGTCAGATTGAATCAAAGAAAAAAATGATTGAATCATACAAGGATGAGATAAAAAGGAACAAAGAACATCTTAAAGGTTTAATAAAATCCTCTACTACAAAAGAAAACAAGGAAATGTATCGAAGAAAACTTGCTGATTCTGGAGAGTATACCAAGAGACAGATTGAGCAACAAAAAGGCTACATTCAAGATTTGAAAGAGGATATTGCTAGAATAAAACAAGGATAGATAAAGCGATTTATCTTCCCGGTGTAAACATCCAAAACAGAATGTAAATAAGGGTCATTGCGCCTGATGAAATGCCAAAGGTTATGCCACCTATGGCAAAGAAACCAATCAAAAATAAAACCCTTAACAAAGGCAGAGACAAGCCTGTTGAATTGGCTATACCAGATAGCACTCCGCCTAACATTTTTCTATTTAAATCTCTATTCATGGAGTCTAATTTGATCTTTGTAAAAAAACTAATATAAAAATGTCTACAGATTGTTGTTCTAAAAGTAATATTAGTTTATTCTGTAAGCATCAAAACTTCCTGAAATAGTCTCAGCGGAACCATTTAGATTGTATATTGTACCTGAAAAACTGCCTTTTACGTGACCTCCTCTACCTTGTTGAAATTCAGTAATACTAATATTTACCTTACTACTACCCAAGCCAGATGAATAGGTATCACTGCTTGGATTAGGTATACCTAATGTAACACCACAAACTGTTGGGTTAGGATTTTGAGGCGTTATCTTGGCTGAAGTCGGATTAACTTCAAATTGACCAATCCCAGTATTTGGTATAGAAAAAGACATAATTGGGTAATAATTTGAACCGGTTGGAATATCCCTATTTAAAACTATTTTCAAATCAGTAGAAATTGTTGCATATGCCCCAATATTACTTGAAACAGGCATAGCTCCTGACCAAGAGTATTTTTGACCCTTAAATGTATATTCAAAACTATACGTCCCACTATTATTGGTTGTTGGTGTTGTTTTATCTTTATTGCAGCTTGTTAGAACAGCTAAAGAAAATAAAAATAATAAAGTTCTCATCGTAATAAACTAATTATAAAAGTTAAGCGAATATATAAATTTATTTTAAATCCTTTCTTTAAAAGTAATTACCAGAAAATCAATACATAGAGACTGCATCTTTATTCCCCATTTCTAAATACATTTGTGCATGCATATTTCAATTACTGGGCTGAGGCCTAAAGGCATAATTGCTTGGTTTAGATTTTGGCGGTATGCAATACCCTCCTTTTCAAAGGCCAGTCAATCAGATGGCATACTGTTCTGTGAGGTTAAAAGAATTAAAGGTTTTCATTGCACATTAACGGCATGGGAAAGCATAGATCATATGCGGGCATTTATGCTTGTTGAGGTTCATCTAAAAGCCATGAAAAACTTCCATTCAATAGCCACTGGCAAAACCTATGGCTACAGCTCAGAAAGCATTCCCACTTGGGCAGAAGCCTTTGATATTTTACAAAGCAAAGGCAAATCGTATTGAAGGGTGATGGCTCCTATCAACACCACTTTGCTAAAGGAAAAACTGCTCCCATGTTTCAAATTGGTTTAACAGCAAAAACTAACGGCATAAGCATTCACATTATGGGCATCAGACAAAAATTAGATTTGCCAAATTTAATCTTCCATCAGATCGGCAAGGCCAATGTCAGTAGTTACTGTATACAATTTAAACGCGTACAAGACATCAACTTAGATGTACTCAAAACCGCAATTGTAAAAGGTGTGGAGGTAAGTAGTAATAATTAACAGAAAGGATTCATTGAATCGAGTAGTCCAGACTAGCATAAGTCCTTGGTAAATCAGAATCATCAAAGACTTTAGTCACGAAAGGTGCATTGTCTTTACTGACAGCAATTGATAAGTTTATTTTTAAATGGTTTTCAACTTGACCTGTCCAACCATCTTTTACAACTGATAAGGAAGCTTTAAAATCTTTATTTACTGGTCCAACGATATACTCCCAATTTCCTGTACTAATAAGCCTTTCAACAATTAAATTACTCTCATTGTTGATATTTGTTTTCAATTTTACACCAATATATGGAGCAGAATTGCTGACTACAGTGTATTTAACATAATAGTTGGCTTGTGTTGAAGTAGGGTCATCTTTCTTGCAACCTACAAGCATTCCCATAACAGTCAAAATAATTAAATTTACAAACTTAAAATTATTCATAAAACAAATATACCATTTACTGTCTTTTTAACAATTTTTTACCGCAATTAATGTTATCAGGTATTCTTTCTTCAAGTATATTAACATAAAACATAATTAGGCATTTTTATACTCGAGGGTGAAGAACACCCTCGAGACGATACTAACACCAACCAGATGATATCACTATTCTCGTTTGGTGTGAAGAACACACCAAACACAATTAACTATTAACCAATAACTAAGTCACGTTGACCTTTTTCACAATGTAACATTAATCACCAAATGTCCAAATTTGCTAGACTAATTTTGTACAATGTCTTTTGATTCAAAACAACATTGGGAAACCATTTATCAAACCAAATCGGCTAATGAAGTTAGTTGGACTCAAGCTGTGCCTGAACTGTCTTTAGACTTAATCAAAGCATTGGGCCTTCAAAAAGATGCGGCTATAATTGATATTGGCGGTGGAGACTCTAACTTAGTAGACCACCTCTTAAAGCAGGGTTATACCAATCTTACCGTGTTAGACATTAGTCCAAGTGCTATTGAAAAGGCTAAAAGCAGATTGGGAAACAAAGCCCATTTAGTCCAATGGATAGTATCCGATATTTTAGATTTTGAACCTGAAACCACTTATCAGGTATGGCACGATCGAGCAGCCTTTCATTTTCAAACAGAAAGCGACGCCATCAAACAATACTTGACAAAAGTTCAAAACACCAATGCTGAACACCTCATTATAGGCACCTTTTCAGTTGATGGGCCCATCAAATGCAGTGGCATTAACATTCACCAATACGACGAAAACAGCCTCCCAAAAACCTTCTCAGCAATCGGGTATACCAATGCTGGCTGTTCAAGGCATCAGCATAAAACCCCTTTTGGCACCATTCAAGATTTTATCTTCTGCCACTTCAAAAAAGCTTAAGGCAAAAAAAAGCCCGATTGCTCGGGCTCCTTTAAATCAAATAAAAATTACTTCAGATCGAATCTATCTGCATTCATAATTTTAGTCCAAACTTTTACAAACTCTTGGACAAATTTTTCATTCGCATCTGCACTCGCATACACTTCAGCAAGCGCTCTCAATTCTGAATTAGAACCAAACACCAAATCAACTCTCGAAGCAGTCCATTTAACCGCATTGGTTTTACGGTCTCTACCCTCAAACAAATCGGTTTGTCCGGCAGCGGCAGTCCATTCGGTATTCATGTCTAATAAGTTCACAAAAAACGCATTGTTCAATTTGCCTGGTTGCTCCGTTAAAACCCCCACCTTAGAATGGTTGTAGTTCAAATCCAATGCCCTCATTCCACCCACTAAAACTGTCATTTCAGGGGCAGTTAATTTCAATAATTGGGCTTTGTCTACTAATAAAACCTCAGCCGGCATGCTGTAATTCGTTTTCGTATAATTTCTAAAACCATCTGCTACAGGCTCTAAAACAGCCATAGATTTAACATCAGTTTGTGTTTGAGTCGCATCCATTCTACCTGGTGTAAAAGGCACTTTAATGGTATACCCAGCAGCTTTAGCTGACTGTTCAAGTGCTACACAACCACCCAATACAATTATATCTGCCATAGATACCTTCTTAGTCGTCTGCTTGGCATTAAATTGTTTTTGAATAACACCCAAGGTTTTGAGCACCTGATCTAATTGAGCAGGCTGGTTAATCTCCCACTGCTTTTGAGGCAGTAATTGAATGCGGGCACCATTAGCACCACCACGCTTATCAGAACCTCTAAAGGTAGATGCTGAAGACCAAGCAGTATATAATAAATCTCTTGTGCTAATGCCTGAATTCAAAATTTGAGTAGACAAATCTGCAATGTCTTTGCTGTCAATCAAATCATGGTTCAGTGCAGGAATAGGATCTTGCCAAATCAAATCCTCTTTGGGCGCTTCTGGGCCCATGTATAAAGTTTTAGGACCCATATCTCTGTGGGTTAACTTAAACCAAGCTCTAGCAAAAGCATCATCAAACGCCT
>Ga0255139_1000674_pt1 | contig 10159 bp, 4 predicted proteins | sample Law_Colum_RepB_8_FD_188549 | JGI IMG/M metagenome (GOLD analysis project Ga0255139, IMG submission 188549) | Freshwater microbial communities from St. Lawrence River, New York, United States - Law_Colum_RepB_8d | ecosystem: Environmental > Aquatic > Freshwater > River | place: USA: New York...
ATTGATAAGCGGCTTCATCAGTTCAATTAATTTCAATTTTAAATAGTTAGACTTGGAATTATTCCTAAATAATAAAATTTCATAATAAAATCTAATTAACAAATTAATTTGATCTAATTAATTAACTTCATAAATAGGAGTATCTTGAATACTATTAAAAATGCAATGAATGTATAAACATGAATTTAATTTCATTATTATTAGCATTTCATTACAAATAAAAGATAGTTTTACAAGATTGAATAAGGGATTAACAAAGCCCTAATAGAGCCCATTTAAAATTTATTAGGCAAAAACGTTAATAATTATGAAAAATAAATCAAACATAGTGTTTATCACTATTGTATTTCTTAGTATTTTCATGAATGCATGTACAAAAAACAATAAAAACACTAACGATGCAAATGTATTGCAAAAGAAAAATGTATCGAAAATAGCATCATCTGAAACCGTGTATTTTGACAACATGGAGGAAGTACTTTATTGGTTTGATGGACTATACGAGAATGGTGATTATATCAATTTGTCCATAAATAAAAATAATCAGAAAATATTTATAACAAGTTCTGGTAATTCGGGCAATACGGATTCGGGTAACAATGCTAAACACACTTATACTAGTGACAGCAAACTAACATTTGCAAAATGGTGTAACGAGTATTTAAAGAAAGGTGGATGTCTGAAAATTGGATATGACAAGTCCACTGAAACATATTGGGCAGACAGCATACCTTGTTAAGTCTGTGCAATTAATTAAATTACTAAAATAAAAATGCCCCGATGTTTCGGGGCATTTTTTATTTGGGGAAGGAAATCCTATTCCTCATCGTCGAATTGTAATACATCGCGATTAGACAATAATAAATTCACTTCTTCTTTACTTCCTACGATCATATCATTGTACACTCTCGCACCAGTACCCGCTGGAATTAGATTACCTGTGATAACGTTCTCTTTCAAGCCCATTAGGTTATCTACTTTACCATTGATAGCTGCTTGAGAAAGCACTTTGGTAGTTTCTTGGAACGACGCTGCAGAAATCCAACTTTGTGTACCTAATGATGCTTTGGTAATACCTAACAACATTGGGTGTGAAGTAGCTGCTTGCGCATCGCGATACTCAATTAATTTTTTATCAGATCTACGTAAGATACTGTTTGCCTCACGAATTTCTCTTAACGTAACGATACGGCCTGGTTCGAATTCTTCTGAATCGCCTGCATCAACAACAATTTTCTTGTCATAAATCCAATCGTTTTCAATTTGGAATTCTAATTTATCAACCACATCATCTTCTAAGAACTTCGTATCACCTGGCTCAACGATATTTACTTTACGCATCATTTGACGTACAATAACCTCAACGTGTTTGTCATTGATTTTTACACCTTGTAAACGATAAACCTCTTGGATTTCATTTACTAAGTATTCTTGTACTGCAAACGGACCTTTAATAGCTAAGATATCGCTTGGTGTTGTAGCTCCTTCAGATAAAGGCATACCTGCTTTTAAGAAGTCGCCATCTTGCACCATGATATGTTTAGTTAATGGAACTAGATATTTTTTGATTAAACCTTCTTTAGATTCAATTGCAATCTCACGGTTACCACGTTTGATATTACCGAAGCTTACTACACCGTCAATCTCTGCAATGATTGCTGGATTGCTAGGGTTACGTGCTTCAAATAATTCAGTTACACGAGGAAGACCTCCCGTGATATCTCGGCTACGACCCATAACACGTGGAATTTTCACGATTACTTGTCCGTTGCGTACGCTATCACCTTCGCTTACAATGATATGAGAACCTACTGGTAAGTTATAAGATTTTTCATCTTTACCACTTACTTTAATAGAAGGTATTTTTGTTTTATCTTTTGATTCGATAACTACTTTTTCACGGTGACCAGTTTGCTCATCCGCTTCTTCACGATACGTTACACCATCGATAATGTTTTCCAATACGATTTTACCCGTACCTTCTGAAATGATAACCGCATTGAACGGATCCCATGTACAGATCACATCACCTTTCTTCACTTTTTGTTTATCTTTTACTTTCAATATAGAACCGTAAGGTATATTGTTAGATGTATATAAACGATCAGATGCTGGATCAATGAAACGAACCTCACCGGTACGACCGATAACTACAATTTCATCAACACCTTCATCGTTGGTGTATTTGGTAGTACGTAATCCGTCGAACTGAATAGTGCAATCGAATTTAGAAAGCATTTGAGACTCAATAGCAGAAGAACCTGCTACCCCACCCACGTGGAACGTACGTAAGGTTAACTGTGTACCTGGCTCACCAATTGATTGTGCAGCAATAATACCTACTGCATCACCCATTTGTGAAGTATAACCGGTAGCTAAGTTTTTACCATAACATTTAGAACAAACACCACGTAAACTTTCGCAAGTTAATACCGATCTGATTTCCACCATTTCAACACCTCTATCTTCGATAAGTTTTGCTGAATCTTCCGTAATCTCTTCACCAGCTTGTACTAGTATTTGACCAGAAACTGGATCTACTACATTTTCCAATGAAGTACGACCTAAGATATAAAGGTTCTACGATTTCTTCATTATCTTTTAATGCAGTAGTAGCAATACCACGTAAAGTACCACAATCTACTTCATTAATAACTACATCTTGCGCAACATCCACCAAACGACGTGTTAAGTAACCCGCATCCGCTGTTTTCAAGGCCGTATCCGCAAGACCCTTACGAGCACCATGCGTAGAGATAAAGTACTCTAATACCGATAAACCTGTTTTAAAGTTCGACAAGATTGGATTTTCAATAATCTCTGAACCAGAAGAACCAGAACGACGTGGTTTAGCCATCAAACCTCTTAATCCCGCCAACTGTTTTACTTGTTGTTTAGAACCACGAGCTCCAGAATCCAACATCATATACACAGAGTTGAAACCTTGTTTGTCGGTTTTCATTTCATGTAATAAGGTTTCTGTTACACGCGTATCTACACGAGACCAGATATCGATGATTTGGTTATAACGCTCATTATTGGTAATTAAACCCATATTGTAGTTATCCCAAACTTCGTCTACTTCTACTTGTGCATTAGTGATTAATTCTTCTTTAATATCTGGAACATTCAAATCTTTAATGTTGAATGATAAACCACCACGGAATGCCGTACGGAATCCTAAAGTTTTGATATCATCTAAGAATTGAACAGTTTCAGGTATCGTTGTATTTTTTAAGATATTACCAATGATCTCACGAAGTGATTTCTTAGTTAATAACTCATTTACATAACCATTTTGTTTAGGTACAAATTGATTGAATAATACACGACCAACCGTTGTTTCGATTAATTTGTATTCCAATTCGCCTTGTTCGTTACGCACATTTGCTTTTACTTTAATCCAAGCATGCAAATCTGCACGACCTTCATTATGCGCAATGATTACCTCATCTGCATTATAGAACGTCATACCTTGACCTTTAACGATTTCTGTTTCGGTTGTTTTCTTACCTTTAGAAATGTAGTACAATCCAAGAACCATGTCTTGTGAAGGAAGGGTAATTGGTGTACCGTTTTGTGGATTCAAGATATTGTGAGAAGCCAACATTAATAATTGTGCTTCTAATACTGCTGCATTGCTCAACGGCACATGCACCGCCATTTGGTCACCATCGAAATCGGCATTAAACGCAGAACAAACTAATGGGTGCAATTGGATTGCTTTACCTTCAATTAATTTTGGTTGGAATGCTTGAATCGATAAACGGTGTAATGTAGGGGCACGGTTTAATAATACCGGATGACCTTTTAATACATTTTCTAAGATATCCCAAACTACAGCTTCTTTGCGCTCAACTAATTTCTTAGCGCTTTTCACTGTTTTTACAATACCTCTTTCAATAAGCTTGCGAATGATAAATGGTTTGAATAACTCTGCAGCCATATCTTTAGGTAAACCACACTCATGCAATTTCATCTCCGGACCTACCACGATAACCGAACGACCAGAATAATCGACACGCTTACCTAATAAGTTTTGACGGAAACGACCTTGTTTACCTTTCAATACATCTGATAATGATTTTAATGCACGACCACCTTCTGCTTTTACAGCATTAGATTTACGGCTATTATCAAATAGAGAATCTACCGCTTCTTGCAACATACGTTTTTCATTACGTAAGATTACTTCTGGCGCTTTAATCTCTATCAAACGTTTCAAACGATTGTTACGGATGATAACACGACGGTATAAATCATTTAAATCAGAAGATGCAAAACGACCACCATCTAAAGGAACTAATGGACGTAATTCTGGTGGAATAACTGGTAAATAATGCATTACCATCCACTCTAATTTATTTTCAACGCGCTCGTTTGCTTCACGGAACGATTCTACAACACTTAAGCGTTTTAAAGCTTCTTGTTTACGTTGTTGAGAAGTTTCGTTAGCAGCAGCGTTTCTTAATGAACTAGATAATTTGATAAGATCGATACGAGCAAGCAATTGGTGAATTGCTTCAGCACCCATTTTAGCAATAAATTTGTTTGGATCTTCATCCGGTAGATATTGATTTTCTTTAGAAATGCTATCTAAGATTTCTAAGTACTCATCTTCTGTAAGCAACGCTTGGTGCGTATCTTCAGAATCTTTTAAGTTTAATTTTTGACGGATTAAATCTTCTGCTTCACCCGCTTGAATAACGGCAAAACGCTCGTAATAAACGATCGTTTCCATTTTTTTGGAACTCATTCCTAATAAGTAACCAATTTTGTTTGGTAAACTTTTGAAGTACCAAATATGTACGATAGGAACAACCAACTTGATATGACCTAAACGCTCACGACGAACTTTCTTCTCTGTAACTTCTACACCACAACGATCGCAGACGATACCTTTATAACGAATACGCTTGTATTTACCGCAATAGCATTCGTAATCTTTTACAGGTCCAAATATTTTTTCACAGAAAAGACCATCTCTTTCTGGTTTGTAAGTACGATAGTTAATCGTTTCTGGTTTCAAAACCTCTCCAAAAGAGCGGTTTAAAATAGCATCTGGAGATGCTAAGCTAATCGTAATTTGATTAAATCCAGCTTTCGGACGGAAATCCTTTTTATTTGCCATATCTAAAAAGAAGTGTTTTAGTTTTAATTAATAGGGTTTAGTGATGTGCTTTTTCAAGCCATGAAATAAGGGCGTGTTGCCTAAGCAACACGCTTCTTATAATTAATCAAATTTCAATTCTAAACCTAAGCCACGTAATTCATTTACCAATACGTTAAATGATTCAGGTATACCTGTTTTAGGTATATTATCACCTTTTACAATAGCTTCATATGTTTTAGCTCTACCGATAATGTCATCCGATTTAATGGTTAACAATTCTTGTAGAATGTTTGCAGCACCATAAGCCTCAAGAGCCCATACCTCCATCTCACCAAAACGCTGACCACCAAATTGAGCTTTACCACCCAATGGTTGTTGTGTAATCAACGAGTATGGACCGATAGAACGTGCGTGCATTTTATCATCAACCATGTGATGTAGTTTAATCATGTAGATGATACCCACGGTTGCTTTTTGGTGGAAACGCTCTCCGGTTTCTCCATCAAACAAGTGTGTGTGACCAAATTCAGGTAAACCAGCATCGGTGATTAATTCATCGATTTCAGCTACGCTTGCACCATCAAAAATTGGCGTTGCAAATTTCACATTCAATTTCTCACCAGCCCATCCTAAAATGGTTTCATAGATTTGACCTAAGTTCATACGAGAAGGTACCCCTAGTGGATTCAATACGATATCTACTGGTGTGCCATCTTCTAAGAAAGGCATATCTTCTTGACGAACGATACGTGCAACAATACCTTTGTTACCGTGACGACCCGCCATTTTATCACCCACTTTCAATTTACGTTTGCTAGCTAAGTATACTTTTGCTAGTTTCAATACACCGGTTGGTAATTCGTCTCCGATAGAAAGATTGAATTTCTCACGTTTGAAACGACCAATTTCTTCGTTGTATTTAATATTGAAGTTGTGTAATAATTGGTTTACTAAATCATCCGTAGCTTGATCGCCTGTCCATCCTAATGGATTTACATTTGCGTAATCAATAGACGATAATGTTTTAGAATTGAATTTACCACCTTTACTTAATACCAATTCGCCATAAGCATTACTAATACCAACTGAAGTTTTGTCTTTCAACAATACTTGTAGTTTTTCGATTAATAATTCTTTGATATCTTCTAAATTCTTCTTGTGAGCCGCTTCGATTTTTTCAACCGCAGCTTTTTCATTCAATTTAGCTTTCTTATCTTTTTTAGCGCGTTGGAATAATTTTTTCTCAATCACCGTTCCTTCAATTCCACTTGGTGCTTTTAAAGAAGCATCTTTCGCATCACCTGCTTTATCACCGAAGATAGCACGTAATAATTTTTCTTCTGGAGTAGGATCTGTTTCTCCTTTTGGTGTGATTTTACCAATTAGGATATCACCTTCTTTAATGTGTGCTCCAATACGAATGATACCGTTTTCATCTAAGTCTTTAGTAGCTTCTTCAGAAATATTTGGAATATCTTTCGTTAATTCTTCTTCACCTAATTTCGTATCACGAACTTCTAATTCATATTCATCAATGTGAATTGACGTAAATAAATCGTCGCGTACTACTTTTTCATTAATTACAATCGCATCCTCAAAGTTGTAACCTTTCCAAGGCATGAATGCCACTTTAAGATTACGGCCTAATGCTAATTCACCATCTTTAGTTGCATAACCTTCGGTTAAGAAATCACCTTTCTTAATGCTTTGGCCTTTTACAACGCAAGGGCGTAAGGTAATAGACGTACTTTGGTTGGTTTTCTTGTATTTAGTAAGCGTATAGATTTTTAAATCATCTTCGAAAGAAACTAAACGTTGATTTTCTGTTCTTTCGTAACGAACATGAATCTCGTTTGCATCTACATACTCTACTACCCCTGTGCCTTCTGCATGAATTTGAATACGTGCATCTCTTGCTGCTTTTGCTTCTAAGCCAGTACCAACGATAGGCACTTGCGGACGAATCAATGGAACAGCTTGACGTTGCATGTTTGATCCCATTAGGGCACGGTTAGCATCATCATGTTCTAAGAACGGAATCATTGAAGCCGACAAACCAACAATTTGGTTAGGCGCAACGTCCATCCATTCTACATCTGATTTCTCTAAAATAGGGAAATCACCTGTTTCTCTTGATTTAATTTTATCGTCGATAAAGTTTCCTTTTTCATCGAGCGGAGCATTTGCTTGCGCGATTCTTGCCAAATCTTCTTCTTCAGCACTTAAGAATTTAATATTCTTAAGATCTACACGACCATCTTTTACTTTACGATAAGGCGTTTCGATGAAGCCCATATCATTGATTTTAGCATGTACGCAAAGCGTAGAAATCAAACCAATGTTTGGTCCTTCCGGCGTTTCAATAGTACATAATCTACCATAGTGAGAATAGTGTACGTCACGCACCTCGAAACCAGCTCTTTCACGACTTAAACCTCCAGGGCCTAAAGCAGAAATACGACGTTTGTGCGTAATTTCTGATAATGGATTGGTTTGGTCTAAGAATTGAGATAACTGAGACGTTCCGAAGAATGAATTGATAACAGAAGAAAGTGTTCTTGCATTAATCAAATCAATTGGAGTAAATACTTCATTATCACGAACGTTCATACGCTCACGGATTGTTCTAGCCATACGCGCTAAACCAACACCAAACTGAGCGAATAATTGCTCTCCTACGGTACGTACACGACGATTGCTTAAGTGATCGATATCATCGATTTCAGCTTTAGCATTAGTTAAACGTACTAAGTATTTGATAATAGATATAATGTCTTGTTTGTTTAAAACTTTTGATTTTAAAGAAACATCTAAACCTAATTTTTTATTGATTTTATATCTACCTACTTCTCCTAAATCATAACGTTTGTCAGAGAAGAATAATTTTTCAATAATACCTCTAGCTGTTTCATCATCCGGCGCTTCACTACCACGTAATTGTTGGTAGATATGTTTTACCGCTTCTAATTCAGAGTTAGATGTATCTTTATTTAAGGTATTGTAGATGATAGAATAATCACCACTCATTTCTTCTTTTTGTAAGAAAACAGTAGCGATACCCATTTCTACTATCAAAGCTGCATTGTCTTCGTCTAAGATGCTATCGCGATCTAAAACTACTTCGTTACGCTCAATAGTTACTACTTCACCGGTATCTTCATCAACGAAATCTTCTGTCCAGCTACGCAATACTCTTGCTGCTAAACGACGACCAATATGAGGTGCTAAGCTTTTCTTATCAGCTTTCACTTCATCAGCCATTCCAAATAATTCTAAGATATCTTTATCTGTTTCGTAACCTATAGCACGTAATAAAGTCGTTACTGGGAATTTCTTTTTACGATCGATATATGCATACATTACATTGTTGATGTCTGTAGCAAATTCCATCCATGCTCCTTTGAAAGGAATAACACGAGCAGAATATATTTTAGTTCCGTTAGGGTGAACACTTTGTCCAAAAAACACACCAGGAGAACGGTGTAATTGAGAAACAACAACACGCTCAGCACCATTGATTACAAACGTACCACGTGGTGTCATGTATGGGATATTACCCAAAAACACATCTTGAACGATAGTTTCGAAATCAACGTGCTCTTCGTCGTTACAGCTTAATTTTAATTTAGCTTTTAACGGCACCGAATACGTTAATCCTCTTTCCATACACTCTTCGATAGTGTAACGAGGTGGATCGATGAAGTAATCTAAGAATTCTAAAACGAAGATGTTACGAGTGTCGGTGATAGGGAAATTCTCTTGAAATACCCTAAACAATCCTTCATTGTCTCGCTTATCTGGCGTAGTTTCTAATTGGAAAAAATCTTGAAACGATTGAAGCTGAATAGCTAATAAATCAGGTGTTTCAGCTACGTCTTGAATTTTCCCGAAATTAATGCGACCGCTTGCGGTTCTCTTTTTCGTAATTGCCATAGTAAATGTATCTCCTTTTTATCTAAAACAAAAAAATCCTCAACACGAGAATAGCTCCCCGAGTTCAGGTTTAAATGTATTAATTTGACAGATTTTTGATCAAAATTTGTTTTTGCACGTGCTTGCTTTCCCCAAAAAGGGACGCAAATATACTAATACCCGTTGGAAATAACAAATTCTAGTTGACTTTTTCCCTTTTTTAGCAATTTTTAACAACTAGAAATTAATATATACTTTACCTATTAACTATAATGCATTTATTATCATTAACTTACGAAAATAAACAGCACTATACAATAATTATACCAAAATTACTCTTGCTGGCTTTTTTCAATTATCAGCTGTGCTTGACTATAATATTTCTGAGCCGTTTGGGTATCTCCTTTAGCCTGATACAATTGCATGGCAATTTGAAGGGCGTCTAAATCCTCTGGGTTCATTTTAAGCACTTGCTCTATATAGGCAATGGCCTTGTTCATATCACCCACATTTGCCGCTGCAATGGCCGCATTGATATAAGCAGTCTCGTTATTGCTATCAAAGGTCAATGATTTATCGAAATACGTAAGTGCGTTGATAAAATCCTTTTGGGCTAAACATTGTGCTGCCTTATAGGCATTGCGCTCTGGATCATTTTTAAGAATAGCATATAAAACCGTCTCGTCGGCATTAACGGACGCTACCATACTTTTTGGAGGGAAATACCCACCCTGTAATAAGTTTTTGTCGACAAAACGAGAAAATAAAATACAGTAATCCCAAGCTTTGTCATAGCGTTGTCCATAACGAACATAATCTACAATCCAAGGCAAATGCATGCTCTTTACATATTGTTGTAGTGGCTCGAAACAATTCGTAGCAACGATTATTGAATCTTTAGATGAACGTGTTAACTCGTGCAACTTAATCGTTGCTTGTTTCATTCCATTCATATAATAATCCGTTTCAAAATATCCAAAAGCACCATTTACCCCACCTTCTAATTCGTTGAAGTAAACTATTTGATGCGGATGATTTTTCATCATCCATTTCAATGGTAAAAACATACCAAGACCAACCAAGGCAATGATTATTACAGAAGCATATGGCTTAGGCAACCATTGTTTCAAACTT
>Ga0255139_1000678_pt1 | contig 10125 bp, 7 predicted proteins | sample Law_Colum_RepB_8_FD_188549 | JGI IMG/M metagenome (GOLD analysis project Ga0255139, IMG submission 188549) | Freshwater microbial communities from St. Lawrence River, New York, United States - Law_Colum_RepB_8d | ecosystem: Environmental > Aquatic > Freshwater > River | place: USA: New York...
CCCTTTTTGCAAGCCAAGGGCCTGCAGGTGCGCTACCCAATGACGGTACACGGCTTGCGTGGCTGGTTCCAAAAACACCATTTCACAGCCTTGCAGGGGGCGGATCTGGCCATTGCGCCGGGCACCACCCTGGGGGTGATGGGCGAGTCTGGCTCGGGCAAATCGAGTCTGGCGCAGGCGGTGTTGGGCTTGATCCCGTTCCATGGCGAGTTGTCTTTGGGTGGGCAAACCTGGCAAGGCGTACCGGCGCTGGACAAGCCCCTTCGGCAGCAAGTGCAGGTGGTTTTCCAGGACCCGTATGGCAGCCTGTCACCGCGCATGACGGTCGGGGAAATCGTCTCCGAGGGCCTGCGACTTCACCAGCCCCGCTTGAGCGAGGACGAGGTGGAAGCCCGGGTCTTGGCCACTTTGGGCGAGGTGGGTTTGAAGGCGGCCGAGCACGCCGATCTGCTCAACCGTTACCCCCATGCATTCTCGGGCGGGCAAAGGCAGCGCATTGCCTTGGCCCGCGCCTTGGTGGTTGAACCGCGTTTGCTGGTCCTCGATGAACCCACCAGTGCCCTGGACGTGACGGTGCAAAAACAAATCCTGCTGTTGCTGCAGGCCTTGCAGAAAAACCGCAACATGGCGTACCTGTTGATCACCCATGACATCGATGTGTTGCGGGCAATGGCGCACCAAGTGGTGGTCCTGCAAGGCGGACAGGTGGTGGAATCGGGCCGGGCCGAGCAGGTGTTGGGGAGTCCCGCACACCCCTACACCCGCAGTTTGCTGGCGGCTTTCCCGGCCGAAAATGAATCACCAAACCATCCGGGTTTCCCTTAAAAATCACACACTTAGCGCGTTTTTCGGCTAAAATATTGCCTTCACGACCAAACGGGCGGGTTTTCACCGCCCGTTTTTTTTGGTCTCACTTTTTAACGTTGACATCGCAAAGCTCTGTGGCACTGCAGCAAATTGTTCAAGAAACCGTGACCGGCCTGGGCTATGACCTGGTCGAAATCGACCGCACCGCGGGGGGGTTGTTGCGCATCACCATCGACTGGCCATGGCAACCCGGAACTGAGCAGTTCATCAATGTGGAAGACTGCGAAAAGGTCAATCGTCAGCTGCAATTCGCCCTCGAAGTCGATGGCGTGGCTTACAACCGACTCGAGGTGTCGTCCCCTGGCATCGACCGTCCTTTGCGCGATGCCCAGGATTTCCAGCGTTTTGCCGGTGAACTGATCGACATCACCCTGAAGGCCCCGATGGGTGAGAACGCAGGGGGCCTGGTCAGCGCCAACCGCAAAAAGTTTCGCGGCACGCTGGAGCGAACAGCCGCCGGCGATGGGTGGCAAATCGTCTGGCGCGATGAGCCCGCCGCCAAGCCTGGACAAAGAATCAGTCAAAAAAGAGCCTCCGCACCCCTGCATGTGCTGGGGTTCACATTGGATGAGTTGCGTGACGCCCGTTTGGCGCCCGTGGTGGATTTCAAAGGGCGCAAGCCCAAGGTTGAGGCCTGACCCGGCAGCCGGGTTTCGGGCATTTTTATCGGGTCTTGTTAGCAGACCCAGTGGAACAGGAGAGTTGAGTCATGAATCGCGAAATGTTGATGTTGGTCGAAGCCATCTCACGTGAAAAGAACGTCGAGCGCGACGTGGTTTTTGGCGCCGTGGAAGCCGCCTTGGCACAGGCCACCAAAAAGCTGTACGCCGGCGACGTGGACATCCGCGTGTCAATGGACCGCGACAGCGGCAATTACGAGACTTTCCGACGCTGGCATGTGGTGCCCGATGAAGCGGGTCTGCAATTGCCCGATCAAGAAATACTGCTGTTCGAAGCCAAAGAGCAAATTCCCGACATCGAGGTGGACGAGTACATCGAAGAGTCGATCGAATCCCTGCCGATTGGTCGCATTGGCGCCATGGCCGCCAAGCAAGTCATCCTGCAAAAAATCCGTGACGCCGAGCGCGAAATGCTGCTCAATGATTTCATGTCGCGTGGCGAGAGGATTTTTGTCGGCACGGTCAAACGCATGGACAAGGGCGACATCATTTGCGAAGCCGGACGCATCGAAGGGCGTCTGCGTCGCGGCGAAATGATCCCCAAGGAAAACTTGCGCAGTGGCGACCGTGTGCGCGCCATGATCATGGAAGTGGACATGACCTTGCGCAGTGCGCCCATCCTGCTGTCACGTTCGTCCCCCGAATTCATGATCGAACTCTTCCGCCAAGAAGTGCCCGAGATCGAACAGGGCCTGCTGGAAATCAAAACCTGCGCCCGTGATCCCGGCTCACGCGCCAAGATTGCGGTGCTGTCACACGACAAACGTGTGGATCCGATTGGCACGTGTGTCGGCGTGCGTGGCACCCGTGTCAATGCCGTCACCAACGAGCTCGCTGGCGAGCGCGTGGACATCGTTTTGTGGAGCGATGACCCTGCCCAGTTCGTGATTGGCGCCCTGGCCCCTGCCAATGTGCAGTCCATCGTGGTTGACGAAGAGAAGCACGCCATGGATGTGGTGGTCGACGAAGAGAATCTGGCCATCGCGATCGGCCGTGGTGGTCAGAACGTGCGTCTGGCTTCCGACCTCACCGGCTGGAAGATCAACATCATGGACGCCGCCGAATCCGCCCAGAAGCAGGCCGAAGAAACGACGGGCATCCGCCAGTTGTTCATGGAAAAGCTCGATGTGGACCAGGAAATTGCCGACATCCTGATCAGCGAGGGTTTCACCAGCTTGGAAGAAGTGGCCTATGTGCCTATTCAGGAGATGCTGGAGATCGAAAGTTTTGACGAGGACACCATCAATGAGCTGCGCAGCCGCGCCAAAGATGCCTTGCTGACCCTTGAAATCGCGCGCGAGGAAAGCGTGGAAGACGTTTCCCAAGATCTGCGCGACCTGCCGGGCTTGACGCCCGAGCTGATTTCCAAACTGGTTGCAGCCGGCATCCACACCCGTGACGACCTGGCAGACCTGGCCACCGACGAATTGACCGAAATCACCAGCCAAACCGCCCAGGATGCCACCGCCCTGATCATGAAAGCCCGCGAACATTGGTTCGCTGGCCAGGCCTGAAGCTGTTGGAGGCTTGAACAAAATTATGTCCAGTACCACTGTTGCCGAGTTCGCCAATGAACTCAAAAAATCTGCCGAAGTCCTGTTGGATCAATTGCGATCCGCAGGCGTGACGAAGGCCTCCGCCAGCGACGATCTGACCGATGCCGACAAGCAAAAATTGCTCAGCTATCTGCAGGCCAGCCACGGTACGGTTTCGGCTGACCGCAAAAAGATCACGCTGGTGAAAAAATCCACCAGCGAAATCAAACAGGCCGATGCGTCGGGAAAGGCCCGCACCATTCAGGTTGAGGTGCGCAAAAAACGCACGCTCATCAAGCGTGACGATGAGGCCGCCACGCCAGCCGACATGGCACAAGCTGACCATGCCGATCTGGCGCGCCGTGAAGAAGAAGCCAGGCGACAGGCCGAATTGATCAGCCGTCAAGAAGAAGAGTTGGCGGAAAAGCGTCGCCTGCGTGAAGCACAGGAGGCGCAGGAACGCGCCGAAATGGCTGCGCGTGAAGCCCAGGCTCAAGCTGAAGCCCAGGCCTTGGCCGACGCTGCTGCTTTGGCAGCGGGGCAGGCGGTGACCGCGAAGTCCCCACTCAGCCGTGCTGAACGTGAGCAATTGGCGCGTGCGGAGGCGGCCAGCATCAACGCCGCCTCACAAGCCAAACTGGCTGGCACACCTTCCCCCGAAGACCAAGCCCTGGAAACCGCAGCGGCCAAAGCCAAAGCCGACCAGGCTGCGCGGGATGCCGCTGTTCTGAAGGCGGCTGCCGACTCGAAAGCCAAAGCCGAGGAAGAGACCGCTCGGGCGCAGGAACTCGATGCCCGCCGTCGCAAAGCCCTGGCTGAGGCCGAAGCCATTCGCAGCATGATGAATGCGCCGAAAAAGGTCCTGGTGGCCAAAAAAGAAGAGCCCAAGGCAGAAGCCAAGCCCTCGGTCAAAGGCACCCTGCACAAACCGGCTGGCACACCTGCGCCGGGCGCCCGTGCGGCGGCTCAGGCTGCCGCGCCGGCCTCACCAGGTGGCAACAAAGAAGTCAAATCCGCCAAACTGTCCTCCAGCTGGGCCGGTGATCCGGCCAAGAAAAAGGCCATCCCCACCCGTGGCGATACCAGCGGGGGTGTGGGACGCAACAACTGGCGCACCGGCCCGCGCGGTCGCCGTGGCGGTGACCGTGACCGTGACGAGGACCTCAACCAGAATGCCCCGGCAGAAGTGCGCGTGCTCGAAGTGCATGTGCCTGAAACCATCACCGTGGCCGAGTTGGCGCACAAAATGGCGATCAAGGCCTCCGAGGTGATCAAGCACCTGATGAAACTCGGCCAGATGGCCACCATGAACCAGCCGCTGGACCAGGACACCGCCATGATCGTGGTGGAAGAAATGGGCCACAAGGCCGTGGTGGCCGCCCTGGACGATCCGGAAGCGTTCACCGACGAGGAAGTGTCGGACCAACAAGCCGAGTCCTTGCCGCGTGCCCCGGTGGTCACCGTCATGGGCCACGTCGACCACGGCAAAACCTCCTTGCTGGACTACATCCGCCGCGCCAAAGTGGCCTCGGGCGAAGCCGGTGGCATCACGCAGCACATTGGCGCCTACCACGTCGAGACACCTCGCGGCATGATTTCCTTCCTGGACACCCCCGGTCACGAAGCCTTCACGGCCATGCGGGCCCGAGGCGCGCAGGCCACCGACATCGTCATCCTGGTGGTGGCGGGTGACGACGGCGTGATGCCGCAGACCAAGGAAGCCATCAAACACGCGAAAGCGGCAGGTGTGCCGATCGTGGTGGCCATCAACAAGATGGACAAGCCCGACGCGAACGTCGAACGCGTTCGTGCCGAGTTGATCGCAGAAGAGGTGGTGCCCGAAGAATTCGGTGGCGATTCTCCTTTTGTGTCGGTCTCGGCCAAAACCGGCCTGGGCATCGACGATCTGCTCGAGCAGGTGCTTTTGCAGGCCGAAGTGCTGGAACTCAAGGCGCCGGTGCAAGCCGCTGCCAAGGGCCTGGTCATCGAAGCCCGTCTGGACAAGGGCCGTGGTCCCGTGGCCACGATCCTGGTGCAATCGGGCACCCTGAACACCGGCGACGTGGTGCTGGCAGGCCAGACATTTGGCCGTGTGCGCGCCATGCTCGACGAAAACGGCCAGCCCATCAAGACTGCGGGCCCATCGATCCCGGTCGAAATCCAGGGTCTGACCGAAGTGCCGCAAGCAGGTGACGAGTTCATGGTCATGGGCGACGAGCGCCGGGCCCGCGAAATCGCCACTTACCGTGCAGGCAAGTTCCGCAATACCAAGCTGGCCAAACAGCAGGCGGCCAAGCTCGAAAACATGTTCACCGACATGTCGGCGGGCGAAGTCAAGATGCTGCCCATCATCATCAAGGCCGATGTGCAGGGCTCGCAGGAAGCCTTGGGCACATCCTTGCTCAAGTTGTCGAACGAGGAAGTCAAGGTCCAGCTGGTCTATGCCGGCGTGGGCGGCATCAGCGAGTCGGACATCAACCTGGCCATCGCCTCCAAAGCCATCGTGATCGGTTTCAACGTGCGCGCCGATGCCGGTGCCCGCAAACTGGCCGAAGGCAATGGCGTGGACATTCGCTACTACAACATCATTTATGACGCTGTGGACGAGCTCAAGGCCGCCATGTCGGGCATGCTGGCACCCGAGCAACGCGAAGAGGTCATCGGCACTGCCGAGATCCGCACCGTGTTCGTGGCGTCCAAGATCGGTACCGTTGCGGGCTGTATGGTCACCTCGGGCACGGTCAACCGCAATGCCAAATTCCGCCTGTTGCGCGACAACGTGGTCATCTACACCGGTGAACTCGACTCGCTCAAGCGACTCAAGGACGATGTGCGCGAAGTCAAGGAAGGCTTCGAGTGCGGTATCAAGCTCAAGAACTACAACGACATCAAGGAAAACGACCAACTCGAATTCTTCGAAGTCAAGGAAATCGCGAGAACGCTGTAAATGGCGCGCAAAAAGCCTTCGTCCGTTCCCAATCGCGGTTTCCGCGTGGCCGACCAGATCCAGCGCGATTTGGCCGAGTTGATCGCGCGTGAGTTGAAAGACCCGCGCGTGGGGATGGTCACGCTCAATGCGATCGAAGTGACGCCCGACTACGCCCATGCCAAGGTCTTTTTCAGTGTCCTGACAGGCAACCCCGAAGAGACCACGGAAGGCCTGAACGCCGCAGCGGGTTTTTTGCGCAATGGCCTGTTCAAGCGTTTGCATATCCACACCGTGCCGACTTTGCATTTCCTGTTTGACCGCACCACTGAACGTGCGTCCGACATGAATGCGCTGATCGCCAAGGCTGTCTCGTCCCGCGCCCAGGAGGACTGAACATGCACGCGCCACGCACACGGGTGCAACGGCGCCCTGTGCACGGGGTGCTGCTGCTCGACAAGCCGCTGGGTCTCTCCAGCAACCAGGCCTTGCAAAAGGCCAAGTGGTTGTTGCGCGCCGAAAAGGCAGGGCACACCGGAACCTTGGACCCACTGGCCACCGGCGTGCTGCCTTTGTGTTTCGGTGCGGCCACCAAATTCAGCCAACAGCACCTGAATGCGGACAAGACCTATGAAACCACGGTTCGTTTGGGTTCGAAAACCAGCACCGTCGATGCCGAAGGCGAGGTGATCGCTGTACGAAAAGTGTCATGTTCAGCGGGTATGGTTGTGGAAGTGCTGGACCGGTTCATGGGCCCGATCAGCCAGGTGCCACCGATGTACAGCGCCCTGAAAAAAGACGGCAAGGCCCTCTACGAATACGCCCGCGAAGGCGAAACTGTGGAGCGAGCCCCTCGCGATGTGGTGATCCATGACCTGGAGTTGCTGGACATGCAGCTGCAAGGCGATGCCCCTTTTTTGCGCTTGCGCGTGTCGTGCAGCAAAGGCACGTACATCCGCACCTTGGGAGAAGACATCGCCGAGGCCTTGGGCTGCGGCGGCCACTTGACGGCGCTGCGCCGGGTGCAAACGGGCCCGTTCGAGGTGTCGCGGTGCGTGACCCTGGAAGCGTTTGAAGCCATGGGCGAGAGTGACCGGCTGGATGCGCTGCAGCCGGTGGACGCACTGCTGCCGGGCTACGCCGAGGTGAGCCTGGACAGCGAGAACGCGGGTCGGTTTTTGAGTGGGGTGCGCCGACGCGGCCCTTGGAATGATTGCGATCAAGTCGTGGTGTATGGAGAACATCCTCGTGCATTGCTGGGAACAGCGCATGTGCATGGCGGCGAATTGATTCCGGGTCGATTGTTGAGCCCGATCGAAATTCAACAGATTTTGGAAAAATCACCTGCCAACGAGCCATTGCTGGCCGCGCAGGTTTAAAGGAAGAGAAAGCATGAGCAAGCAAATTCGCAACATCGCCATCATCGCGCACGTTGACCACGGCAAAACCACCATGGTCGACCAGCTGCTGCGGCAGTCGGGCACCTTCGCCGAACACGAAAAAGTGGTCGACACCGTGATGGACAACAACGCCATCGAACGCGAGCGGGGCATCACCATCCTGGCCAAGAACTGCGCCGTGAGCTGGCAAGGCACCCACATCAACATCGTGGACACCCCCGGCCACGCGGACTTCGGCGGTGAAGTCGAACGCGCCCTGTCCATGGTCGACGGCGTGGTCTTGCTGATCGACGCGCAAGAAGGGCCCATGCCCCAAACCCGTTTTGTGACCAAGAAGGCGCTGGCCCTGGGCCTCAAGCCCATCGTGGTCGTCAACAAGGTGGACAAGCCCGGTGCCAACCCCGACAAAGTGGTGAACGCCGCTTTCGACCTGTTTGACAAGCTCGGGGCCAACGACGAGCAGCTGGACTTTCCCGTGGTGTACGCCTCCGGCATCAACGGCTGGACATCGCTGGAAGAGGGCGCGCCGGGTGAACAATGGGGCCCCGACATGTCGGCCCTGTTCAACACCGTGCTCAAGCACGTCAAGCCCAATGCGGGTGATCCGGCCGCGCCGCTGCAACTGCAGATTTCCGCGCTCGACTTTTCGACTTTCGTGGGCCGCATCGGCGTGGGCCGCATCAGCCAGGGCACCATCAAGCCCAACATGGACGTGGTGGTGATGGAAGGCACGGACGGCTCGACCATCAAGGGCCGCGTCAACCAGGTGCTGACCTTCCAGGGCCTGGACCGTGTGCAGGTGACCGAAGCCGGTCCCGGCGACATCGTGCTGATCAACGGCATTGCCGATTTGAACATCGGCGTGACGGTGACCGACCCCCTCAAGCCCACGCCACTGCCCATGCTCAAGGTGGACGAGCCCACGCTGACCATGAATTTCTGCGTCAACACCTCGCCTTTGGCCGGGCGGGAAGGCAAATACGTGACCAGCCGCCAGATCTGGGACCGCCTGCAAAAAGAGCTGCAACACAACGTGGCCCTGCGCGTGAAGGAAACCGACGAAGACGGTATCTTTGAAGTGGCCGGTCGCGGTGAATTGCACCTGACCATCTTGCTGGAAAACATGCGCCGCGAAGGCTACGAGCTGGCCGTCTCCAAGCCCCGCGTGCTGTACCGCGACATCAATGGCGAGCGCCATGAGCCGATCGAACTGGTCACCGCCGACATCGAAGAAACCCACCAGGGCGGCGTGATGCAGGCTTTGGGTGAGCGCAAGGGCGAGCTGGTCAACATGGAACCCGATGGCCGTGGTCGCAACATATTTGACGGTTACGAGCCGCACAAAGGTGAAATCGGTGGCCGCAAAAACGGTGTGCTGATCTCTATGGACGACGGTGAAATCTTCACTTATGCCCTGGGCAAGCTCGATGACCGTGGCCGCATGTTCGTCAAGGCCAACGACCCGGTGTACGAAGGCATGATTGTGGGCATCCACAGCCGTGACAACGACCTGGTGGTCAACGCCACCCGCACCAAGCAGTTGACCAACTTCCGTGTGTCCGGCAAGGAAGACGCGATCAAGATCACGCCCCCGATCGACCTGACCCTCGAGTACGGCGTCGAGTTCATCGAGGACGATGAGCTGGTCGAAATCACGCCCAAGAGCGTGCGTCTGCGCAAGCGCTTCCTGAAGGAAAGCGACCGCAAGCGCAACAAGTGATCTGGGTCCGGTCATGAAGATGACGCACGGCATGGCCGTTTGGGTCATGGTGGGCAACACCGCCTTGTGGTCCATGGCCGGGGTGGTGACGCGACACCTGGAGCAGGCCCGCAGCTTTGAGGTGACCTTCTGGCGCAGCTTTTTCACCGTGCTGTCGCTGCTGGTCATCCTGCCGCTTTGGCAGGGCAGAGGTGCTTTGGCCAGATTGCCCTGGCGCAGCCGCTATTTCTGGTTGTCCGGCTTGTGCTGGAGTGTCATGTTCACCGCCTTCATGGTGGCGCTGACTTTGACGGCCGTGGCCAATGTGCTGATCACCATGGCGGTTGGTCCTTTGCTCACGGCCTTGATCACGCGTGTGTTTTTGGGTCACCGCTTGCCGGCGCGAACCTGGGTGGCCATTGGCTTGGCAGGCATCGGCATTGGCTGGATGTACGGCAGTCAGCTCAGTCTGGGCGACCCGAATTTCCTGGTGGGTTCGCTGGTGGCTTTGTGTGTGCCGATGGCGGGCGCAGTCCAATGGACCTTGGTGCAAAAAAGCCAGAGCGAAGGGCAAAACCTGGACCTGGTGCCCTCTGTTCTGCTGGGCGCCATCATGTCTTCTTTGTTGACACTGCCACTGGCCATGCCGTTTCAGGCCTCTGCACATGACGTGGGCTTGTTGGCTGCGCTGGGCTTGTTTCAGCTGGCCATTCCGTGTGCTTTATCGGTGGTGTGTGCCCGCGTTCTCAAGGCGCCCGAGGTGGCCTTGCTGGCTTTGCTGGAAATCGTGTTTGGCATCGCACTGGCGTGGTGGGGCGCCAACGAAGCACCTCAATCGAGTGTCCTGTGGGGTGGGTCCCTGGTCCTGGGGGCTTTGCTCATGAACCAATGGTTAGGCTGGAGGCAAAACAATGTCTGATGTCATCGCACAAATCCAAGGCCGCATCGGCTGCATCACCCTGAACCGTCCCAAGGCGCTGAACGCGCTGTCGCTGGACATGGTGCGCCAGATCACCAC
>Ga0255139_1000685_pt1 | contig 10071 bp, 8 predicted proteins | sample Law_Colum_RepB_8_FD_188549 | JGI IMG/M metagenome (GOLD analysis project Ga0255139, IMG submission 188549) | Freshwater microbial communities from St. Lawrence River, New York, United States - Law_Colum_RepB_8d | ecosystem: Environmental > Aquatic > Freshwater > River | place: USA: New York...
GTCTGTACCCACCCCCGAAAACACCTTGGTGTTTGCCGCCATCATGGGCTTCCTCTGGCTTGGCGTGGCCCCGTTGGTGACGGGCTTCATCGGCGAGACCTTTGGTTTGCGATGGCAAGCCATGCTGGGCGGTATCGCCTTCATGAGCCACCAGTTGGGCAGTTTCATGGGCGCGCTGGGCGGCGGCATGGTGTTTGACGCCATGGGCTCGTACAACCGGGCCTTGCAAGTGGGCGTGTGCGTGGGCTTGCTGGCGGGCATGGTGCAAATGGCCATGGCCTTCATGTCGGCCATGCCACCTGCTCAGCCCAAGCTGGCTTAAAAAGGCAGCGGGCAGTGGGCAGCGCGAAGGGATCGTGCTTTTCAAATCCCCAGCTGCTTGGCGGCCAGCTCTTTCATGATCTCTTCGGCCCCGCCGCCGATCATCATCACCTTGACTTCGCGGTAAACCCGCTCGCTCACGGTGCCGCGCATGTAGCCCATGCCGCCCAGCAGCTGCACGGCAGCGTCGGCGCAAAACTGCATGGTCTGGGTGGCGTGGTTTTTGAGCAGACACACCTGCGCCACCCACTCGGCACCGGTCTGGCCTGCATCGGCCTGCTGCGTCACGGCATCGACCCAAGCTTGCGTGGACGAGATGCGCATTTGCATGTCCATCAACTTGTGGCGGATCGCTTGGCGTTCAATCAAAGCCGCGCCAAAGGTCTGGCGCTGGCGTGCCCAGTCCAGCGCTTCGTCAAAGCAAGCCTGCGCAAAGCCCAGTGCCATGGCCGACATGGCCAGGCGCTCGCCGTTGAAGTTGCCCATGATCATCTTGAAACCTGCGCCTTCTTCACCCAGGCGGTAACGCTGGGGCACACGCACGCCGTCAAAGTGCAGTTGTGCGGTGTCCGAGCTGTGCCAGCCCATCTTGTGCAATCGTGTGCGCGAGATGCCGGGCGCGTCACCCGGCACCACGACCATCGAGATGCCGCTGGCTCCCTTGCTGGCCGGGTTGGTGCGCACGGCCAGGGTGATCCAGTCGGCGCGCAGGCCCGAGGTGATGAAGACTTTTTCACCGTCGATCACATAGTCAGCACCTTCGGCGCGGGCGGTGGTGCGCAGGCTGGCCACGTCGGAGCCGCCGCCGGGCTCGGTGATGGCCAGTGCTGCGATGCGCTCGCCGCGCAACACAGGCGGCACCACTTCGGTTTGTAACTCGGCGCTGCCGTGCGCCATCACAGGCGGCAAACCAATGTTGTGAGAAAACAGGCTGGCCATCACGCCGCCGCTGCCGCCGTGACGCGCCAGGGTTTGCGACAGCATGTTGCGTGCGCGCCAGGGCGCGGGTGTGCCGCCCAGGTGTTCGGGGTAGCCCAGGCCCAGCAGGCCCAGATCGGCGGCTTGCTTGTAGAGGCTGCGGTCAAATTGACCGGCTTCTTCCCAGGCGGCCACATGCGGAGCGATGGCTTGTTGGGCAAAACGCTCCACGGTGGCTTGCAGGCTTTGCAGGTCTTCGGCTGTGAAATCAGTGGTGTTCATGCGGCGTCTTTCCATTGCACCAGCACCTGGCCGGGGCCCACTTGCTGGCCCACGCTGGCCGAGAGGCTGTGCACCACCGCATCGCGTGGGGCACACAAAATGTGTTCGAGCTTCATCGATTCAATCACCAGCACGGCATCGCCTTGCTTGACCAGCTGACCTTCTTGCACATGCAGCGCGATCAGCTTGCCGTTGAAAGGCGCGCGCAGCGACTGCGCCGCTTGTGCGCTCGCGCCTGTGCTGGGGGCACTGTGGCTTTGTTCGGTGAGCCACAGCTCCAAGAATTCGGGGCCCTGCAGTTGCACATGCCAGCGTTGGACCGCGCCATTGCAGGCCACTGCGCGGGCTTGCCAGAGGCAGCCGTTCAGCGTGATGTGCTGCAGATCGCTGCTGCGTTGTATGTGCGCCTCATGCGTGGCATCTTGGATTTGGATGCGCACTTGGCCCTGCCCCAGCTCCTGCAAGTTCAGCGCCAGGACCTCTTCACCTAGTCCCATGCGCACAGGCCGCGTGAAGGGGCTGGGCATCGCGGCGGCGGGCGCTTGGTGTGCATAGAGCACAGCCAGCACGGCCACACTGCGTGCATCGTCCGTGGATTGCAGACGTTCGCGCACCGAGTCGGCTTGCTCGGTCAAAAACGGAATCAAGGCCTCGCCCGCACGGAACACTTGGTGTTGCAAGCAGGCCGCCAAGAACGCCCGGTTGGTGGGCAAGCCCAGCAGCGTGGTCTGGTTCAGGCCTGCGCACAGCTTGTCAATGGCCTCGCTGCGCGTGGGCGCGTGGGCGATCAGCTTGCCCAGCATGGCGTCGTAATGTGGCGTCACGACTGCGCCCGCATGCAGCGCATGGTCAAAGCGCAAACCTTCGGGGGCAGCAAAGGTCTGCACGGTGCCGGTCTGCGGCGTGAAGTGTTCGTCTTCGGCGCACAAGCGCACCTCGATGGCGTGGCCTTGCAGCTGCACATCGGCTTGCATCAGCGGCAGCAGTTCACCGCGTGCGATGCGAAGTTGCCACTCCACAAGGTCGAGCCCTGTGAGCATTTCGGTGACCGGGTGTTCCACCTGCAAGCGGGTGTTCATCTCCATCAAATAGAACGGCTTGTCGTTTTGGGCTTCGTTCAGCAAAAACTCCACCGTGCCCGCACCCACATAGCCCGCCGATTGCGCCAACGCAATGGCCGCTTGCCCCAGTTGCGCGCGCAGCGCAGCATCCACCGCCGGGCTGGGTGATTCTTCGATGATTTTTTGGTGACGCCGTTGAACCGAACAATCGCGCTCGCCCAGGTGGATGCAGTGGCCATGCTGGTCGGCCATGATTTGCACCTCGATGTGGCGGGGGCGCAGCAAGGCGCGCTCCATCAGCAAGTCGCCGTTGCCAAACCCGGCCAAGGCTTCAGAGCGCGCGCTGTGCAGTGCGGGCAGCAGTTGCGCCATGTCGGTCACCAGGCGCATGCCGCGCCCGCCGCCCCCGGCCACGGCTTTCACCATGAGCGGCAAGCCCAGCTGCTCGGCTTGTGCAGTGAAGGTGGCATCGCTTTGGTCTGCGCCAAAGTAGCCCGGCAGGCAGGGCACACCGTGCGTCATGGCCAGCGCTTTGGCCGCCGATTTGCTGCCCAATGCGCGAATGGCGGCAGGCGGTGGGCCGACCCAGGTGAGGCCCGCGTCGATCACCGCTTGCGCAAACTCGGCGTTTTCGCTCAAAAAGCCATAACCCGGGTGCACCGCATCGGCTCCGGTGGCCTGCGCGGCCGCCAGCAGTTTGTCGATGCGCAAATACGAATCAGCGGACAGCGTGCCGCCCAATGCGACGGCGGTGTCGGCTTCGTGCACATGCAAGGCGTCGCGGTCGGCGTCGGAATAAACGGCCACCGTCTGGATGCCCATCTGGCGGGCCGTGCGGATGACACGTCGGGCGATTTCGCCCCGGTTGGCGATCAACAGGCGGGTGACGGTGTTGGGCAAAGTGGTGGACAAGGTCGATGTCATGCAGGGTCCTTGACAGAAAGTGTCCAAGGCGCAGGCTGTTTGCGTGCAAACGCGGCCAGACCTTGCGCCGCTTCGGCGCTGCGCAGGCCTTGTGCGAAGGCTTGTGCAGCGGCATCGCGCAAATCCGGCACCGGATTGCGCAGCTGCCTGAGCAGTTGCTTGGTGCTGGCCACTGCGCCGGGCGCAGCGCGCATGAGGCGCGTCAGTGTTTTGTGCCAGGCTTCGTTGCTGTCCTCTTCGATGACTTCATGCACCAAGCCCACTTGCAGCGCTTGTGCTGCGGTGTAGCTCAGGCCTTGCAGCAGGCACTGGCGTGCGGCACTCTCGCCCAGGCGCTGCCACACAAAAGGCGCAATCTGCGCAGGCGGCAGGCCCAGCGTGACCTCGGGCGTGCCGAGCAACGATCGTGCTGTGGCCACCACATGGTCGGCGCAGCACACCAGGCCAAAACCGCCGCCCATGGCCGCACCATCCACTCGGCACACCAGCAGCTGGGGCAGGGCGCTCAGGGCGTGCAGCAAGTCGCCAAAGCCACGGTTCATGGCCAGCAGCGGATCGGTTTCACCCTCTTGCAAAGGCTGACCGATCAGGCTGGCAAAGCCGCCCAAGCTGCCGCCTGCGCAAAAGGCCCCACCCGCTCCGGTCAGCACCACCATGCGCAGCGTGGCGTCTTGCGCTGCCCGCGCACAGGCTTGCAGCAAGCCGTCCACCAGCGCGTCGCTCAGGGCGTTGCGTGTGGCCGGATCGTTCATCGTCCAGGTCTCGACTGTGCCCTGGCGCTCGATCAACAAAGTGCTCATGCTTGTGGCCGCTTGGCAATGCCCATCATCTTGGACAAGATGCCCAGCATGACTTCATCGGCCCCGCCGCCAATCGAGGCCAGGCGGCCGTCTCGGTACATGCGCGAGACTTTGTTTTCCCAAGTGAAGCCCATACCGCCCCAGAACTGCAGGCAGGTGTCGGGCACGGTGCGGTTCAAACGGCCCGCTTTGAGCTTGGCCATGGTGGCCCACTCGGTCACGTCTTCACCGGCAATGTAGTGCTCGCAAGCCTGGTAGGTCAGGGCGCGCAGGCATTCCACATCGGCCTTGAGTTCGGCCAGCTTGAACTGCACCCACTGCTGGTCGGCCAGCGTGCTGCCAAACAGCTTGCGCTCTTGCGCCCACTCCACTGTCCATTGAATGCAGTTGGTCAGCGACTGCAGCGTGCTGGCCGCACACCACAGACGCTCTTCCTGGAACTGCTGCATTTGGTAGATGAAGCCCTGGCCCTCGGCCCCGATGCGGTAGCGCTGCGGCACACGCACTTCGTCAAAATAAATCAAGCCCGTGTCGCTGCTGTTCATGCCGATCTTTTTGATCTTTTTGCCCACCTCGATGCCGGGCAGCAGCTTGCCGTTTTCGCGCATGGGCACCATGACCAGGCTTTTGTTTTTGTGGATGGGCCCCTCGCCCGTGTTGACCAGCATGCACATCCAGTCGGCCTGCAGGCTGTTGGTGATCCACATCTTCTGGCCGCTGATCACGTAGTCGTCACCGTCTTTGCGGGCGTAGCTTTTGATGCCCGCCACATCGCTGCCCGCGCTGGGCTCACTCACGCCAATGCAACCCACCATGTCGCCCGCAATCGCCGGGGCCAAAAACTGCGCACGCAACTCGTCGCTGCCAAAGCGCGCCAAGGCGGGCGTGGCCATGTCGGTCTGCACGCCAATCGCCATGGGAATGCCGCCGCAGTCAATGTGCCCCAGCGCCTCGGCCATGGCCATGCTGTAGGAATAGTCCAGTCCCGCGCCGCCAAAAGCTTCGGGCTTGGTCAGGCCCAACAGGCCCAAGTTGCCCATCTTTTTGAAGACCTCATGCGCCGGAAAAATCTCGGCCGCTTCCCACTCGTCCACATGGGGGTTGATCTCGGCTTCGATGAAACGCTTGAGCGTGTTCTGGATCTCGCGGTGTTCGTGGGTGTATTGCATGGTGTGTCTCCGTGGGGGGGGTTCAGGGGTGCAGATCGAAGTGGCCAATGCTGTGCGCGTGCCCATTGAGGACGATCTCGACGGTGTGGCGACCTGGGTGGTGGGTGCGGGTGCTCATTTGGCGCAGCGACAGTGTTTTTTCGAGCACACCATGGCCGTGTGCATCGATCCGCACGGTGCTGCCTTTGAATACTTTGGGGCTGAGCGTGCCGTTGGCCTTGACGTAAAACACCCGCCAATCGGCCAATGCGCTGGCCGCCTGTGCAGTGGGGTTGTGCAATTGACAGCGCAAAGTCACGCTGTCGCCAATGCGGGCTGTTGAGGGGCTGATGCTCGCGCTTTGAACCTGCAAAGGGCTCACTTGCCCGTGGCCGAACAATGCCAGGGCCTGTGCATCACCGCGTTTGATGGCGGTGCGCAGGGCATGGCGCAGCAAGGCCTGCCGCGTAGCAGGTACGGGCGCATCGTCCAGCCATTGGCGTGCCATGCCTGTGAGCAACTCCGGGTGGTCTTTGCCGATGTCGTTCAGGTGGTTGGCCACCGAGCGGCGCACATAAGATGAGCTGTCGTCACGCAATCGGGCGAGCAGGGGCAGCACCGGTGACGGGTCGCGCACAAAGTCCGGCAAGCGTGCGGCCCAGGGCAAGCGGGGGCGCGTGGCTTCACTCACGGCGCGGCGCACATGGGCGTTGGGGTCGCTGGCCCACTCAGACAAGTGCGCCAAGGTGGCTTGTGTGTGCGCTTGCAAAAACGGCCGCAGGCTGAATTCCGCCGTGAAGCGTTGGGTCAGCGCGTGCTGCGCCTGCATGGCTTCGGGCAAGTGGTCCAAGCCATGCTCGACGATGTACATGCTGTGGGGCAAGTGATAAAAGCTGCTGGCCACATCGCCAGGGGACACAGGTTCACCGCGTGTGTCCAGCCCCATCGGCCGCCCCATGGTTTGAACCAAGAGCGGAGCCGCTTGCCGAAAATCACTGGGCAAAAATTGCCCCAGCACCCCGCTCAAGCGGCGGCCCCGATCCATCAAACCCAGCTGTTCAAAGTCTGCCCCAAGGGCGTGCTGCCATGCGGCCAGGCTCAGCGTCACGCCGGCTGATTTCAGGCCTTCGCCCAACTGCAGGGCGGCTGTCATGGGCAGCAGGTGTTTCAGTTCGGTGGCCATGTGCTGGGCCTCACATGCGTGCCACGCCAAAGCTCGTGGCGCGGGGTTGCCGGGCTGCAGCTTCCAAGCAGGTGTCCAGGCAAAAGCTCAACACGCTGCGGGTGTCGCGCGGGTCGATCACGCCGTCGTCGAGCACCAGACCGCTGGTGTAGAAAGCATCAGCCTGCGCTTCGAACAGGGCCACGATCTTGGCGAACTGGGCCTGCATCTTCTCGGGGTCGGGTGTGATGCCTTTGCGGGCCATGCCGGCTTCGGCCACGATCTGCATGGTGCGGGCGGCTTGCTCGCCGCCCATCACCGCTGTCTTGGCTCCCGGCCAGCTGAACAAAAAGCGCGGTGCATAACCTCGCCCGCACATGCCGTAGTTGCCCGCGCCAAACGAGGCCCCGCACTGGATCGTGATCTGCGGCACGGTGGCGTTGGTCACGGCCTGGATCATCTTGGAGCCGTGCTTGATCATGCCGCCTTGTTCGCTGTCTTTGCCCACCATGTAGCCTGTGGTGTTTTGCAAATACACAATGGGGTGGCCCAGCTGGCACATCCACTGGATGAAGTGCGTGGCCTTGTTGGCCCCGGCCACATCGATGGGGCCGTTGTTGCTGATGATGCCGACTGCATGGCCGCCGATGCGCGCTTGCGCGCACACCGTGGCCGCGCCAAACAGCGGTTTGAACTCCAAAAAGTCCGAGTCGTCCACCAAGCGCAAGATCACTTCGCGCATGTCGATGGGTTCGCGGTGGTGGGCGGGCATCAGGCCCAGCAGCTCTTCGGCGTCCAGGCGCGGGGGCTTGGCTTCCCGCTTGGAGTTGTGCGCAGGCCAGTCCCAACGGGCCACCACATCTCGAGCCGTGCCCAGCGCGTGGCGGTCGTCTTCGCACAGGTATTCACCCAGGCCCGACACGCTGGTGTGCATCTCGGCCCCGCCCAACTCTTCTTCGGTGGCCACTTCGCCCGTGGCTGCTTTCAGCAAAGGTGGCCCCGCCAGAAAGGCCCGCGAGCGGCCGCGCACCATGATCACGGTGTCACTCAGCCCCGGCATGTAGGCCCCGCCTGCGGTGCCCGAGCCGTGTTGCACGGTGAGCACGGGCAGGCCCGCCGCCGACAGGCGCGCCAGGTTGCGGAACAGGCTGCCCCCCAGCACAAAGCCCTCGACCTTGTACTGCATCAGGTTGGCCCCGGCGCTTTCGACCAGGTGCACAAAAGGCAGTTTGTTTTCAAGGGCGAGTTCTTGCACACGCAAGATCTTTTCGAGGCCACGCGCCTGAATCGCCCCGGCTTCGATGCCCGAGTCGCTGGCCACCACCATGCAACGTACACCACTGATGAAGCCAATGCCCGCGATCATGCCGCCGCCAGGTACTGATTTGGTTGGGTCGGGGGTGTCTTGCATGAAGCCCGCCAGCGCACACAGCGGCAAGAAGGGCGCACCGGGGTCGAGCAGCAAGGCCACGCGTTCACGCGGCAGCAGTTGCCCGCGTTTGTCGAACACCGGTTTGGATTGGGCCGAGGCAAGCGCTGCGCGGTCTTGCAGGGCATGCCATTGCGCCAGACGGGCCAGTGCGGCTTCGCGCCGCTGCTGAGCCACGGGGCTGTGCGGGTTCCAGGTGGATTCGAAATTCATTGGAATACCCTGGGGGTCACTGCGCGGTGAAAGCCGTCAAAGGGTTTGACGGCATCGCGTGTTTGCACATCGGTTTTGGCCACGGCTTGTTGCCAGCCCATGCGCATTTGCGGGCGGGCACCGTCCACGCGCAGCACCGTGCCGCTGATGAAGCTGGCAGCGGGCGAGAGCAAAAACACAATGGCGGCCGACGTTTCGGCTTCGGTGCCAAAGCGGCCTTGCGGCACCGTGTTGCGCATCTCGCGCAACATGGGGCCAGCCTCAGGCGGGTAGTGGTCCATGCCGCTGCTGGCGATGTAGCCCGGTGCCACGGCGTTCACACGCACGCCTTGTGCGGCCCACTCCAGCGCCGCCGTTTCGGTGAAGCTGACCATGCCTGCCCGCGCTGCGCCGCTGTGGCCCATGCCCGGCATCGAGCCCCACATGTCGGCCACGATGTTGACCACCGCGCCGCCGTGCTGTTGCATGCTTTGGTTGAAGCACTCACGCGCCACCAGAAAGCCACCGGTGAGGTTGGTGTCGATGACGGCTTGCCAGCCTTTGGCGCTGGTCTTGGCCAAGGGCGAGATGTATTGTCCGCCCGCGTTGTTGACCAAGCCATGAATGCGGCCATGCTGCTGAACCACCTGCGCGACCATGGCTTGGACATCGCCCTCACGCCGGATGTCGCAGCTGTGCCAACTGGCTTGGCCACCGTCACCCGTGATCTCTTGTGCGGTGGCGGTCAGTTTGTCGGGGTTGCGGCCCACCAGCACCACACGCGCGCCCAAGCTGGCGAGTTCGTGCGCGGTGCAGCGGCCAATGCCCGAGCCACCGCCGGTGACCAAGATCACTTGGCCCGAGAGCAGGCCGGGGGCAAAGACCGATCGGTAAGGCGTGGGTGTTGTCATGTGGGGTCTCTCAAAAACAAGGCCAGTGCAGCATCGGTCAAATCGTCCAGCGATGCGCGTGGGGAGCTTTTTTGTTTGGCTTTAGGAGTGGGCTTGGTGGCTGTTTCAGCAGGGGGTTGGTACCACTGCACGGCCCAATTGAGCGCGCCAAAAATCATCAAGCGCGCCAGCTGCACCGGGGCCTGCAGCTGCCCACTGGCGTGCAGCGCTTGCAGCACGGGCGTCCAGGCGGCTTCGTAGTCGTCCTTGATTTGCGTGATGGTCTGGCGCTGCTCGGCGTTCAGGGACCGCCATTCATACAGCATCACCGGAATGAAATCGCTGTCAGGCCCCAGCAGCACATCGAACTGGTTGCGGATCAGGGCGCGCAGTTGTTCGCGTGGGGGCAGGTCATCCGGCAGACCTGCGCGTGCGGCTTCTTGGCGCTGACTGGCCTGCTTCATGCCCTCGACCATCACCGCCAGCAACAGGTCTTGTTTGTTGCCGAAGTGATAAAACGGCGAGCCCGGCTGCATGCCCACCAGCGCCGCGATCTCTCGCGTGCTGGTGGCGTCGTAGCCCTTGCGGTGAAACAGTTGCGCTGCCGCCGAGATCAGCGCCTGACGCCGGTTGCCGTCGTCGCGCTCGTCCTCGGTCTTGCGCGGCCGCCCGCGTGCGCGTTTCGGTTCAGCCAACTCAGCCATATGCACTCACGTTTGTAGGAGCCCACCCTGTAGGCGATGGGCGTGGCACATGCCCTTGTGAGGTCAATCGCCCACAGGGGTGGGCTCCTACGAGGGAGGGCATCGGTGATGCGGAGCCCATGGCCCCTCTGATCCATTGTGCAGTGGCTTGCGTTGATGTATGAGCCCACCCTGTGGTCGATGGGCGTGGCACACGCCCTTGTGAGGTCACTCGCCCACAGGGGTGGGCTCCTACGAGGG
>Ga0255139_1000691_pt1 | contig 9978 bp, 8 predicted proteins | sample Law_Colum_RepB_8_FD_188549 | JGI IMG/M metagenome (GOLD analysis project Ga0255139, IMG submission 188549) | Freshwater microbial communities from St. Lawrence River, New York, United States - Law_Colum_RepB_8d | ecosystem: Environmental > Aquatic > Freshwater > River | place: USA: New York...
CCCGAGAGTATATTGCCATTCGGTAGCGCCTGGAAGATGACCGTGGTGCTCGGTGGATGGAACTCCCACACCTTCCTGCCCTCTGCATCGAGTTCGACAAACCGATTGGGGCCCTTGCCGTACTCGGTGAGGAGCAGTCGGTGTTTGATGGGCGCGTCAGCCGCGACGGTTGGCCTGCCGGAAGACAACGCAAAGGCCAGGATGGCGATGAAGAGTCGAGTGATGTGCATGGTGGGTTTGAGTTGAAAGATTTGTAGGTCTAGGCCCGGTCCTCACGACCCGACCTCCGCGGTGGCCAGGTATTGCTCAGGCACAGGGCATAAAAACCCAGGTCAACCGGCTGAATCGTTCCGGCTAAGACAATTTCAGCAGCAACGGGAGACAGGATGGTGTCAGGGATCATGGGACCGAGCTTCGTTCAGGGGAGGCTTGGAGGATCACCCACAGCAACGGTGTTGGGAATGTTGTTTTTGGTGCAGCATCGTGGTGAAACCCCCATCCAAGGGCGCGGCACCATCGACACTTACTTCCTCCGCCCCCTCTCCGGCTAGGCACCGTAACTCGGCGAATCCGCAGTCCATCCCTTTCCTCCCAACTCAATCGTTCCGGCTGAACCGGAAGGACACGGCTTGAGGACTGGGCCAAAGAGGGCCGCGATCTTCGGCTGGGCGTTGGTGATGGTGAGAGTCCATTCGTTCTGAGTCTGACCGACACCGGCTCCGCCCCACAGGGAAAGACCATAGCCCAAATCCGGAATGGCCATCACCCGCACCTTCGAACCGTAGGGATACACTTTCATTGCCGGCTCCAAGGCGATTTTACCCCCGCCCGTCGCCACGGTATTGAGGGTCGTCCCAAAAGTGGCGACCAGGTGGGCGGGGGCTTTTACCTCCCAGGAGAGCTTCGGATTATTGCTCACATAATTACCACTCCAGCCTAGAAACTCCCATCCTTCGATGGCAGTGGCCTGAAGAACCACCCGCTCGAACTGCGCGTAAGTCCCAGCTCCGCTCACCCTCCCGCCGCGGGCCTCGATAGTCAGTTCATGCCTGGGAATAGGTTCGAAAACGGCGCGGACCGCACGGTGGGTCGACAGGATCAGGGTTGCCTCAGGCTGTTCGCCACTCAGATCTCCTTCCCATCGAACCCACCGCCACCCATCACCGGGGATCGCCCGAACCCTCACCGACTCGCCTTGCAAATACTGGTCTTGTTGTGGCGAGCACTCGAGCTTCCCCTCACCGGCCACCGACCATTTCAAAGAAACGGACGGAACCAGCCGAATCTGGACTTGGGGCAATTCGAGGGTCTCGGTCAATTCTTCGTTCAAGTGCAATTCCCTCAAAACGATGCTCTGATCCACCGTGAATTCACCGGTGTACTTCCGAGATAGGACCGTCGGCTGGCTTCCATCGATCGAGTAGAAGATCTGCCCTCGTTCAAATCGATTCGACAAGCGGACTGTCGCCTGTTTTCCAACCTTCACTGAAGTGTCGGTTTCACGTCCGTTCACAATCCACCGGGGATGGCTGTCCACAGTGATGTTTTTGCTCTCCAATTCCAACCAGGGCCGAGCTGGCGTGGGCAGCACCGACCTAAAACCCACCCGATTGTAGACTGTCTCCGGAGTGAAGGCCCGACGGTTGGCGATCTCGCAGTTCTTGGCGTTGTCGTACCAACCGCCGCCTCGGAACACTCGATGGACACCCACGTTGGGTCCACGAGGATCGGTTTGCGGGTCAGAGGTGTAGTCGCCAAACCGATCCCAGCACCATTCGAAGTGGTTGCCGGCCATGTCGTACAAGCCAAAGCCATTGGGCGGATAAGAACCCACCTTCACTGAACCGCTCTTCTCGGACTCGTCGTAATTGGCACGATCGGGAGTGATCTTCTCGGAGTCGCTCCACGGAAATCGATGACCGGTAGCGCCACCCCGGGCCGCTTTCTCCCACTCGGCTTCGGTCGGCAACCGATAGCCAGTTTGCCAATCAACATGAGGAGCAATGCGTCCGCTCCTGTAAACCATCGTGCCGGCTGAATCCACGGTGTAAGCGGGTCTCATTCCCTCCATTTCACTGCGGGCGTTACACCACTTCACACAGTCGAACCAACTGACGGTGTGAACCGGATGTTCAGTACCAAAACTCTGGCCGATTGGCAAATCGAGGTAGCCATGATCCAAGGACCATTGTCGCACAGAATCCCAGAGCTCCTTGGTGATCTCGTAAACATCCATCGCATATTCAGAAACCCATACCGTGTGCGACGGACCGGCCATTTCAAAGAAACCCTCTCGAATCAAATTCATTCCGGCAGCCGGCTCCCAATCGGTGGCACCCAGCTTGAAGCGCACGGTTTTGCTGTATCGATTGGCAAGGTCCACGCTCGAATCCCAACGGATGTGCTGCACAATTCCCGGCTGGATCCCCCTTCCCACGGCACCCGTCGCGGAGGCTGTCGGCACTTCCCAGGTTTGCCCACTGTCTGCAGAGATTTTTAAATACACCGAGACGGCAGCACTGTCCGGATCCCGGATCTCATAGGAAATATCGACCCATCGGGTGCCGGTGATCTGCTCGGCCTGTACGTTCAGGATCACGGGTTCTACCGCAGCGAGTGGCGGCATGACCCAGAGCATTAATGACCAATAAAGAGCCAACGGTCTCATGAAAGTTTTAAAAGTGTTTTAATTTCTAACACCTTGGTGCAAGCCAATCGTCGAGATCGGATTCACCGAGCGCCCTAGGCCTGAGTCTTAGACTTGCGGGGGATCTGCTCGTAAATCACTCGGAGGGAACTCTGCACGGCATGATTTTCGAGGGGTTGATCTTGGAGTTCCAGAGGCATCCATTGCCTGAGACGCGCCTCGCTCATTCCGCCCAGCCAAAGACTGAAGGCAAGGTCGGATTCTCGTCGATCCAGATCTTTTTGGCGCGCCCGATATGCTTCCAGTCGTTCGATGTTCTGCCTGCGAACGGTGTCCGCCTGAGTCTCAAAGTTTGCGGGCGGTCCATAAGAACCGGTCTTGAGGATCTCCATGAATCCATTGAGCAATCCCATTCTCATGGTTTTGCGGTTGACCCGAATATCAAAAGCAAAGGCTTCAATGGATAACTGCAATTCATCGAGACTCACATTGCCCCATTTCCACACCTGCCGAAGATGACTCGGAGCAAACATCACCTGTTCTTGGTGCAGTAATGAGCAATCCACTTCCAGCCATTCGTCAGGAATCTCCCGTAAGTTTTGACTTCCCCTAAGACGAGAGCCGAAACCGGCCACAGGATCGCCTGCATACCCAGGCCGACGGCTTTGGAATTCTGCGCCCGTCAAAAGGGGGGACCCTCCTCCCGAGCGAACGGTGTGCGACGGTGCCGAGGGCCAGGCTCCGTCTGCGTGAGCCTTCTGGATTTCCTGAAGCAACCCCATAGCGATGGAATAACTCACCCACCCGCCACGGCCGCGCTTGGATTGCGCCACCGAAATTAATCCCTCCCGAACCATACGTCCCAAGGTAGTTTCGACGGTTCGCAAAGACGCCCCCACTTGGTCAGCCAATGATCGAACGTTCAGCGGTTCGGTCGACTCCGAGGCGAGACTTTTTCGTGAGGCGCTGATGATTTCCATCAATCTCAACTTCAGCCCAACAAGACCCAACAGTTGGGTGTTTGTTGCGCTTTTAACCACCATTTCGATGGGCGTTTGTTGGGTATTCATCGATCTAAAAATCGTTTTTATTGATTTTTTAAACCCGACACAACTTTTTTGTTGTGTTTTGTTGGGTTTCTAATCGGTTACTCTCGCAATGAAATCGCAAGGAGGCGGGTTCAACCGAGCACCGCGACAACTCAGTGGCCGCAACAAGGATTGGGAGGTTTCAGAATCATTGCTCGTGCCAACGGGCGTGAAGCATCCGATGGCCATCTCGGGGAAATCTGGACTCACTTCCACTCGAAATCGTGGCGGCCATTGTCCGTCGCTTTTCTCCACCCAAGTCCTCCTCCGGATATCCTCCCATCGAGGCCAGTTTCCAACCCGCCGACCCTCTTTCGTCCTCTCGCCATCACTGAAGCGACGGATATGCCCCTACCCCAAAAATTCTCCCATCGTCCCTAGGCCAGCTTGCTGAGCCCCTCATCCCATCCTTGGTCGCCAGACGGATCGAGCAAACCAAGATAACCTACAACACCCACCGGACCGAATGAGCGGGTGTAATCCTGTTACTCCCCGCGAGCCACTGTGGCAACTCACTGAAAACTTCTATTAAAATCACGGTTGAAAGAATTTCTCGAATCTACCCCCTGCTTTTGCGGAAAATGGCCGGACTTTTACTAGCTCTCAATCGGTGAGAATACTCCCAGGGATTCAATTAATAAAAGCGTTGAAACACCTCATTAAAATAAATTATTAAAACAAATCGTTAACGTCATAAAATTTGGTTTTTAAAAAAACAACTAGCCTTACAATATAATTTTAAAACTAAAACCTCAAAGAGTTTTGTGAATTTTGTTTTTTACAATTAAATACATCCAAAGCCAAACCGCAGCAACGCGTAAAAGTAAATTTATAGTAGCGTAAAATTAAATCTAAAAATTAAAAAAGAGACTCATTCATGCTCTAAATTATCCGATGCTCAATTCGCAAAAATCAGTTAACCACCCTGAATTCAAACCTTAGATCCGCCTCAACGTTTACCGAAGCATTTCACCCGGTTCTAAATTCAGAACCGGTGAAGTCTTTTGAGTCTAAATTCTGCGTCAACAAATCTCGAAATCCACGCACCTGAGGCCCTGAACGCGTCAAAAGAGGGCTAAACCACCCTAAAGAGTCGCAGCAGCAACCCGTTCACTCACGTCGCCACCATCATCACCCAGAAATCGCATCAGACTCCGGCCAAAAAGGGACAAGTTTCTTGAATTTTAGTATCTGCACTCAAAGCAATAAATCCAGGGCTAAGTCTCCAGAGTTAAATCTCTAGGACTAAGTTGCTAAGCCTGAGTCAGAACGATTCATTCCACTACGAGCCATTCGAAGTTTAAAATCCATCAAATCGAAAGGAATAAGGCGTATCTGACGCTTTAATTTTAGGAAAATCGCGGGAAGGTTGAGGCGGAATCACTACTGCTGGCGTAGTACGAGCCTTCTCAGACACACCAGACACACGACCACCCCCCGAATTGCTCAATTGGCTCGGAAATCGCCCTTGCTCTTTCCAAATCAACATCAGTGGCCGCCAATCCGAGGTCATCCCAGCGCGAAGCTCCGGGTCTTTGGACCGCCATTGCCGGTGCAGAAAGGCCCCGTCTGTCGCCAATAACCCCATGGCGATGGCTTGGCGCTCAAACGCCTCTTGGGAGGCCTTAGAATCGATTTCTGGCGGCTCTGGAGCCAATGCCCGAGGCTGCAGCGGCGCAAGTCTTCGGGGTAATAAGGTCGGTATCGGAACCGTTTGAGTATTTTGACTCGTTGTTTCCGGTTTCTTTTCAACCACCGCGTCAAGGGTGGTTTGTCCACCCTTGCGGGTTGCTGCCGACTTTCGCCCACCCGCTGCCGACTTCTCCTTCCACTGCGTCAGACGCTCTTTCTGCTGCTGAAGGTCAAAATGGGTCAGTTCTTGAGGGTTTTGGGTCGCATGAAACATTCTCAACACCGAGGCCACAACGGTGGTTGAAGCACCCTTGCCAACCAAGCGCGCTGCTTGCTCTGGATCCTTGGGGACCGAACCATTCTGCCAGCAATAAGAAAGCAGACGAATGTAAACTCCTTCTTCCTCCAAGCTCATCATCTGAATTTGCTGATTGGCCAAATACTCGGAAGGTGAAAATGAAAACCCGGATGATTTCATGGATTTAGGGCGCTGAAAGGGCGTTTGTGGGGACGAAGGATACTGGACAGGAGAGGACGGGGCGGATATCTCTACCGTCTCAGCTTCTGAAGCGGCTTGATCTAATGGAGAATCCGATGGCTTGTGCTGGAGAAATTGAAAATCTAAATGAAGTCCGTGACCCAAGAAGCGGACATCTAGGTCAGTTTCTTTAACAGAAGACACAGACGAGTGATTTTGTAATATAACAAAATGATTTTGAGCGATTTTCTGAAATCCAGACGCTGGAATAATTGAGGTCGAGGGCTTCCATTTTGTGACAGAGGGACGGACTGCTGTAGGCGTAGGGTTTTGAGAATGGATCCAAACTTCGATTTCTAAACGCATACGCCGATTGAAATCCCGTATGCTAACCATTATTTCTAAGACAGTCTGGGTGCGGCGATCGGAGGATACAGCAGGAGGGATAGCGATTGTTGGGCGACAACGCCAAACTCGGAATCGGTCACGGATCCGCTTGCGGTTGAGAGATACCAGCATCGCCGCACCCATGAGCAATAGCCCTATCCAAGCTTTGACAGCAAAACGCCCCTGCCCCTCTTGAGACTCTCCCCCAGTGATATTCTGCTCAGCCTTTGGAAGAATCGGGGCCAAAGCACCTTCTGCTGCAGGGCTAACTGTCTTCGCAAGATTCTGTGAACTGCTTGGCACTGTCACCCGCACTGGCACTGGCACCGGCACTGTGGGTTGCACTGAGGCAGCGATGGCTGCTTTGGGCGCCATCCGCGGGTTCTCGGAGACGATGCGGCGGTTTTGACTTTGAACAATTTGGGAAGCTTCGGACGGTGAAGTTTTCTGAACCGCTGGATGGGACGGGATCACCAAGACCGACCCGGTCCGGATTCGATGAAGGTTCCCAGCCTGGAAGACCCCTGGATTCTCGCGTAGGAGCGCCAGGAGCATTTGATCCATGGTGACCGAATCCGGCTTGTAGCGACGAGCAATACGGTAGGCCGTTTCCCCCTCCTGAACCGTGACCCGTCTGGGGACAGAGAGGGTATTGGTCAGCGCCCCTGTACCAGAGGTGGATCCGATCAGCCCGTTGCACCCTCCTATCAGACACAAACACGCAATCAGCAGTTTTGGTAAACCACTGGTGGCCCATTTGGTCACAAGATACATACAAGAGCAGGTTCGGAGGCTCGGCTTGAAACCCCAAGATTCGGGCCGCTAAACGGTCAAAAGACCCGTGATAGCGCATGCACTGGAGCCGGACTCAGAACCCAATTGATGCTTGCTAGCACCTTTATTCCATCCCTTCAACCTGTTTATGGCGAGGCCCTACGGCTGCCCAGGGCTACGACAGGTTGGAAGGGTGGTTGAAGGGTGGTGCTTCGCTGGTGGGTGCCGCTGGGGCTTCACCCGTCGATTCGGCCGAGGGAGGCTCTGCAGCGATCAGACTGGGCTGAGCTTCGGGTGGAACGGGTAGAAGTTCCAAGGCTGGCCCCATGTTGCGAGCAGGCGTTGGCGGCACTGAGGACCGAGCCAAAGCCTTTACCTCGCCACGAATCTCGCGGTTGATCGCTCGAATCTCGCGCATGAGGTCGAGTTTGACCTTCCGCTTGGGATCCCCGGATTTGACCCCAGGATCCACAGCTCCCACTCCGGAGACGAATTGCAACTTAACCCCGCCCGTCGTGCGCATGAGCTCGCGCTGACGTTCGTTCTCCTTCAGCAGAGCTGCCAGACGCCGAATCTTCTGCTCCAGCATTTGGATCTGATCGTCTTTGAGGGCGAGATCCTTCTCCAACGGTCGATCCGTGTCGGCTTCCAACAGCTGGCGGACGCCCCGAAGCAGGTCACGGCTATGGCGGACGTCCTGGAATCGTCCGTCAAACAACCTCTCAAGGACCTTCTGAAGGCTGCTCTCCAGGTCTGCATCTTCCAGGGTGCGCGGAGTCTGGGGTGCCTCCACCGACGCGGGAACTTTGCGCAGTCGCAGTGCCATGCGCAGGGTGCGGCGCAGCGCCCGCAAGCCAAACAGAAGGACCCGTACGGGTCCGGACTGGCGAGGCGAGGCCCGCCGCCATCGAGCCGGTCCGCCCGGGGGCATCCACCCTGTTGGTGCAGTTTCCGGAAAGGCCTCTCCACGGTACAACCGCTGGGGCAGTTCGGGCCGCTGGGGCAGTTCGAGCAGTTCGGAATCCAGTTCATCCCGGAAAGCACGCCGCGGATTCTTCCGTCGACGGGTCCGGGGCGTTAGTAAGGGTCCCGAGGGGCGGACCATGCGTGGCGCCCCAGATTCATGACGGGTTTTCCACGCTTCCACGACCGGATCCACCACTGGCACCGGTGTGGACGATTTCCGGTGAAGGCGCCCATGGATCGACCGTCGGAGCCAGCGCAATGCGATTTCGCCAGAGTCCGGGCGACGGCGCGGCGGTTCTGACAAGTCGGCGAGGACATGCCCATGCGCTTTGAGCCAGGCAGTGAGTGCCAAGTCCGGAGGCGGTGTCTCTGAGGCACGCAGCACCGGGCGTTTGCGGCGGCGGCGCTCCAGTGCCCGGGCCAGAGAACGGAGAATTTTGAAGCGCAACCGCAGGCCGCCGTATTTCCAAAGCCAGCGGAGGAGGTCGGAGGCTTTTGAACCATCGGTCTCCGGCCGATAGCCACCCACCATCATCCGTCGGATCAACTCCGCCCTCAGCCATACGGTGGGACGGCCTGATTCCAGCCGATGATGTTGGATGCCACCCATAGGATTTCGCCAGGGATGTCTCCGTGGTGCCCAAATGTCCCGAAACCGATCTCAACGAGGGATTTCCCCGTCGCCAGAATCAGGAAACCAAACCGCTCATCCCCTGCGTGGCCAGCTCGCGGTTGGTCCGGAACTCGGCCCAGAATTCCGTCGGCATGTCTAAAGCGATTTTCAAGGCACCATTGGAACCGGCAAATTGGGGCTCCTCAACTAAGGTAACTTTTCCGCCGCCATACTCGCTCAACCCCTTCTCAATGGCTCGTCCGAGTCCGCGAATCTGGCTGCCGCCACCCCCCAACAGGATGTTATTGCGCATCTTGGCCTGGAACTCGGGATCGTAGGTGGCGATGAGGTCCTGCAGTGCCTGGACCGTCGGCGGTACAATGGTGTAGCAGGCCGAATACACCTGTTCGGTCAGGTTGAAGTTCGTAGGCTTGCCACCGACGGGCAGAATCTCTTCGACCTCATCCATCTTCGGGCTGACTGAGGCGTGCCGTTCCTTAATGGCGCGCACCATGTTAATGGAGAACTGAACTTCAGGAAACTTGTCCTGAATGAGCTTGGAGAGGGACTGATCGATGGAATCACCAGCCACGTAATGGGTACGCTGATCCTCAGCCGAGGGCATCGACCCGTGGACACGGCAAAGGTCGGTGGTGCCCGCGCCGATGTCGATCACCAGCGTGTCATCCAAGAAATCCAGACCGTAAGCCACAGCAAAAGGCTCCGAGCACACGATCACCGAGTCGATGCAGTTAGCAGCGGCTTCCAGGATGGTAGCCTTGCCCGCCACACTGGCTTGGGCCGGAGCACCGATCACCGCGTAAATGACCGCATCGGCCGGAGCATTGATTTCGCGTACCACGTATTCCAACAAATCGCGAATCGCCTTCTTCACGGGCTCAGGGTCCACGACGCCCTGCTGCTTGACCGAGGCGCCTGCCAGGGGCCGATACAAATGAACGGACATGCGGTTTTCCAGCGCTTCCTGTCCGTAAATAATCTCCCGACCTCCCAATCGCTTCAGAGCGACATGGTCCTTCGGGTAGCCCACATACGACCAAACGGTCTTTCGAAAGCCATTGGACGCGGTGATGGATGTCCGACTGGTTCCTAGATCAATTCCGACAAAAATGGTTTCAGCCATGAGACGCGTGTTGCTGGTTGTTTCTCCGATGAGCCAAATGCCCAATGGAGAATGCGTCCGTTAGATCGACGCCTTAAGACATTTTTTTAGGATCTACCAAAAAATTACATCCAAGCTGCACGCCGCGTCCAGAAACGGTGCGCAAATTGCACCAAAGACACCGCACAACGGATCTGGCAGCCCCTTGGGCTCTGAAGAACAGGAACGGCTCGAACCGAATGGTACCGTAGGACTGCGGACCGACTCGGG
>Ga0255139_1000692_pt1 | contig 9972 bp, 9 predicted proteins | sample Law_Colum_RepB_8_FD_188549 | JGI IMG/M metagenome (GOLD analysis project Ga0255139, IMG submission 188549) | Freshwater microbial communities from St. Lawrence River, New York, United States - Law_Colum_RepB_8d | ecosystem: Environmental > Aquatic > Freshwater > River | place: USA: New York...
GTGGGGTTCCGCGTCCACCGCAGCGACCTGCGGGAAGTGGAGCTCCTCGTCCAGGAATGGCGGGTTCACGTCCAGGTTCTGTTCGTCCAGGATTTGCAGCACGTCCAGGTGGAGCACGACCTGCATCAGGTGCACCATCAACAGGTTCAGGTTTTCCACCACGCACTGGTGGCGCACCAACAACTTCTCCTTATAAATCAAATGCACCAGGTACTGGCGGTGCACCTGCTGGTGGTCCGCAACGTCCAGGTGGCTCTCGTCCACCACAACGCGGTGGCGCAGGCGGAGCATTCGGAAAGAATGCAAGTAAGAAATCAGGTCGCAAACAAAAGTCACGTAAGGCATTACGCGATGAGTTCGACAATATGCAGGCACCACAACTTGGTGGCGCAGTTGTTCCTCACGGTGATGGCAAGACGCCTATTCGTATGCGTCGCGGAGCTTCATTGGCAGATTTCGCAGACAAGATTGGTGCAGATCCAGCAGCGTTAGTTGCAGCACTATTCCACCTTGGTGAAATGGTTACAGCAACACAATCTGTCGATGCAGATACCTTTGAAATTCTTGGTGTTCAACTCGGATATAACATTGAAATTGTTAGCCCTGAAGATGAAGATCGTGAGTTACTACAAGACTTCGACATCGATTTAGCTGGCGAACTAGATGATCTTGATCCTGAGTCATTGGTTGCACGTCCACCAGTGGTAACTGTTATGGGTCACGTTGACCACGGTAAGACTTCTCTTTTAGATGCGATTCGTAAATCTGAAGTTATGAAGGGTGAAGCAGGCGGTATTACCCAGCACATCGGTGCCTACCAAATTCACCATGATCACGATGGCACTAACCGCGCGATTACATTTATTGATACACCAGGTCACGAGGCGTTTACCGCTATGCGTGCTCGCGGTGCCAAGGTAACTGATATCGCTGTACTAGTAGTTGCCGCAGATGATGGAATCATGCCTCAGACAATTGAAGCTCTAAATCACGCACAAGCAGCCGATGTTCCTATTGTCGTTGCTGTTAACAAGGTTGATAAAGAGGGTGCAAACCCAGACAAGGTTCGCCAACAGCTAACCGAGTACAACTTGATCGCAGAGGAGTACGGCGGAGACACAATCTTCGTAAATGTCTCTGCAAAGGCTGGTATCGGGATTGATCAGTTGATCGAATCGATTTTACTAACAGCAGATGCCGCAATTGATCTACGAGCAGTTGCTCAAGATGATGCTCGTGGTGTTGCTATTGAAGCCCACCTTGATCGTGGTCGCGGTCCAGTTGCAACTGTTCTAGTCCAGCGCGGAACTTTAAAGATCGGTGATGCAATCGTTGCCGGTAGTGCATTTGGTCGTGTTCGTGCGATGTTGGATGAAAACGGCGACAACGTTGCAACTGCAGGTCCGTCTCGTCCAGTTCAAGTACTTGGATTTACATCTGTTCCAAGTGCTGGCGATACATTCCTTGTTGCGGATGAAGACCGTACTGCGCGTCAGATTGCTGAAAAGCGACAGGCTGCAGAACGTAACGCACAACTTGCTAAGGCTCGCAAGAAGGTTTCACTGGAAGACTTCATGGAACAGTCCAAGATTTCAACACTGAACCTCATTCTTAAGGGTGACGTTTCTGGTTCTGTTGAAGCACTAGAAGATGCATTGATGCAGTTGGATGTTGGCGCTGAAGTTGATCTTCGCGTTATTCACCGCGGTGTTGGTGCAATCACTAAGAGTGACATCACCTTGGCATCTGCCTCAACTGCAGTTGTGATCGGCTTTAACGTTAAGCCAGAGCCACAAACAGCAATTTATGCCGATCAAGAAGGCGTGGAAGTTCGTTTCTACTCAGTTATCTATAACGCAATTGAAGAGATTGAGCTTTCCCTTAAGGGCATGCTCAAGCCTGAATATGAAGAATCAATCATCGGTAGCGCCGAAGTTCGTGAGATCTTCAAATCTTCAAAGGCTGGAAATATCGCTGGTTCTGTTGTTAAGGATGGAGTCATCCGTCGTAATGCAAAGGCACGAATTGTGCGTAACGGAACAGTCTTGGTTGATAACCTCACAATTGATTCGCTCAAGCGATTCAAGGATGATGCCACTGAAGTCCGTGAAGGATTTGAGTGCGGTATTGGCCTTGGCAACATGAAGGAGATCGCACAAGGCGACATCGTTCAGTGCTTTGAGATGGTTGAGAAAAAGCGAGCATAAGCAATGGGTCAATCACATCGCACACTGAAGGTCGCCGACCGCATCAAGGTAGTAGTTGCAAACCTGCTTGAGACAAAGATTAAAGATCCGCGTCTAGGTTTTGTAACTGTTACCGATGCGCGCGTTACTGGCGATCTTCAACAAGCCTCAGTGTTCTATACAGTCCTTGGTGGTCTAGATGAGCGGGCAGCAACTGCTGCAGCACTAGAGAGCGCTAAGGGTGCCATTCGTTCTGCTCTTGGCCGCGAATTAGGTCTTCGCATTACACCAAGCATTGAATTCTTTGAAGATGGTTTGCCGGAGAGTGCCCTTGCACTTGATTCTTTGCTTGCAAAGGTTCACGAGCAGGATGCACAAGTTGCAGAGCTTCGTAAGAATGCCAGTTATGCCGGGGGAGAAGATCCTTACAAAGCTCCACGTGTAATCGAAGAAGAGTAGCGACGCACACAGTGCACGAGCACGGTTTTCTGGTTGTAGATAAAGAGCCAGGCATGACAAGCCATGATGTGGTTGCCATTGCACGCAAGGCTCTAGGCACACGCAAAGTTGGTCACGCCGGCACGCTTGATCCAATGGCCACCGGCATCCTGGTTTTGGGATTTAACAACGGAACCCGTTTGCTCCAATACATCACAGATGGCGACAAGAGCTATCAAGCAACCGTGGTGTTAGGTGCTGCAACTGTTACCGATGATGTTGAAGGTGAAGTAGTTAGTATGGCAGATACTTCTGCAATTACAGATGCTGAGATTCACGAAGAGTTATCAAAAATGCGCGGAACAATCATGCAACGACCAAGTTCAGTTTCTGCTGTCAAAATTGATGGAGAACGTGCATATGATCGAGTCAGATCGGGTGAAGAAGTTATATTGCCATCCCGCGAGGTCACAATCTCGCAATTAGATGTTCAAGCCATTCGCAGGCTTGATAAGGGTATTGAAATCGATATTGAAGTTACATGCTCCTCTGGAACATTTATTCGCGCAATTGCCCGTGATTGTGGTGATGCATTAGGCGTTGGGGGACACCTCAACTCGCTTCGTCGTTCTCGTGTTGCAGGCTTTGGTTTAGATAGAGCGGTTTCGTTGGCGCAGTTAAAGAACGGCGAGTTTTCAACCTTGGATTTAGCAGATGTAGCACGAGCAACCTTTCCTGTTCGCGAGATTGGGTTGGAAGAGAAGATCGAACTTTCCTTTGGGCGCACGTTGACCGCAAATCCAGATAATCAAATCTATGCAGGAATATCTGCAATCAACGAGTTAATCGCCCTGCTAAACAACGTCGATGGTAAGGCTAAGCCGATAGCTGTATTCGCGGCAGCGCAGTAACTCTGAGACAATGAGCATATGAGCATCGTCGTTATTGGAAACTTTGATGGAGTCCATAAGGGGCACCAACAAGTACTTAACCGTGCCAAAGAAATAGCTGGCGATGAAAAGATTGTTGCACTGACCTTTGACCCACATCCGGTATCTATTTTTGCACCGGAGCGAACTCCGACTTTGCTGACCATCTTGAGCGACAAGATTGAGCTGCTAAAGATTCATAACGCAGACCAGGTGGCGGTAATTAAGTTCACCAAAGAGTTTGCTGCAATGGCACCTGAGGAGTTCGTCAATAAGGTGTTAGTAGAGCAATTGAAAGCAACCACAGTTATTGTTGGTCAGAACTTTACATATGGCTTTAAGGCCGCAGGCAATGTTCAATCTCTTGCTCAGCACGCTGAATTTAAAACTATTGTTCTGGATTTGCAGTCAGATGCTGAAGTAGCAATATCTTCTACTCGTATTCGATCTGCAATAGTTAACGGCGATGTTGAAAGCGCCAGAGAAATGTTGACCCGCCCACACCGCCTAGATGGCATTGTTGTTCACGGTGAAAAACGTGGTCGCGAGATTGGATACCCAACTGCAAACCTTGGAAACATTGATGGCCAAACAATTCCAGCAGATGGTGTGTATGCAGGATGGTTAACAGTTGGAATTGATCGTTGGCCTGCTGCAATTTCGATTGGCACAAATCCAACCTTTGAAGGAGTTCGTGGTCGCCAGGTTGAGGCATATGCACTTGATCAAGTAGGCCTTGATCTCTACACAAAGCCTGCAACTATCGAATTTGGATGGAGACTTCGAGAGACTTTGAAATTTGATGGTCTCGAGGCATTGCTTGAACAAATGGCAAAGGATTGCGCCGAGGCCCGTAGATTGACCGAGCTCTAAGCGGGCAAATCCACCCGATTTCACCTATTCATAGGCTCGCTGGTAACCTAGCCCTTCAGTCGAGATAGCGAATCTTTCGTGAATCAAACCGAAAGAGCCTCGTGCTCAGTAAACAAGGAGAACAAGAAATGGCACTAACACCAGAAGTAACGAAAGAAATCATTGCTCAGTACGGTTCTACTCCTACTGACACAGGATCACCTGAAGCTCAGGTCGCTCTTCTTTCAAAGCGTATTGAACAAATCACAGATCACTTGAAGACTAACCCACATGATCACCACAACCGTCGTGGTCTTTTGTTGCTAGTTGGACGTCGTCGTCGCATTCTTCAGTACCTAGCTAAGACTGACATCAATCGTTACCGCGCAATTATCGAGAAGCTCGGTATTCGCCGCTAATTAAGTAAACACAATCTGCCGCAGAGCAATGGTCCTCGGTAGTGGTTTCCGCGCTGGATATCTTCACGCGTGAACTTCGATCGGAGATTCATTCTCTTGGCAGATAACAAGGTTCGATAATTTTGTCGCGCCTTTCAATCTACAAAGAGGAGGACCCATGGAGGGTCAAGAGGTTCAGTCAGCCGTTGCAATTATTGATAACGGAAAATTCGGAAAACGAGAAATTCGTTTTGAAACAGGACGCCTAGCGCGCCAAGCAGCAGGAGCTGCAGCAGTTTATCTAGATGATCAAACAATGATCTTCTCAGCAACAACTGCATCAAAAACACCAAAGGATCAATTTGATTTCTTTCCTTTAACAGTTGATGTTGAAGAGAAGATGTATGCAGTTGGTCGTATTCCAGGATCATTCTTCCGTCGTGAAGGTCGTCCATCAGAGGATGCGATTCTTACTTGCCGTTTGATCGACCGTCCATTGCGTCCATCATTTGTTAAGGGACTTCGTAATGAAGTTCAGATCGTTGTGACAGTAATGGCACTAGATCCAGATCATATGTATGACGTTATCGCGATCAACGCTGCATCAATTTCTACACAACTTGCAGGTCTTCCATTCTCTGGCCCAATCGGTGGCGTTCGCGTTGCTTTGATTGATGGCCAGTGGGTTGCATTCCCTAACCACTCACAGGTTGCTAACGCAGTCTTTGACATGGTTGTTGCTGGTCGCATTAGCGATGATGGCGATGTTGCAATCATGATGGTTGAAGCAGAAGCGACTTCTCGCACAATTGAATTAATCAAGGGTGGCGCACCAACTCCTAATGAAGAGGTTGTTGCACAAGGCCTAGATGCTGCAAAGCCGTTCATCAAGATTCTCTGTGATGCACAAGCAAAGCTTGCAAAGGTTGCCGCAAAGCCAACTGCAGATTTCCCAGTCTTCTTGGATTACCAAGAAGATGTATTTGCAGCTGTTGAAAAGGCTGCTGGTGCAGATCTTGCAAAGGCGCTCACAATTGTTGGCAAGCAAGAGCGTGAGACAAAGATCGATGAGATCAGTGCAGCGACAAAGGAATCTGTAAGCGCCAAGTTTGAAGGTCGCGAAAAGGAAGTTCCTGCAGCATTCCGTTCATTGACAAAGAAGCTAGTACGTCAGCGCGTATTGCGCGACAAGATTCGTATTGATGGTCGCGGACTTCGCGATATTCGTGCGCTATCTGCAGAGGTAGAAGTTATTCCTCGCGTACACGGTTCAGCAATCTTCGAGCGTGGAGAGACACAGATTCTTGGAATCACAACTCTTAACATGCTTAAGATGGAACAACAGCTAGATACGTTGAACCCTGAAAATCACAAGCGTTACATGCACAACTACAACTTCCCACCATATTCAACTGGTGAAACAGGTCGTGTTGGTACACCAAAGCGTCGCGAAATCGGCCACGGTGCACTTGCTGAGCGTGCATTGATTCCAGTACTTCCATCACGTGAAGAGTTCCCTTACGCAATCCGTCAGGTTTCTGAAGCACTTGGTTCAAATGGTTCAACATCTATGGGTTCAGTATGTGCATCAACACTTGCACTATTTAACGCAGGTGTTCCACTACGCGCACCAGTTGCAGGTATTGCAATGGGTCTAATCTCAGATGATGTTGATGGCAAGGTTGAATACGTTGCTTTGACTGACATCTTGGGTGCAGAAGATGCATTCGGAGATATGGACTTTAAGGTTGCAGGAACAAAAGACTTTGTTACAGCTCTGCAGCTAGATACAAAGCTTGATGGAATTCCAGCATCTGTTCTTGCAGGCGCACTATTGCAGGCAAAGGAAGCGCGTCTTGCGATTCTAGATGTCATGAATGAAGCAATTGATGCTCCAGATGAGATGAGCCCATTTGCTCCTCGCATTATTTCTGTGAAGATTCCAGTTGATCAGATCGGTGCAGTTATCGGGCCTAAGGGCAAGATCATTAACCAGATCCAAGAAGAAACTGGCGCAGATATCTCAATTGAAGATGATGGAACCATCTACATCGGTGCAACCGATGGACCTTCAGCTGAAGCTGCTCGCGCACAAATCAATGCAATTGCAAACCCACAGATGCCAGAGGTTGGCGAGCGTTACTTAGGTACCGTTGTGAAGCTTGCTGCATTCGGTGCATTCATTTCATTGATGCCAGGTAAAGATGGCTTGCTCCACGTATCTCAGATTCGCAAGATGCATGGTGGAAAGCGCATTGAAAACCTTGAAGAGGTTATGAAGGTTGGCGACAAGATCCAGGTTGAAATCGGCGAGATTGATCCAAAGGGCAAGTTGTCTTTGGTTCCTGTACTTGAAGATGGAACAACTGGTTCAGCTGAATAAATGAGTGTTCGTCGTTCAGTTTTACCTAGCGGTCTGCGTATCGTTACTGAAGAAGTTCCTTCGGTACGCAGCGCCGCGATTGGTATTTGGGTAAATGTTGGATCTCGTGATGAAACCCCGGCTGTTGCTGGGGCTTCTCACTTTCTCGAGCATTTACTGTTTAAAGGAACTAAGCGACGAAATGCCTTAGAAATTTCCTCATCAATTGAATCTGTTGGTGGCGAGATGAACGCCTTCACTAGCAAGGAGTACACCTGCTTCTATGCACGTGTGATTGACACAGACTTGCCTATGGCAATTGATGTAGTTTCAGATTTGATTACATCATCAGTTGTTACAGCGCTAGATGTTGATGCTGAACGCAAGGTAGTTCTTGAAGAGATCGCAATGCGAGATGATGATCCAAGTGATTTAGTACATGACTTATATGCCGATACCCATTACGGCGACACTCCACTGGGTCGTCCAATTCTCGGCACTATTGATTCAATCAAATCTATGTCAAGGAATGCAGTCTTTAATTACTATAAGAAGCGCTATTTGCCTCAGGATTTAGTTGTAGCCGTTGCTGGAAATATTAAGCACAAAAAAGTTGTGGCAATGGTTGAAGCCGCACTGTCTAAGGATGGCTTCCTAGATGTGATGGGCGCACCAGTTATTCGCCCAAGTACTCCTGTTAAGAAAAGTGTGCAGCAATCAGTTGGTTTGATTACTCGTCCAACAGAGCAGGCTCATATGTTCTATGGGATGGAAGGCGTTGCACGACACGATGATCGACGCTTTGCAATGGGAATTTTGGCATCAGCTCTTGGTGGCGGAATGTCATCCCGCTTGTTCCAAGAAATTCGTGAAAAGCGCGGACTTGCATACTCTGTTTATGCATACGCTCAGCAGTTTGCAGGTAGTGGTCAAATAGGATTTTATGCAGGTTGTAATCCATCAAAGGCAATTGAAGTTGTCGAAATCATTCGCGAAGTGTTGGCAGATGTTGCAAACAACGGAATGTCTCACGAAGAAATCGAGCGAGCTAAGGGCGCAGTCCGAGGATCACTCGTTTTGAGCCAAGAGGATTCAGGCTCACGCATGAGCCGCATCGGCAAAAACGAGATTGTGTATGGCCACATCATGGATTTTGATGAAATTTTGAAGGCAATTTCAGCGGTCAATTCCACAGACATCAAGGAAATTGCCAGCGACTTCTTAACAAAAACGCCTACGCTTGCTCTCGTAGGCCCATTCAAATCTGAGTCCAAATTTGAGAAGGTGTTAAGCCAATGATCAATGTTGCAGTGTTAGGTGCTCGCGGACGCATGGGCTCTGAGGTTGTTAAGGCTGTTGAAGCAGCTGATGGTTTAGCGCTGGTTGCAGCACTTGATTTAGGTGACTCAATTGATCAACTCAAGGATTCTGGCGCACAAGTAGTTGTTGATTTCACAACACCAGATAGCGTGATGAAGAACCTAGAGTTTTTGATCAATAATGGGATAAATGTTGTTGTTGGCACAACAGGTTTTGATGATGCAAAGCTTGCAACAGTTAAGGGTTGGCTCGCTGCAAATCCAAAGGTTGGTGTATTGATTGCCCCTAACTTTGCGATTGGCGCAGTTTTAATGATGGAGTTTGCCGCAAAGGCAGCAAAGTACTTTGAGTCTGCTGAAATTATCGAACTTCATCACCCTGCAAAGGTTGATGCACCATCAGGTACTGCTTCTCGCACCGCAGAATTAATGACCGCTGCTCGTAAAGAGGCTGGTCTTGGAGCAATGCCAGATGCCACTACAACAGCTCTAGATGGTGCTCGTGGTTCATTAGTAGGAGATATTCCAGTGCACTCAGTACGTGCTCGTGGATTAGTTGCACATCAAGAGGTTTTGTTTGGTGGATTAGGGGAGACCTTAACAATTCGTCACGATTCAATTGACCGTGCAGGATTTATGCCAGGAGTTATTCTTGGAGTACGAAAGATTATTAATCATCCAGGCCTAATTCATGGCCTAGACAAGTTCATGTAAGGAGCAACTCGTGTCAAAAGATCAAATCACAATGTACGGCGCCGATTGGTGCGGAGATTGCCGACGTTCAAAGCGCTTATTTGAAGAGCTTAATGTCGAATACACATTGATTGATACAGATTCAGATTTAACAGCTGCTGACAAGGTCATCGAAATTAATGGTGGAGCTAAGTCAATTCCAGTGATTGTTTTCTCTGACGGTACTCATTTAACAGAGCCATCAGATAATGATTTGAAGGCAAAGCTCGTAGCTTTGGGGATTATTTAAAGCCAGCGGTATACGGCAGCAGATGAAACTGCAGCTGAGAGCACAACGACTGGAAATGGCGCTTTGAGAAATAGCGCAATTATTGCAACGGATAAGCCAACTAGGCGTTGGTCAATCATGAGTTGTGACTTTTCGGAAAATGATTGAACGGCAACTAAAGCGCTCAGCAATGCAATGGGAATGAGTGCGTTGATGCGCTGAATCTTTGGGTGTGAAAGCCAACGCTCTGGCACAGAATGTCCTGAGTACTTGAGTGCAAATGCGATGACACTAGTTCCTATCGTCGCGATCCAGAATGTGCTCATCGCTTCAATCCAACCGCTATTGCGATAAATGCTGTTGCGATTATGGGAAGACCCGCAGGCAAAATGGGCGTCATAGCGATTGCAAAGATTGCACAACTAACTGCCAAAATGCGCTCAAACTTTCCAGTTAATCGTGGCCACACTAATCCCAAGAATGCTGCGGGAACGGCGGAATCAAGACCAAATGCGCGGACATCGCCC
>Ga0255139_1000696_pt1 | contig 9957 bp, 9 predicted proteins | sample Law_Colum_RepB_8_FD_188549 | JGI IMG/M metagenome (GOLD analysis project Ga0255139, IMG submission 188549) | Freshwater microbial communities from St. Lawrence River, New York, United States - Law_Colum_RepB_8d | ecosystem: Environmental > Aquatic > Freshwater > River | place: USA: New York...
GTGTTTACATACGGATTGAGGATGCGGTCGACCTTGCCCGGCGCATCCACACGCGTCGAATCCAGCTCGAACATGCCCTCGGGCGTGTCGCGACGCAGAAAGACGGTGCCACGCACATCGGTGATGTCGCGAATCAGCTCGCCACGCGCCAGACGGTGCGCGATCTCAACGATGGCGCGCTCGGCATTGCCGTAGAGCAGGATGTCGGACTTGGCATCGAGCAGGATGGAGCGACGCACCTTGTCCTGCCAGTAGTCGTAGTGCGCGATGCGTCGTAGTGACGCTTCGATGCCGCCCAGAACCTGCGGCACATCGGGGAAGGCTTCGCGCGCGCGCTGGGCATAGACCAGACTGGCGCGGTCGGGGCGACGGCCGCCTTCGTCGTTGGGCGAATAGGCATCGTCGGAGCGAATTTTTCGATCCGCTGTGTAGCGGTTGATCATCGAATCCATGTTGCCAGCGGCGATGCCGAAAAACAGATTCGGTTTCCCCAGCGCCTTAAACGGTTCGGCGGATTGCCAGTCAGGCTGCGCGATGATGCCTACACGAAAGCCTTGGGCTTCGAGCAGACGACCGATGATGGCCATGCCAAAACTTGGGTGGTCTACGTAGGCATCGCCGGTGATGATGATGATGTCGCAGCTGTCCCAGCCGAGCTGGTCCATTTCATCGCGCGACATCGGCAAAAACGGAGCTGTGCCATAGCACTCCGCCCAGTAACGGTCGAAGCCGAACAGCAGGGGCGCTTCCTGCGTGCCGACGGTGACTTTTTCTGAAGGCAGACTCATGGCATTTCTCCGGGGTTGCTTGGCTTACAGGCCTAGCAGGGGCATCAGTGCCAGAACAACGTCGGTACTCATGCCCGTACGGCTGCCGATGCTGGCGGCCAGACCTGTTTTCAGGCTGGCCAGGGAGTTATTGCGCAGCACGGTGGCTGATTTCACGGCGGCTTGATCGGCTGCCGTGAGTTTTTTGCCAAGGCTGCTTTCAATTTTGGCCACAGCCGCATGTTCACTTAAGGGCTTACCAGCTTCTGGGAAAAGTGCTGCAAGCACCGCACCATTGAGGCCAACTTGAGCGCCCACTTTGTTGAGGAAGTTGCTCTGAACATTATTCAGGCCGACCTTGGCAGTGCCTGTTAGGCCTTGGACCTGCACGCGCTCAGCCTGCGTTAATGCGCTGCCGCGCTTAGCTTCTAAGGAAGCCAAAAACGATTGAGTTTGAGTGGGCGTGGCAGTGTTGCTAGCCGCGGGTGCTGAGCCATTACCGGCAGGTGCTGTTGCGCAAGCAGCCAGCACAAGGGTCAAGGTCAGTATTGATAAAACACGCATGTACAACTCCAGAATCAAATGAGGCGAGCGCGGGCGCGCTCAACGGCAGCACGGACTTGAGCCGGTGCAGTGCCGCCAAAATGGTTGCGGGCGCTGACCGAGCCTTCCAGGGTCAGCACCGCAAATACATCATCGGCAATGATGGACGAGAACTGCTGCAGCTCGGCCAGCGACATTTCCGCTAAGTCCTTGCCGGACTGCACGCCGTAACCGACAGCCTTGCCGACGACTTCATGGGCATCACGGAAAGCAACGCCGCGCTTGACCAGGTAATCGGCCAAGTCGGTGGCGGTGGCAAAGCCGCGTCGAGCCGCTTCACGCATGATGTCGCGACGCGGTTGCAGTGCCGGCACCATGTCGGCAAAGGCGCGCAGCGAGCCACGCACGGTATCGATGGCGTCGAACAGCGGCTCTTTGTCTTCTTGGTTGTCTTTGTTGTAGGCCAAAGGCTGGCCTTTCATGAGCGTCAGCAGCGCCATGAGATGGCCGAAGACACGACCGGCTTTGCCGCGAACCAGTTCAGGCACATCCGGGTTTTTCTTTTGCGGCATGATGGAAGAGCCGGTGCAGAAACGGTCCGGCAGATCAACAAACTGGAACTGTGCCGACGCCCACAGCACCAGCTCTTCGCTGAAGCGCGACAGATGCATCATGATTAGTGCGGCGGCGGCGCTGAACTCAATCGCGAAGTCTCGGTCCGACACGGCGTCCAGCGAGTTTTCGCAGACGGCATCAAAGCCCAGCAGCTCGGCAGTGTAGTGACGATCAATCGGGTAAGTCGTGCCGGCCAGGGCAGCAGCGCCCAACGGCAGGCGATTCACGCGCTGGCGCAGATCCACGAGGCGCTCGTCGTCACGCTTGAGGTTTTCGAACCAGGCCAGCAGGTGGTGGCCAAAGGTCACCGGCTGCGCCGTCTGTAGATGCGTAAAGCCGGGCATGATGGTGTCGGCTTCTCGCTCGGCGAGGTCGATCAGACCGGTCAGCAGGCGCTTGAGTTCGGCGCGGATGGCATCAATTTCATCGCGCACATACAAACGAATGTCGGTGGCGACCTGGTCATTGCGGCTGCGGCCGGTATGCAGGCGCTTGCCAGCAATGCCGATGCGCTCGGTGAGCCGATGCTCGATGTTCATGTGCACATCTTCGAGATCGACACGCCATTCAAATTGTCCGGCTTCGATTTCGCCGAGAATCTGTTCGAGACCCGCAATGATCAGATCACGGTCGGCCACGCTGAGTACGCCGACTTTGGCGAGCATGGTGGCGTGTGCGATAGAGCCGCGAATATCTTGGCGATACATGCGCTGGTCAAAGCGCACAGAGGCCGTAAATTCGGCGACAAACTGGTCGGTGGCCTCAGAAAAACGGCCGCCCCACATGGATGAGGATGTATTGCTCATGAAATAACCCGATGTTTCGCTAGCCTGCAGTTCAGCTAGCGGGTCAAAAAGTGCGCGCATTATAGCAGCTCGACAAGGCTTGCCGCGCTGCTCGTGTCCGTGCAGACTCGCGATATGTCAATAAAAACAACAAACCCACCCGTCGCAGCGACCAGCAGCGGACAAAAGAGTGACGAACTAAACGATTTTTGGCTGCCCGACTTTTGCTCGACGGCAGCGGCGCGTCGTTTAGCCAGTTTGGCCATCCTTATTGCACTCATTCTGTTAGTGGCTCAGGCGCCGAGTCTCTGGCCTCTCCCGCTGTGGGACTTTTTTCTGCTAGCAACGCTCTCCGGCGCGGTCATTGCCATTAGTTTTGCTCTGATTTGTCGTTGGCGCGTGGCTATGGCGTCTTGGCCGCACTTGACCATTGGTGTGGCGTCCGTCGCGCTCATTATGTTCAATTTGGTGTGGCTGAGTGTGTTGGGGATTTATCTGCTGGACTGGCTGCAGCTGCCCCTGATGTCGTTTGTCAGTAACGAATACAGCACGCTGGCCCGGCATTTAATTATTGTCGCGCTGTTTGCCAGTTTATTTTTGCGCTACTTAGCCCTGCAGGCGCAACTCAGAATACGTGAGAAAACGGCATTGCAAGCGCGATTGGAAGCGTTGCAGGCGCGTATTCAGCCGCACTTTTTATTCAACTCGATGAATATTATCGCCAGCTTAATTGCGGTTGACCCCGACAAGGCGGAGCAGGCAGTAGAGGACCTAGCTACGCTGTTTCGCGCCAGTTTGCGCGATACCGTCGATGTCAGTTTGGCAGAAGAAATTGCCTTATGCCGGCGATATGCCAATATCGAAGAATTGCGCTTGGGTGATAGATTAGCGATTGATTGGCAGGTTGGCGCGGGCGTGGAGTCATTACGAATCCCCCACCTTTCTTTACAGCCGCTTTTAGAAAATGCGATTAGACATGGTGTTGAACTTTCCGCCGTTCGCTGCGACATTACGCTAAAGGTAGTTTGTGGCCCTGAATGGGTTGATATTGAACTGACCAATCCAGTGGCTCAGGGTGCAACGCGCAGTGGCAATCAAATGTCATTGCGTAATGTGACGGAGCGGTTGAAAGCGCGTTTCGGTGAGCAGGCTAGTCTGCAAGCCAGCGCGAGTAACGGGATGTTTGTAACGCGTTTGCGTTATCCGCACGGACAAAGTCCGGCACAACAAAAGAGCCGACGATAGGAAATCATCGGACATAAAAAGAAAAACAGAGGGTAAGGCAGATGAAACCAAGAGTCATTATTTGTGACGATGAACGTTTAGCCCGCGAACGTTTAGTGCGGCTACTGGAAGACATCGGTGGCTATGAACTCGTGGGGTTGGCTGAGCACGGCGAAGCTGCCTTGAAGCTCGTACAAGACTATCAGCCAGACATTATCCTGATGGATATGCGTATGCCAGTGATGGACGGCCTGACCTGCGCCCGTCAACTCGGACTGATGGACGCCCCGCCCGCCATTATTTTCTGCACGGCTTTCGATGAGCACGCACTGGAGGCTTTCTCCGTGCAAGCCTCGGGTTATGTGTTAAAGCCCGTGAGCCGTGAAAGTCTGCGCGAAGCACTGGCCCGAGCCTGCCGTGTAAACCAGCTGCAATTGGAAAGCATGCGCCAACAGCCGGTGGCAGCCGAGCAAGCGGCTTCGTGTCGCAGCCACATTACGGCGCGCACGCATCGCGGCATTGAATTGATTCCAATCGATGAAATTCGTTATTTCCTTGCGGATCACAAGTACGTCACGGTGCGTCATGAGCATGGTGAGGTCTTGATTGATGAAACGCTGAAAGAGCTCGAAGAAGAGTTTGGCGATCGTTTCATTCGTATTCACCGCAATGCCTTGCTCTCGCTTACCTATCTCGAAGGCTTAGAGCTGATTGCGACGGGCCAGTATCGCGTGCGCATTCGCGGCTTGGACGAGCGCCTCGTGGTGAGCCGCCGGCATTTGCCCGAATTGCGTGAGACGCTGCATCGCGTTTGATGCGCTTCTCGCGTTACACAAACCTCAGGGCTGGTTACACTGCGCGCAGTGGCCGGCCCTGAGGTTTTTATGACATCTTCTGCTTCTTCCCTTCCCGATCTTGGCACCCTGCGAATTGCCACACGACAAAGCCCTTTAGCGCTTTGGCAGGCGCATTACGTGGCAGATGCCTTGCGTGCACATCATCCTGGCCTGAACGTCGAATTACTCACCATGGTGACTCGTGGCGACAAAATTCTCGACACCCCTTTAGCGAAAATTGGTGGCAAAGGCCTCTTCGTTAAAGAGCTGGAAGTGGCCATGCTCGAAGGCCGCGCGGACCTTGCAGTGCACTCCATGAAGGACGTGCCCATGGCCTTTCCCGAGGGCCTAGGCCTAACGGCCATCTGTGTGCGGGAAGATCCACGCGATGCTTTTGTCAGTAATCATTTTGCCAGTTTGGATGACTTGCCTCAGGGTGCCGTGGTCGGTACTTCCAGTTTGCGTCGCCAATGTCAGCTCCGCCGCCATCGCCCGGACTTAGTCATTAAAGATTTGCGCGGCAACGTGAACACGCGTTTGGCGAAATTAGACAACGGTGAGTACGACGCGCTGATTTTGGCGAGCGCCGGGTTGATACGACTGGGCATGCCTGAACGCATTCGTGCTGCGCTTGAAGAGGCCGTGTTGTTGCCAGCGGTTGGTCAGGGTGCTGTTGGTATCGAGTGCCGCCTCGATGATGCTCGCACGCGCGCCTTGCTGGCGCCCTTAAATGATGCCGATACCGCGCTGTGTGTGACCGCTGAGCGCGCCATGAATACGCGATTGCAGGGTGGCTGTCAGGTACCTATCGCAGGTTTTGCCACCTTAGGTCAGGGGCAGTTATACCTGCAGGGTCGTGTTGGCAGTCTCGATGGTAGTCAGCTGTTGGAGGCCAATAGTGTCGCTCCGATTGGCGAGGCCGTCGCTCTGGGTGAGCGGGTTGCTGAGCAGTTATTGGCGGCCGGCGCAGCCGATATTCTGGCCGCCGTGTATGGTGAGCATGGGCATGTCACTCCCTAAGCCAGCACCGAGTCTATCGGGGGTTTGTGTGCTGAACCCACGGCCCGCTCGTCAGGCAGCGGCGCTGTCGCAGGCGCTCATCAGTGCCGGCGCGAACGTCTTAGCGCTGCCTTTATTGGAAATTGTACCGCTGGCGTTAGACGCCACCGCTAAGCACTGTTTAATGGATCTGGATCGTTATCAAACGGTCGTGTTTGTGAGTGCCAATGCCGCGCGATTAGGTTTGGAAGCGGTCGCCGATTACTGGCCGCAGTGGCCAGTGGGTGTATCGGTCGTTGCCGTGGGGCCCGCCACGCAATCGTTGCTGAATGACGCCGGTTTGAATGCCATTGCGCCGAAACAAGAAGACAGTGAAGGTATGCTTGCGTTGCCCGCATTAAGCCACGTCGCAGGCCATCGCGTGTTATTGTTTCGGGGCGATGCAGGACGAGAATTGTTGTCCGATACGCTGCGTGCACGGGGCGCTCACGTGGATGTGTTGCCGCTCTATACGCGCAGGCTGCCTGAAGCCACCGATGCCATCTGGCGAAACCAAAGCCAGCGACCAGATGTGGTGCTGCTCTCCAGTTCACTGATATGGCAGCATTGGCAACAAGTAGCGGGTGACTTTGCCATTAAGCCCGTGTTAATTGCCGTTAGTCAGCGTTTGGCATCACATGTGCGTGCGGCCGGTGCAACTCGGGTGTTATGTAGTCACGGGGCTACGCCAGACGCATGGTTGCAGGCATTGCAGCAATGGCAGAATACAGCGGTGGAATTCAGGACGTCATCTGAGTGTTAGGGCGTTTAGTAGCCAACATAGGGAATGCACATGGTGGGTAGCAACAGTCGGCAATCGTTAGTGACGGCGGTGTCTATTAAGCGACCGTTAACGCCGGGCTTTAAGGTATTGCTCAGCATCGTAGCGATTTTGGCGATTGCAGCCGCAGCGGTGGCCTGGCATAGCGAAAAACAACACCGACGCGCCAAGCAAGCGGTAAAAGTGCTGAGCGCCGAGCATGGCGAGCTGAGTAAGCAAATGTCGGTGTTGCGTACCGAGGCCGGGCTTAATAAAGAAATGCTCAAGCTCCAACAAGCGCGTTTGGATAGCCTGTTGGCACAGGGCCCGCAAGTACGTCAGCGCTGGCTCACCAGTCGAGTAGCAGACAGTGTTGCAGTGGCCGAACAGGCGCTGATCATTAATCATGATGCAGCACAGGCCCAACAAGCCTTGTTAGCAGCGGATCGACTCCTGGCGGGTCAAGCAGACGTTTCATTGATGCCGTTACGACGCGCCTTACAGCAAGACTTGAGCGTGCTCTCCGGACTGCCGCGTGTGGATGTGGCCGGTATTTATCTGCGTTTGCAAAACTTAGATCGCCGCGTCACCACGCTGGCGCTGCCTCGCGAGGCTGGGCGCCAAGTGCCGCAGGCAGTGAATGCTCAAGATCAAATGGGTAATCTGTGGCAGCAGGGCTTAGCCAAGTTTCGTGCCCTAATTGTTATTCGCCAGTATGACGAGCCCTTGCAGCCGCTTTTGGATGCCTCGCGACTCCAGCTGCTGCGCGATCAACTGAGCCTGCTGATCAATCAAGCCGAACTGGCCCTGCTGCGCGGCGATGGTGTGGTTTATCGCGCCGCATTAGAAACCTTGAGTTTGCGTGTGCAGCAACAACTTTCGGCACTACCCAGCGCGACCCTCGTGCCACTCCTCGATGAGCTGGCCGCCTTACAGGCACTGCAAGTGCAACTGTCGTTACCTTCGCTGAGTACGCGCGCCGCGCTAGATGTGCTCATGCAAACAGCGGAGACGCGACTGTGAGCCGGCATTTGGGTGCGCTCTTCAGTATCTCGGTGCTGCTGATCTTAGTGGCAGTCGCACTGCGACAAGATCCCGGTTATGTCTTAGTCAGTTGGGGCACGACCTCGGTTGAGTTGAGCCTCACGCTGGCGGCTTTATGCTGGTTTGCCAGTCTGTGGTTTGTTGTGCAGTTAGTGCTCATTGAGCGCTGGCTGCTTCGCCTGTGGCGGCGTAATTGGCCAGGTTTCCCCGGCGCCTCTGCCTTAAAGAAGGTAAAAACTTCAGAAAAACCTACGCAACCCTCCACCAAGGCTTGACGCATCCACTTTGCCCCGCTTTAATACGCCCCTCCCGTGGCCGGGTAGCTCAGTTGGTAGAGCAGCGGATTGAAAATCCGCGTGTCGGCGGTTCGATTCCGCCCCCGGCCACCATTTATTTTTGTGCATAGAGCCTCAGCGAAAGCTGGGGCTTTTTGCATTCTGGGCAGCATGAATTTCAGCGCTGGGCTTCGGCCGTTTTGCAGGGTATATTTTTCGCAAAATCGGTCATTGGAGGCCAGTGGCAATGACCACGGCACGCAGGTTAACGGAAGAAACACTGTCGGCCCACTATCTCTTGCTGCTGTGTCAGCATTTGCACACGCGCGGCATTAGTTCTGAGCAGGTCTTGGCAGGTACGGAGCTAGGCCTAGCGGAGTTGGAGCAGCCTAATCGTCAAGTGCCTTTAGCGCTTTGCCTCAAGGTCTTTGCAAATACTCAGCGACTGCTGCCCGACCCCGGACTCGGGCTGCACCTGGGGCAGTTGTTAAATATTCGCAGTCACGGCTTTTTAGGCTATGCCGTGTTGTCCAGTCGCACCATTGGTGAGGCGACCGATCTGGCGGTGCGCTACTTCCGTACACGCACTAGCTTGTTAGAAATTCGTCTGTTTCGCGAAGGCGAAATGGCGGTCATTCAGCTGGATGAGCGGGTGCCCTTGGGGTCCATCAAAATCATGGTCTTCGATGCGATTATTAGTCTGTTTATGGTGTGCGGACAGCAAGTGACTGGTCGAAAGTTCAATGCGGAAATTCGCTTGAGCTACCCAGAGCAAGCGCATCACGCCGAGTTACGTGCCCAGTTGGGTGATCGCCTCAGTTTCGACTGTGCGTTCACTCAGGTGCGATTTCCCCGTGCTGGTTTGCAGATTCCCTTGGGCCTGCCGGATCCCCAATTGCTGGCGATGGCGAAGGTGCAATGCGAGGCAGAGTTACAGCGTCTCCATGATGAAGGCGGCCTGCTGCCGGATGTTCGCCGTATCACCAAGCTGCGTTTAGCTGAAACTGCTACGCTGGAGTCTGTGGCCAATGATCTGCACCTGTCGCCGCGCACCTTACGCAGGCGCTTGGCTGAGTTAGGCACCAGTTTTCAAATGATTCTGGAGCAGTTACGGCGAGGCCGCGCCGTCGAGCTTTTGCTGCACAGCGGTTTGTCGGTCGATCAGATAGCCACGGAGTTGGGCTATCTCGATCCATCCAATTTTGGACGTGCCTTTCGCCGCTGGACGGGTCAGTCGCCGCGCGCGTACCGCACTGCGCGACTGTTAAGCCCCAGCAACCCCAAGGCACCCGCCAGCGCGATGTAGGCGCCAACAGCCATCAGCCCCCAATGGGTAGCCAGCCATGTGGCGGTAAAGGGGGCAATGGATGCGCCCAGAATACCCGCGAGATTGAAGGCCAGTGACGAGCCGGTGTAACGCACATGGGTAGGAAATAAATCGCTGAGCAAGGTGCCCAAAGGCCCATAGGTTAGGCCCATGCAAGTGAAGCCTAAGGCCAGAGTGGCGAGCACGCCGGCGATATGGCCCGATCCAAAGAGTACCGAGAAGCTGGCACCAAAGAGAATGATGATGATGGCGACCCAGCGCATGGTCACGGGCCAGCCAAAACGGTCGGCACAATACGCAGAAACCGGAATGGCTAGGGCAAAGAACACCACGCCAAAGAGCTGAAATTTTAGAAATTCCTCGCGGCTGTAACCGAGCTGACTGGTGCCCCAGCTCAGCGTAAACACCGTCATCAGGTAGAAAATCACAAAGGCGCTAATGGCGATGAGCGTGCCAGCGAGCATGGCAGCTTTGTGATCTTTGAACACCTTGACCAAGGGCACGCCCACGGCCTCTTGCTTCTCTTTTGCCGCTAGGAAGGCTGGCGTTTCGGTGATGCGTAAGCGCACATAGAGACCGACCAAGACCAGCAAGCTACTGGCAAGGAAAGGAATGCGCCAACCCCACGACATAAAGTCCTCGCTACTGAGCAGGCTAGTCAGCAGTAAGAACAGGCTGGTCGAGAGAATAAAACCAATGGGCGCGCCGAGCTGTGGAAACATGCCATACCAAGCGCGTTGGCC
>Ga0255139_1000702_pt1 | contig 9924 bp, 8 predicted proteins | sample Law_Colum_RepB_8_FD_188549 | JGI IMG/M metagenome (GOLD analysis project Ga0255139, IMG submission 188549) | Freshwater microbial communities from St. Lawrence River, New York, United States - Law_Colum_RepB_8d | ecosystem: Environmental > Aquatic > Freshwater > River | place: USA: New York...
CGTGATGAGAATAATTGCCAATAACTTGATGTCGCCCATTCCGACCTTGAAAATCAACAGAACAATCAATAAAGAGGCTGAGAATGCAACCTTCTTTAGATCCCCAAAACCATATATTGATAGATGCACAGCAGCAAATAAGAACAAAATCTTGTTATACATATTGGGAATCACAAAAGAGCTGCAATCTGCAACACATATTGGTATAGCAAGAAGTAATAGCGCTAGATCCACACTGACAAGTTACAACCAATGGCTCCTAGCTAAGGAGTGGTTGTGGATTAAAAAAGTGCTTTCTCGCCAGCAGATCGAAGGATCTTGGCTATTGAATCTCGATCAATAGGCCGACCTGCAAAGATCGAAGCTTGAGAAATAGCCTGATGAATCAATAGATCTAAGCCATCAATTCCAAATCCTCCAATCTTTCTCCATTGTGCGAGCAATTGTGTGGGCCATGGGTTGTAAAGAACTTCAAAGTAGGTCGAGGTAACTGATTGAACTTGATCAACAAAAACCGCTGCCGTATTGCCGGGCGTTGTGTTTACCACTAAATCAAAGCTATTAAAGTTGATTGCTCCCGACCAGGATATGAAGTCTACTTCTGAATTCGGGGCAGATTCTCTGATCGCTATCTCACGGTCGGAACTGCGACTCACGACCGTTATCTTTTCGCTGATCTCATCACATGCGGCGATAACTGCTCGTGCAGTTGCGCCGGCCCCAATAACCAGAACATTACCTTTTGCATCACGTCCATTGAAATCAAGGGCATGGGTGAATCCTTCAACGTCGGTACTTGTTAAACTCCACATTTCATCAACTTTGTGCAATGTGTTGCCACTTTGTATTTGACGTGAAATATCTGACACTGAATCAGCTATCGCCAACGCTTCTTCCTTCAACGGCATGGTGAGTGACAGGCAATTTAATGACGAACCTTCATCATTGAGGAAGTTTCTTAGCTCTCCTGATGCAACTTCATATGCTCTATAACTCGCATCAATACCCAAAGAATTGTAGATCGAGTTGTGCAAGAGAGGACTCAGAGAGTGAGAGATCGGTGAACCCAAGACTCCGGCTGAAATCATTCGAAAACACCCGCCTTTCGATTCTTCACATATATAGCTTTCCAACTGTTGAACTCATCGATGGATTTTGTAAATCGAGTGTCCCCTGGGGCAACTGTAATGAAGTACAACCAATCCCCGACGGCAGGTTTTAATGCTGCCTCAATAGCATCCGCGCCTGGACTACAAATTGGACCTGGCGGCAATCCGTACTTTTTATAGGTGTTGTAGGGCGAATTGACCAAAGTTGATTGGGAACTTAAGAAAATTTCCCCGCGTAGCTTCTTAACGAAGTGAACCGTTGAATCCATCTGTAATGGCATGCCAATAGTTAAGCGGTTGTAAATGACTCTTGAAACCTTTGCGAAATCTTTCTGCTCTCCCTCTGCTTGAATTATAGAGGCGATAGTTAAGAGCTGAGAGGCATTGAAGCGTTTCGTACCAAGAAGCAACTCTCTGGCTGCTGGCTCTTGTGTAAATCGATCGACCATTGCTTGGACTGCTTCGAGGGCCGTCGTACCCTTAGGAAAACTGTACTGAGCAGGGAACAAAAGTCCTTCTATCTCTCTAAATCCTTCAGGCAATTTCGCATTTGTAAGTGCTCTAGAAACTTCATTTGGTGAGTACCCGTACGTGACAAGCGACTTAGCAATCTCACTCTTCCAGTTTCCCTCAAAGACTCTGACTAAATTCGGAATCCGCTCTGGATCGAGTAACTGTTCCAACGCTTGTTGGGCGGAAATTTCCTTTGTCAACCGATGATTTCCTGGAGCAATCTTCTCAGAGCGCTTATCCCCCACTGCAACTCTAAAAAAAGATTCGGATGACTTAACAACTCCATTGTCGAAAAGCAGTTTAGCTATGGCAGAGCCTGCTGAGCCTGCCGGTATATCAATGACGACTTCTGCCGCCCCTGAGAGTGATGTCTTTGTCGGGAAATCTGGTGCCGTAGATGGGCCTATTCGCGCCAGAAGAAAAGCACCAATGACAGCAATAAATACCGAAGCAATGATCAGTTGTTTCTTCATCGTCGTTTCTCAAGGTCAATTGCGAACTCCAGTATCGCCACCGCTGCAGCCATATCGATTGCATCTTTTGATTCCTTTGCGCTGCGACCTGCTTCTCTCAAATAACGTGCTGCACTGATTGTGCTCATTCGTTCATCAATTAGTTCAATAGGTACTTGTGTAATAGTGCGCAAAAGCGCCACGAACTCAGTCGCTTTCTCTGTGGCTACCCCATCATTGCCACTTAAGAGTGAAGGTCTTCCAACATAAATCGTGACCGGTTCGATTTCAGTAATGATCTGTGAGATCTGACTACTTAAGTTCTTATCGGTAGCCTTCAAAGTCGTCAGAGGCGAGGAGAGAATCGAATCTGGATCACTTACCGCAACACCGATACGCACATCACCATAATCAAATGCGATACGACGTCCGCGCTGCATCATCTACCCAATGAGTGCGTTTGAGATCGCAGTGAGAGCTTCTAATGACTTTGAAGCATCGGTGCCGCCGCCTTGTGCGAAATCATCCTTGCCACCGCCACCGCCACCAAGAACTGTTGAACCAATCTTGACCAACGCGCCTGCCTTCACGCCACTTGAACGTGCCTCTTCGCTTGTTGCCACTACCAAAACGGGTTTACCGTCATTTGCACTAATGAGTGCAACTACTGATTTGGCTTGACGTTCTCGCAGATCGAGAGCAATCCTACGAAGGTCGTCTCCTGAAACTCCATCGGCCATAACTGAAGAAACATAAGAAATTCCATTGATAACCTTCGCTGTCTTGGCAAGATCTCCAATTTGTGAAAGTGCCTGAGCAGAACGAACAGATGCTAATTCCTTCTCGATATCTTTCATCTTGTTGAGCAAATCAGAGATTCTCTCTGGCAACTCTTCCGCGCGAGCACCCTTGATCAGATCTGATAATGAGTTCAACAAGATATGTTCGCGAGCTAAGAACTTATATGCGTCCACGCCAACAAGTGCTTCAACACGACGCACACCAGCACCAATAGAAGATTCGCTTAGTAGTTTGATAACGCCTAGTTGCCCAGAGCGTGCAACGTGTGTACCACCGCATAACTCACGAGCCCAGTCTCCAACGCTTACAACTCGAACAACATCACCATACTTTTCACCAAACAAAGCCATCGCACCAAGCTCTTTAGCTTTTGCTTGACTCATGCTTTCAGCGGTGACCTCAAGGTTATCCAACAACAAAGTATTAACGCGGGACTCAACATCATTTAAAACGCTCACAGGAACAGAGCCGGTAGCAGGGAAATCAAATCGGAATCGACCCGGAGAGTTTTCAGAACCTGCTTGAGTTGCCGTTTCACCAAGAATTTCGCGGAAGGCTTTGTGAACCATATGGGTTGCTGTGTGGGCGCGAGAGATTGCGTGACGACGTTCGATATCGATCTCAGCCAGAGCCGCACTGCCTACTTCGATCGAACCACTAATTACTCGACCGCGGTGAACTGACAACCCTGGCAATGGCGATTGAACATCATCGATTTCAACAACTCCACCATTGCTCAAAGTAATACGACCACCGTCAGCTAACTGGCCCCCACCTTCAGCATAAAATGGTGTTCGATTTAAAACGATGTCGACATCGTCACCTTCGGATGCACTAGCTACCCCAACGCCATCTACGACGATGCCTGTCACCTTAGATTCAGAGTTTTGTTGGGCGTATCCAACGAATTCACTCTTACCGCTCTTATCAGCAATAGCCTTATAAACAGAAACATCTGTGTGGCCAGATTTTTTCGACTTTGCATCCGCCTTAGCGCGATCCTTTTGCTCTTTCATCAAGCGTCGGAAGCCATCTTCATCTACTTCAAGACCCTCTTCACGTGCCATCTCAAGAGTCAAATCAAATGGGAAACCATAGGTATCGTGAAGTTTGAATACTTCATCTCCTGGCAACACCGTTGCCTTGCTCTTCTTTAATGCAACTGAAGCCATATCAAATATTTGTGTACCGCTCTTGAGTGTTTGCAGGAAGCTTTCTTCTTCGGAAACACTGACGGATAAAATACGCTTCTTATCAGTAATTAGTTCTGGATATTGTGATCCCATAGCACCGATAGCCGAGATAGTTAACTCAGACATAATCGGATCCATTGAGCCCAAAAGGCGCATATTACGAATCGTTCTACGCATCATGCGGCGCAAAACATAGCCCCGACCTTCGTTTCCAGGTGTAACTCCGTCACCGATAAGCATTGCTGATGTGCGTGCGTGATCTGCAATCACTCGCAAAGCAACGTCGGACTTTTCAGATGATCCATACTTAACGCCAGTTAACTCAGAGGCGCGATTGAGAATCTTGATAGTTGTATCTATCTCGTAAATATTCTCAACACCTTGAAGCAAAGCAGCTGTGCGTTCTAAGCCAAGACCCGTATCAATACTCTTAGCTGGAAGCTCCCCCAGAATTGGATAACCATCTTTTCCGCCTCCTGCACCACGTTCGTTCTGCATGAAAACAAGGTTCCAAATTTCGAGATATCTGTTTTCATCTGCAATTGGTCCACCTTCTGCGCCATATGCAGGGCCACGATCGAAATAAATCTCAGAACATGGACCACATGGTCCAGGAACTCCCATAGACCAGAAGTTATCTGCCATGTCACGGCGCTGAATACGCTCCTTAGGAACACCAATTTGTTTGTGCCAAATATCTGCCGCTTCATCGTCATCTAGGTAAACAGTGACCCACAATTTATCTTCGGGAAAACCGTAACCGCCATCTGCAATCGGACGGGTTAAGAGCTCCCAAGCAAGTGCAATTGCTCCCTCTTTAAAGTAATCACCGAAGGAAAAATTGCCGCACATTTGAAAAAAGGATGCGTGACGAGTTGTTTTGCCAACCTCATCAATATCTAGCGTGCGAACACACTTTTGAACTGACGTTGCACGCTTATACGGTGGTGTTACTTCGCCAAGAAAGAAGGGCTTGAACGGCACCATTCCTGCATTTACTAGTAAAAGATTCGGATCATCAGCAATCAAGGATGCTGAAGGAACAACCGTGTGAGTTAAACCCTGACGATTATCAGATTCAAAGAAGCGCAGCCAGCGCGAACGGATCTCGGCGGATTCCACTAGCTGGGATCACTCCGCCTTCTTCTTCTTTGAACGGCCTTTGCTCATTTGAGCCGCAGACAAAAGAGCCCCAGCGACTTTAACGGCTGACCCATTCTTATCCATAAAACCTGTTGCCGCTTGATTCACCTTTTCTGACATTTCTTCAATGTTCTTAGTTACACGATTGATGCTGTGAAGAGGACCATTCACGAGAGTTACCGTTGTATTTATCTCATCGATAAGTGGAGCAGTCTCTTCTGTTAGAACTTTGAGTGATTTGCTAGCCTCGTCAACTAAGCGACCAACTCGGATCACTACATATGCGATAGCTAGTGCGATCACAGCAAGTGATGCTGCTGCGATTATTGTTGCAATTCCGCCTGGACCCATACCGTTAGCCTACCTGACCCTTACTTATCTTCGCTGGTTTTTGCTTGTGGAACCCAGTCGATTCCGCTCTCTTTGCGTTGAGCCGGAGTGATTGGAGTAGGAGCACCAGTTAATGGATCACCTCCGCTAGCAGTCTTTGGGAAAGCGATAACTTCGCGAATCGAGTCAGAGCCAGTCAGCAATGCGCATACGCGATCTAGACCAAGTGCAATTCCACCATGTGGAGGCGGCCCATAGTTAAATGCCTCTAATAGGAAACCAAACTTGCTGTTGGCTTCTTCATCACTCAAACCAATTACAGAGAAAACATCCTTTTGCATAGCGCGATCATGAATACGAATCGATCCACCACCAAGCTCAGTACCATTCAAAACAATGTCATATGCATAAGCAAGTGCTGAAGCTGGGTCAGACTTAAATGTTGCAGCAAACTCTGGCTTTGGACCAGTAAATGGATGGTGAACCGCTGTCCATCCACCATTGTCTGTTGGCTCAAACATTGGTGCATCTACTACCCACAAAAATTCCCACTTGCCATCTGGGATTAATCCACATCGCTTGCCAATTTCTAAGCGAACCGCACCTAGAAGATTAAGTGATGCAGCGCGCTCACCTGCTGCAAAGAAAATTGCATCTCCAGACTTAGCACCAGCTGCTTTCACAACACCGGCTGTTTCCTTCTCAGAAAGGTTCTTTGATACTGGTCCGCCTAAAGTGCCATCCTCGTTGACCAGAATGTATGCAAGACCTTTGGCGCCACGTGCTTTTGCCCAGTCCTGCCACGCATCTAATTCACGACGAGCAGATGATGCTCCCCCAGGCATTACCACAGCGCCAACATAAGGTGCTTGGAAAACTCTAAATTCAGTTTCTGCAAAAAATACAGTGAGGTCAACAAGTTGATTATCGAAACGAAGATCTGGTTTGTCAGAACCGTAATGTGTCATCGCGTCGGCATATGTCATTCGCTTTAATGGAAGAGACATTTCGTAGTTAACCGTATCTCTCCAGATGCGAGCGACAATCTTTTCTGCCACAGCCAAGATGTCTTCCTGATCAATAAAGGACATCTCGATATCTAATTGAGTGAACTCTGGCTGGCGGTCAGCACGGAAATCCTCATCGCGGAAACAACGAGCAATTTGGTAATACTTTTCCATACCCGCCACCATAAGAAGCTGCTTAAACAGCTGTGGCGATTGTGGAAGTGCATACCAACTACCGGGTTGCAAACGAACTGGAACTAAGAAGTCACGAGCACCTTCTGGTGTTGATCTGGTCAAATATGGTGTTTCAATTTCTAGGAATGTTTCCTCTTCCATCACACGTCGAATGGTGGATGTGACCTTTGAACGCAAGCGCAGGTTATGTGCCGGCTTTTCACGGCGCAGGTCAAGGTAGCGATAGCGCAAACGAACTTCTTCATTGATATCTGTGTCATCGCCACTATCTACTGGAAATGGCAACGGTGCAGACTCTGAAAGGACAACGACGGTGTCCCCCATAATTTCTATTTCGCCCGTTGCAATATTTGTATTCTGATTTCCATCCGGGCGAGCAACTACTTCACCGGTAATAAGAAGGCACCACTCTGCTCGCAAAGAGCCTGCAACCTTTTCATCACGAATAACAACTTGAACTGAACCTGAAGCATCTCGAAGGTCAATAAATGCTACGCCGCCGTGATCGCGTCGACGTGAGACCCATCCTGCAAGGGTGACTGTCTGGCCCGCATGGGATTTGCGGAGTGATCCTGCTTCATGTGTGCGCAACATTAATTAGTCCAATTTTTCCGATTTAGAGAGCTTCGAGCAATGAGTCAATCTTAACTGAAGATGTGTGACCAGATTTCATCTCTTTCAACTCAACGGTTCCGCTAGAAATCTCTGATTCACCAAGAACGATGACATGTGTCGCACCACTCTTGTCAGCACCCTTCATGGCCCCTTTCAGAGCACGATCGCCAAAAGAAATTTCGACTGTCTTTCCGTGAGCGCGCAAATCAGCAGCAATGGTGAGTGCCTTGACTCTTGCCACCTCCCCCAACGGAATGATGAAGAGATCTGAAACAAAAGCATCGTTTCTAATAACACCTTCAGCCTCTGCTGCTAACAACGCGCGATCAACGCCTAATCCAAACCCAATACCTGTAAGAGATTGTCCACCTAGTTGCTCCATTAAACCGTCGTAGCGTCCGCCACCGCCTATCCCTGACTGGGCACCCAATAATTCGTGAACAAATTCAAAAGTTGTTCCGGTGTAGTAATCCAATCCACGCACCATTCGGGGATTCAAAACATATGCAATACCTAATGCATCAAGATATTTTTGAACCTGCTCAAATTGTTGACGAGACCCATCATTGAGGTAATTGATCAATAATGGAGCATCGGCCATGGCCTTGCGCATCTCTTCACGCTTGTCATCAAACAAACGAAGTGGATTTATTTGAGCCCGAGCTGCTGTTGCCTCATCCAAAGTTAGTGTTGAAATAAACTTCACTAAATCAATACGATGGGCCGCTCGTGATTCGGCATCTCCCAGTGAAGTGATTTCTAAGCGATACTTGCTCAGTCCTATAGCTTTAAACCCGGCGTCAGCGATTGCAATTATCTCTGCATCAATTGCTGGATCATCCAAACCGATCGCTTCAATCCCAACCTGATAGAACTGGCGATAGCGTCCTGCTTGTGGGCGTTCTGCGCGAAAGAATTGACCTGAGTACCAAACTTTTACTGGCAGCTGTCCGCGATCTAGTCCATGTTCAATAACCGCTCGCATCACACCAGCAGTTCCTTCAGGACGTAAAGTTATTGAACGTCCACCGCGATCTTCAAATGTGTACATCTCTTTTGAAACAACATCTGTGGATTCGCCAACACCACGAGTAAAAAGTTCGGTGTCTTCAAATACTGGTAATTCAATTAATTGATAGCCAGCCAACTTTGCAGGTGCTATCAAGCTATCTCGGACAAACTCAAATGCGCTGGATCTACTTGGAACGTATTCGCTGACACCCTTTGGTGCAGATATCTTTTGTCCAGCCATTAGTAACGACCTACCAAACTCTTCAAGTATGGATTGTGCTTTTTTTCCTGTGCCATCGTTGTGTCAGGTCCATGCCCTGGCAATACCCTCAAGTGATCTGAAAGTGGCACAACCTTTTTACGCAATGTCTCTTCCATATCCTTAGCTGATCCCGTTGGTAGATCTGTCCGACCAATAGAACCAGCAAACAAGACATCCCCGCTGACCAATACCTCATTGGAAACTTCAAACATCAAAGAACCACGGGTATGGCCTGGAGCGTGGATGGCCTTAAAGGAGAGACCAACTAGATCGATCACATCAGCATTTCGTAGTTCGCGAACATCCTTGGGTTCTGAAAAGTTCATACCCGACAGAGTTGCAATAAACTCTGGACCGTGGAGTTTTTCTGGGTTTCCTAAAAAAGCACGATCTTCACCATGAATATAGGAAGCGATTCCATAACCATCGGCGACTGATTGAATGGAAAAGGTATGGTCTAAGTGACCGTGGGTGGCGATTACCGCTACCGGCTTTAAATTATGCTTTTCGAACAGCTCAGTTAATTGGTGAGAAACATCTGGCATGCCAGGATCGATGACTACGCACTCTGCGCCCGGCTCAGTTGCGATAACCCAGCAGTTGGTGGCAAACATTGGAGCGGCAAAGGAGTCGATTAGCATCACTCAGCCCTCCCCATTCCACGCTCAATTTGAGGTGCGATTGACGCTCACACCATGGGACAGGGTACCTTTTGCTCACCAATACACACTCGACCCACGCTCAGAAGCGTTAAAACTTCTCAGCATCGCACCCACCACATAGCGAACTTCATTACGAAGAAACGCGCTGAAAGGATCACTCTCATGACAGATATGAATTTCCCACAGCAGGCCAGCGCAGCAAGTGCGTTGATCGGAGATCCTTCAGCTTTTGGTCGAGTCGCAGAAGATGGAACAGTTTATGTTCGCACATCACAAGGTGAAACAGCCGTTGGTTCATACCCAGGAAAAACCCCTGAAGAAGCATTGTCATACTTTGTCCGCAAGTTCGAAGTTCTCGCCGCCGAAGTTGCACTCCTAGCAGCACGCATCAAGAGTGGAGCCATGGTTCCTTCAGATGCATATGCAGCCGTTAAGAAGTTGCGCGATCAAGTCAAAGAATTAAATGGCGTCGGAGATCTCGAGGCGTTAGCTGCTTCAGTTGAACAAATTGAGCCGCTGATCGAAGGACATCGCGAAGCATATGAGGCTAAGAAAGCAGCCGAAACCGCTGCGAAGGCCGCGCGCCGTGAGCAAATCATCGTTGAAAAAGAAAAGATTGTTGCAGAAGCTG
>Ga0255139_1000708_pt1 | contig 9858 bp, 12 predicted proteins | sample Law_Colum_RepB_8_FD_188549 | JGI IMG/M metagenome (GOLD analysis project Ga0255139, IMG submission 188549) | Freshwater microbial communities from St. Lawrence River, New York, United States - Law_Colum_RepB_8d | ecosystem: Environmental > Aquatic > Freshwater > River | place: USA: New York...
GCAATGGCAACCGACGCAAGCCAGCGTTGAGCAAGTATTCCTGTCCAACAATGCCGATTCCGCGCTCAAACTTGGCCAAGCTCGCGGCGCCGCATTGGCCGCGCTGGTCAGCCAGAATATCCCCGTCGCCGAGTACAGCGCACGCCAAATAAAATTGGCCGTAGTGGGTACCGGCGCAGCAGAAAAAGCACAGGTGCAGCACATGGTCATGCACCTGCTAAAACTCGATAAAGCGCCACAAGCCGATGCCGCCGACGGCCTCGCTGCGGCAATTTGTCACGCCCACGCCAGTGCAAATCTGGCTAGAATGGATTTATCGGGTTTGCGCCGCGGTCGTGGCCGCTAAGCCCCAGAAGTTACGCTGGCATCAAGCCTGAAGCCCCGCAAAGAGAGTTGGCATGATTGCGCGTTTAAACGGTGTCTTAATCGAAAAAATCAGCCCCCATGTCGTGCTCGATGTGCATGGTGTGGGTTATGAAGTGGATGTGCCACTTAGCACGTTCTATCAATTACCTGCACTCGGCGAAACAGTCACGCTGTGGACGCACCTGAGTGTGCGCGAAGATGCCCATCAGCTCTTCGGCTTTCATGATCGCGACAGCCTGCAAGTGTTTCGCCTGCTCATCAAAATCAGTGGCGTGGGCCCCAAGCTCGCACTGGCGCTGCTTTCGGGCATGGAAATCGACACCTTCCGGGGCTGCATTGCCCGCGAGGATGTGCTCATGCTGACCAAGATTCCAGGGGTGGGCAAGAAGACCGCCGAGCGCTTAGTCATTGAGCTGCGCGATAAAATCGGCAAACTCGAATTGGTGCAGAAAGTGACGCTGAATGCACCCGCAACGCCGCTGTTTGTTGAGCCTGCCAGCCCGCAGGAAGAAGCCGAAAGCGCCTTGGTGGCTCTGGGTTATAAGCCGTTGGAAGCACAAAAAGCCGTTAAAGCGGTTTTGGGCCAGCACAGTGAAACGGCGGAACTGGTTCGTGCCGCGCTGAAAGGATTGCTGAAATGAGCATCGAGTCAGACCGCCTCATCACCAGCCAGGGCAAGCCGCAAGAAGAACTGATAGATCGCGCTATCCGCCCGACCCGCCTGGCGGATTATGTCGGCCAGCCCATTGTGCGCGAGCAGATGGAGATTTTTATTGGTGCCGCGAATGCGCGTGGCGAAGCGCTGGATCACACCCTGATCTTTGGCCCACCCGGCCTCGGTAAAACCACCCTAGCCAACATCATTGCTCGTGAAATGGGCGGGCAGCTGCGCTCAACCTCCGGCCCCGTGCTGGAACGCGCCGGCGATCTCGCCGCCTTGCTGACCAACCTCGAAGCCGGCGATGTGCTGTTTATCGATGAAATTCATCGCTTATCGCCGGTCGTGGAGGAGATCCTCTATCCGGCCATGGAAGACTACCAACTCGACATTATGATCGGTGAAGGCCCGGCCGCACGTTCGATCAAGCTCGACCTGCCGCCGTTTACGTTGGTCGGTGCGACCACGCGGGCGGGTTTGTTGACCTCCCCGTTGCGCGATCGCTTTGGCATTGTGCAGCGACTGGAGTTCTACAATGTCGCTGACCTGACTCACATTGTGTCGCGCTCCGCACACTTGCTGAACTTGCAGATAGATCCTGCTGGCGCCGCCGAAATTGCCCGCCGCGCACGCGGCACGCCACGCATTGCCAATCGCTTACTGCGTCGCGTCCGCGATTACGCCGAGTTCAAAGCCGATGGCATCATCAGTCAGACAGTCGCAGCGGCCGCACTGGCCATGCTCGATGTGGATCCGCAAGGTCTCGATGGCCTCGACCGTCGCTTTCTGCACATGCTCATCGATAAATTTTCCGGGGGCCCTGTGGGTGTCGAATCCCTAGCGGCTGCACTGTCTGAAGATGCTGGCACGCTGGAAGATGTCATTGAACCCTACTTGATTCAGCAAGGCTTGATCTTGCGCACGGCGAGAGGTCGCATGGCCAGTGCACAGGGCTGGCTGCTACTCGGCCTCAAGCCGCCGGAAAGCGGGAACGCACTTTGATGCTGCCCGAATATCAACACCCCTTACGGGTTTACATAGAAGATACAGACGCCGGCGGAATTGTTTATTACGTTAACTTTCTGAAGTTTATGGAAAGAGCGCGTACCGAATGGTTACGGCACTTGGGTTTTGATCACTACTTAGTCAGCGACGAACCTGTATTTTTTGTGGTTCGGCGCGCCGAAGTGGACTATCGCCAACCCGCCCGCTTGGATGACAGCTTAATGGCGTGTGCAGAAGTCACCAAGATTGGCAAAGCCTCGCTGCATTTTCGTCAACGCATTCTGCGTGACGGCGTGGAAATAGCCTGCGGAGTGATCGAAGTCGCCTGCGTCGATCGCATTAGCTTGAAACCACGCGCACTCCCCACTACCTTGTCGGCACTGCTGACCACTTCTCTGGAAAACGTGACATGACCGCCGCACCTGAAATGACCGTAACCTCATTGATTTTTAATGCCAGCCCTGTCGTGCAGGCCGTCATGTTGATACTGGTCCTGGCGTCGGTCATTTCCTGGGCCATCATTGTTCAACGTTCTGGTTTTTTTTACCGTGCTGATGGTTTGAGCAAAGCCTTTGAGGAGCGATTCTGGTCGGGTGTGGACATGCAGCAGTTGCATGAGCAAGTCAACCATCAGCCCAATCCAGACTCCGGTTGTGAAAATCTGTTCCGCGCCGGCTTCCAAGAATTTCAGCGCTTACGCGATAAGCGCGCCGATGCCGATGCCTTGATGCAGGGAGTATCTCGTGCGCTGCGTATCTCCCTTAGCGTGGAGCAAAGTAAGTTAGAAGCTCAACTGCCCTTTCTCGCCAGCGTCGGATCTACCAGTCCCTATGTGGGTCTGTTCGGTACCGTCTGGGGCATCATGACCTCCTTTATTGGCCTGGCTAAAGTGCAACAAGCCACCTTGGCGGTCGTTGCCCCCGGCATTGCCGAAGCGCTTATTGCCACTGCCATCGGTCTGTTTGCTGCAATACCCGCCGTACTCGCTTACAACCGCTTTGCTGCCCGCAGCAACACCCTGTTATCGCGCTACGAAATTTTTGCTGAAGAGCTCAGTACCATCCTGCATCGCGAAGCCCACGCCGGACGTTGATCATGAGCCTCAAGAGCCAATTCCGGCGGGAACGCAAAGCCCCCATGGCTGAAATGAACGTCGTACCGTATATCGATGTCATGTTGGTGCTGTTAGTGATTTTCATGATTACTGCGCCCATGCTGACGCAAGGCATAGAGGTCGATCTGCCACAAGCCGAAGCCGATGCGCTTAGCCTGAAAGATCAACAGCCACTCATTGTGACCGTGAAAGCGGATGGCAGCTTTTGGCTACAGTCTGATCCGGAGTCGCGTCATCCGGTCAGCCCTGAGAGCCTGCCCGCCGAAATTCGAGCACTTCGTGAAGTGCGTGGCGATGTGCCAGTGCTGGTCAATGGCGATCGCGAAGTCGGCTATGGCCGCGTGATTGAGCTGATGTCTTCGTTGCAACAAGGCGGGGTGAAGCAAGTCGGTCTGTTGACTGAATTGCCCAGCGCCCAATGATTGTCTAAATGAAGCTGTCACTGCCCAACATTCTATTATCGCTTTTGCTGCACGGCGTCGTGCTGGCGCTGTTTTGGGTCTATGCAAAACCGGCATCGCTGCCTGAGCCGCCCAAAGTCATGCAGGCTATTTTGATGTCGGCACCCGCAGCGATGGCTACCGAAGCGCCCATGACCAGCATACCCATCGAGCCTGTCGCAACGATTCCTGTTGAGCCGCCCGCGCCGAAACCCCTGCCTGAGCCTAAGTCAGAGCCCAAACCCGAGCCTAAAAAAGTCCCCTTACCTACGCCTAAGCCCACAGCTAAGCCCACACCTAAGCCAGAGCCTAAGATCGAACCCAAGCCAACGCCTAAGCCCATCATTGAACCTGTCGATGAGGAGCTAGAAGCAGTAGAGCAAGAAACTAAACGTCTCGCTGAAGCGCAAGCGACCGCGCGAAAGCAACGCGAGGCAGAGGCTCGTCAGCAAGCATTAGCTGATGCCCTGAAAGCGGAAGCCGACGCCATTGCTGCCGATGCAGCAAAAGAACGAGCCAGATTGCTCAGTGCTCAGATTGGACAATTCCAACTGGCCATTAATCGAAAAGTTAAAAGTAATTGGCGCAGACCTGCGGCTGTTTCTGGCAAATTAATGACCGAACTGCGCATTACCTTGCTGCCAGGTGGCGAAGTCGCCTCAGTGGTCGTGGTAAAGTCCAGCGGTAACGATGCATTTGATGAAAGTGCTAAAGATGCGGTCAACCGCGCTAACCCTTTACCCGTTCCGTCAGATGCTGTTTTATTTCGCGAGCAATTTAAAGTGTTACTGCTCAAGTTCAAGCCGGAGGAATGATTATGCTCACCCGCCCATTCGGCTTACTCAAATTTTGTCTACTCGCATGCGGCATCAGTGCAGCTAGCCTAGCTAATGCTGCCTTAACAATTGAAATTACCCAGCGTTTAAACGAAGCCACACCGATTGCGGTCGTGCCCTTTGGCGGCGTTCAGAGTGCCGACAATACCGGCGCCATTATTGCCGCGGACCTCGATCGTAGCGGCTCATTTAATGTGGTGGAGCGCAGCAAGCTGCCTTCCCTCCCCTCGAGCAGTGCAGAAATTTTACCCAGTGTTTGGCAGAGCGTTCCTGCTGACTATATTGTGGTCGGTAGCGTTAGTCGCTTACCCGATGGGCGCTTAAGTTATCGTTACGAACTACTTAAACGCGGTGGCTTAGAACGCGTCTTAGGCGAAACTTTTACCGTAGATTCGGGTCGCGCTCGCGATGCCGCGCATTACATTGCCGACAAAATTTATAAGCAAGCCACGGGCGAGCCCGGCATTTTTGCCACCAAAATTTTGTATGTAAATCAGTACAACCGAGATGGCCGAAAGCGGTATCGCTTGGAGCTTTCCGACATTGATGGGGCGCGGCAAGTGACCCTGCTCGACTCAGTGGAGCCTATTCTTTCACCGACATGGTCGCCGAGCGCCCGACAAATTGCCTACGTCTCTTTCGAAAGTCGTAAGCCTGCTATTTTTGTGCAGAACCTCAGCACTCGCCAACGCACCAAGTTGACCGATTTTAGTGGTTTAAACGGCGCGCCCTCTTGGTCACCTGACGGCAAACGCATGGCCATGACGCTCTCACGAGATGGCAACCCTGAACTCTATGTCATGGATCTCACCACGAATGCGTTAACGCGACTCACGAATAACCCGGCGATTGATACTGAGCCGCGCTGGACCAGCGATGGTAAGTCGCTCGTGTTCACGTCTGATCGCAGTGGTGGCCCACAGATTTATCGTTTGAACATTGCCACCGGCGATACCAAGCGTTTGACGTTTACGGGAAAATTTAATGCCCGCGCCGATATCAGCCCCAATGATCGCCACTTAGCCATGGTGCATCAGGCGGGCGGTAATAATTACACCATTGCACTGCAAGACCTCAGCAATGGCATCTTCAGCACGCTGACCGACACGCCGCTGGATGAGTCCCCAAGCTTCTCCCCCAACAGTAAAATGGTTGTCTATGCCACTCGTAAGGGTAATAAAGGCGTATTGGGCATCATGTCGCTGGATGGCCGCTTCAAGCTCCGCCTACCCGCTGTTGATGGAGAAGTTCGTGAACCGGTATGGTCTCCCTATTTACGCTGACGCTTAAGTCAGATACCGTCCACCCCATTATTAACCTTTGATTCAAGTAAGAATAAAGAGCCCTAAGGAGCTTAACGTGAACATGAAAAAAACTGCTCAAATCGTAACCATCGCGACGCTCGCCATTAGCATGGCTGCTTGTTCTACGTTTCGTGGCCCGCGGGCGATCAACCCTAATGATGACAGCCAGTTTGAAAACCTCCCGCCTGCTCCTGCGGTTGAAGCCATCCCGGCAACGCCAGAAGCTGAGCCCAACCCCGGCCTGATTGCAGAGGCAGCACCAGAAGCGCCAGAAACCGGTTCTGCCAACTTGGCCAGCCCGATTGAAGGCTCTGTGATTGAACCTCAAGCCATTGCCACTGATACTTCTGCTAACAGCACGAACACTGCCAGCGCGTTAAATGATTTACTGAAAGTTCGTGTGTTCTATTTCGGCACTAACCTGAGCGACATTACTGCCCTGTCCTACGGGGGATTAAATGCTCATGCACAGTATCTGAAGGGCAACACCGCAGCGAAGTTGCAGCTTGGTGGTCACACGGATGAACGCGGCACCCGCGAGTACAACTTGGCGCTGGGCGAGCGACGTGCCAATGCGGTGGCCCGCTACTTGGTGGGTTTAGGTGTGTCGGCTGATCAGCTAAGTGTGGTGAGCTACGGCAAAGAGAAGCCATCAGCGGATGGCAGCGATGAAGAATCCTGGGCTAAAAACCGCCGCGTAGAACTCGACTACACTGCGCAATAACTGAAAAAAGTCATTTTGTTTCACGATAACGGGCTTCGGCCCGTTTATCATTTGCAGCACTCGCTTTTGACTCGGAGACGATATGCGTTCCGCACCCTTTATGCTGAATAAACTAGCATCCAGCCTCGTTTTATCCAGCACCCTGCTTCTGAGCTCAGCTTACGCCATTGAAATTGAGCAGCGCCCCTTAAGTACTAATGCAGCTCCTGCACCCGCTGTTAAGCCAGAGCCAAAGCCAGAACCTACACCCGTGCAGGCAACCGAACCCGCTCCCGCACCTGCTTTGGTCAAAGCACCAGCACCAGCGCCTGCTAAAGCGGCACCAGCTGCGGTTAACCCTGCGTGGGATATGTTTCAGCAAATCGAAGAGCTACGGGCTACGGTGGCGAGACTTCAAGGTACAACGGAAGAGCAACAGCAACTCATTGAGCGTTTGCAAAGTGACTTACGCACGCGTTACACCGACTTGGACCAACGCTTAGAACAACTCAGCAAACCGGTGACAGAGCCCGCACCAGCGCCCGTTGCACCTAGTGAGCCCGCGCCTCAGGTTCAGCCAACGGAGCCCAGCGCCGCCCCAGTTGTGATTGCCAGTAAGCCTAAAGCTGAGCTCACCACCGAAGAGATTGAGCGTCAAAAATCAGCCTATTTGGCTGCGTACCAAACCTTCCGCCGTGATGGTGCCGCACCTGCCATTGTGTCCATGACGCGCTTTCTGGAAAACTTCCCAGACAGTGTCTTCGCCCCGAATGCGTTTTACTGGTTAGGCGAGTTTTACCTAGCGGCTGAACCGGCAGACTATGCAAAAGCAGAAGCTAATTTCCAGCGCGTGCTGCGCGACTTCAGTGCCAGCCCTAAAGTGGCCTCGGCCTACTACAAACTCGGCACCATCGCAGACTTGCAAGGCGATAAAGCCGCCGCCAAAAACTGGATGACTAAATTGCTGAAGCAGTTTCCGGGCAGCCCGGAAGCACGCCTCGCGCAATCCTTTCTTGATCAAAACCCGGCGAAATGATGAGCCAATCCGAACCTACCCTGCGGCTTACCGAAATCTTTCATTCGTTGCAGGGTGAGGCGCGAACCGTTGGCCGCCCTACCGTTTTTGTGCGGCTCACGGGCTGCCCACTGCGCTGCGTTTGGTGTGACACCGCCTACGCTTTTCAAGGCGGCACCCAATGGACACTCTCGGCTATTTTGGCTGAAGTGGCCCAGTATCGTGCTGGCTTTGTCACCGTGACGGGTGGCGAACCCTTGGCTCAGCCCGAATGCCTGCCCCTGCTCACGGCACTGTGTGATGCCGGTTACGAAGTATCGCTAGAGACCAGTGGCGCTTTAGCGATTGATGCGGTGGACCCACGCGTGGTTAAGGTCATGGACCTAAAAGCGCCCGGCTCAGGTGAAGTACAGCGCAATCGTTATGAGAACGTGGCTCACCTCACGGCGAACGACCAAGTCAAATTTGTCATCTGTGATAAGCAAGACTATGACTGGGCGCGGCTGCAATGTGATCAATATGATTTGTACTCCCGCGTGAGCGATGTGCTGTTTTCACCGGGTCATGACACCCTGGCACCGCGTCAGTTAGCAGAGTGGATATTGGCGGATCGCTTACCGGTCAGGCTGCAAGTTCAGCTACATAAATACCTTTGGAATAACGCGCCCGGACACTGAACTATGCCGCATGCGATTGTTTTGTTATCGGGCGGGCTCGACTCCGCCACTTGCCTCGCTTTAGCCAAATCTCAAGGCTATAGCATCACGGCGCTCAGCTTTGATTACGGTCAACGCCATAATGCTGAACTCGCTGCCTCGGTGCGTTTAGCCAAGGCCATGGGCGTTGACGATCATCGCACCATGCGCTTAGAGATCGGTCAAATGGGCGGCTCAGCCCTCACCGACAACCGCATCGCCGTGCCGGAAAGTGAAACCACCGGCATTCCGGTGACCTATGTGCCCGCGCGCAACACGGTGTTCCTGTCGTTTGCTTTGGGTCTGGCTGAAGTCACGCAAGCCCGACATATTTTTATTGGTGTGAACGCGGTGGATTACTCCGGCTACCCCGACTGCCGCCCCGAATTTATCGCTGCGTTTGAGCACATGGCCAATTTAGCCACGAAAGCCGCCGTGGAAGGCCAACCGCTGACCTTAGAAACGCCGCTCATGCACCTCACCAAGGCCGAAATTATTCGCTTAGGCATGGCTCTAGGGGTGGACTATGCCTTAACCGTTTCGTGCTATCAGGCGGATATTGAAGGCCATGCCTGTGGCCGCTGCGACTCGTGTCGCCTGCGTCGCAAGGGCTTTGATGATGCCGATGTGACTGACCCAACGCGCTATCAAGCGAATCCGTTTTAATTCCCCTGTTCGTCGTCTTGCCCTCTGGCGAGCAAGCAAGGTGACGACTAGACTCTGGGCAACCGTTAACGAGTGGCTGTTATGAAACCCGATTCCGAACACTTTCTTGTTATCTCTGCACTCGGCGCCGACAAAACCGGCATCGTTGATGAATTGGCTCGTGTTGCCAGCGATTGCCGTTGCAATATCGCCGACTCGCGCATGATTGTGATGGGCCAGGAGTTCGCCATCATCATGATGGTTTCAGGCACCTGGGACGCCATTGCAAAATTAGAAGTGCAGCTGCCAGCGCTGGGGCGTCGACTCAACTTAGAGGTCATCTCCAAGCGAACAGAGTCGCGCGCGCCGCAGAAGCAAGCCATTCCCTACAACGTGCACGTTATTGCGTTGGACAACCCCGGCATCGTGCATGAAATTGCCAATTTCTTTGCCAGCCAAGGCATCAATATTGAAGCCATGGAAACCAATACCTACGCCGCCCCTCACACGGGCTCGCAGATGTTTGCGCTGTCCATGACCGTGAATATCCCGGCCAGCGTGCATATCGCCAGCCTGCGCGAGAGCTTCATGATTTTCTGTGATGACCGTAATTTAGACGCCATCATTGAGCCCTTTAAGGCCTGAGCCACTGCATATGACACTTGAAATCGGTCAGACCATTCCTGCTTTTTCCGTTGCCAGCACGGGCGAATTGGCTAAGGTCAGCTCGGAATCTTTGGCGGGTAAAACCTATGTGCTGTACTTCTACCCGAAAGATGCCACACCCGGTTGCACGCTAGAGGGTCAGCAATTTCGGGATCTCTACGCGCAATTCCAAGCGCTAAACTGCGAGATTTTCGGCGTGTCCCGCGACACCCTGAAACTGCATGAAAAGTTTCGCGCGAATGAGTGCTTTCCGTTTCAGCTCCTCAGCGATAGCGATGAAGCGCTTTGCCGTCTCTTCGATGTCATCAAAACCAAAAATATGTACGGCAAACAAGTACAGGGCGTTGAGCGCAGTACGTTTTTAGTGGATGGTCAAGGTCAGTTGCGGCAGGCGTGGCGTAAGGTCAAAGC
>Ga0255139_1000709_pt1 | contig 9836 bp, 10 predicted proteins | sample Law_Colum_RepB_8_FD_188549 | JGI IMG/M metagenome (GOLD analysis project Ga0255139, IMG submission 188549) | Freshwater microbial communities from St. Lawrence River, New York, United States - Law_Colum_RepB_8d | ecosystem: Environmental > Aquatic > Freshwater > River | place: USA: New York...
GGCCATGAGGCATCTCCTTTAAGAGTGGGGGGTTAATCATTTCTGCGCTAAGCATGCTTGGCGCAGCGTTGTTTTTCAATCCTTCAGCGTCACCACGAGGACATTACCGTCTACTTCCGTGATCACAGCGTGCGTTCCTGGCGGGCAGTCCGAGCCCCGAACCGTCCAATGACTGTCGTCGAGTTGCACGCGCGCTAGCCCATTCACAATGCCATCGGGCAAAGTCACTTCGCGTCCCAGCCAACGGGCACTGCCGCGATTAATGACATTGTCCTGTGACTTCAGTACAGCCGGTCTGCGACGCGACCAAAGCACACACAGCAACAGCGCCAAGAGCGAAAACAGAGCACCTTGAGCAATCGTGTCTGCTAGGCCAAGAAACGCTGCAATGCCAGTCACCGCAGCCGCAATAGCCAACATGAGCAGATAGAAAGAGCCGCTCAGCAGCTCTAAGCCGCCCAATACTAAGGCCAAAATCCACCACAGCGAGGCGGTCATGATTAGCGCTTCGTGACGGCGTCGGTGCCGCCCTGAATGGCTTTCATTAGTTCGCCAATACCCGCGACACTGCCCACGAGCTGCGTCGCCTCGACCGGCATCATGATGACTTTGGTGTTGTTTGACGCAGCCAGCTGACCAAAGGCTTCAACATACTTCTGTGCAATGAAGTAGTTAATGGCCTGCAGGTTACCGCTACCGATAGCATCCGACACCACAGTGGTGGCATTCGCCTCCGCCTGCGCCTGACGCTCACGCGCCTCCGCCTGAAGGAAAGCCGCCTGGCGCTCACCTTCTGCTTTCAAAATCTGACCAACCTTCTCACCCTCAGCCGTGAGAATTTCCGCCTGACGACGGCCCTCCGCTTCCAGAATCGAGGCGCGCTTCATACGCTCAGCCTTCATCTGCGAGGCCATGGCCTCGACCAGATCGGTCGGTGGCGTGATGTCCTTGATTTCGACACGGGTGATCTTGATGCCCCACGGGCTGGTGGCCTGGTCAATGGCCGCCAGCAGACGACCATTGATCTGATCGCGCTGCGACAGCATTTCATCCAGATCCAGCGAGCCGATGACGGTACGCATATTGGTCATCGCCAAATTCTGGATGGCGTAGCCAAGGCCTTGCACTTCATACGCTGCGCGCGCGGTATCGATGACCTGATAGAAGCAGACCGCATCGATACGCACCATGGCGTTATCGCGCGAAATCACTTCCTGCGCCGGAATGTCCAGCACCTGCTCCATGACACTGAGTTTGCGACCAATCTGATCGAAAAACGGCATGATGAAATGCAGGCCGGGGCCTAGCGTATGGGTGTAGCGCCCGAAGCGCTCCACGGTCCATTCATAGCCTTGCGGAACCTGCTTAACACTCAGGACAACAACCAGTACTGCAAGAAACAGCAGTGCCATCATGACAATGGATAACATGGAAACCTCCGGGCTCATGGTGAAATTACCGCGTTAGGCTTTAACAGCCGCTTCTTTAATGAGCGGGGCCAATTCGCCCTTCTGAACCATATCCATGACGATGTCGCAGCCACCGATGAGCTCGCCCTTCACCCACAGCTGCGGGAAGGTCGGCCAGTTGGCAATGCGCGGCAGCGTGCTACGAATTTCAGGGTTTTCCAAGATATTCACATAAGCGAACGGTTCGCCGACCTGCGTCAGTGCTTCCACCGTGCGTGCAGAAAATCCGCACTGGGGGAACTGCGGCGTGCCCTTCATATAAAGAATGACGCTGTTGTCGGCAATTTGTTTCTTAATAAGGGTTTCGATGTCCATGTTGCTCTCCAAATAACCCGTGACAGGATGTTTTAAATGGTAGCAGATGTTGCGCGTTCTTGGCGTGCAACAGCACCCGCGCTACACTCCGCGATTACCCTGCTGGCCTTGAGCCTTTTTACCCCAAGACTTGCCGTCGAGATTTGTTATGACCACGCCTGCACTGCCCCCGATCACGCCCGCCCTGATGCCGACTTATGCCCGTCAGCCGGTGGCTTTTGTGCGCGGCGAAGGCGTGTGGCTTTGGGATACCGACGGTAAGCGCTATTTAGACACCACCGCAGGCATCGCGGTATGTGGTCTCGGCCATGCGAATCCTGTTGTTGCTGCGGCGATTGCTGACCAAGCCGCGACGTTGGTGCACACCTCGAACTTGTATCGTGTTCCTTTGCAAGAGGAGCTGGCCGACCTGCTTTGCCAAGTCTCAGGGATGCAGCACGCTTTTTTTGGCAACTCCGGTGCCGAAGCCAACGAAGCGGCCATCAAGCTGGCGCGTCTGCACGGCTATAAAAAGGGTGTTGCCGTACCCACCATTATTGTCATGGAAAACAGCTTTCATGGCCGCACCATGGCCACCTTGACCGCAACGGGCAATGCAAAAATCCAAGAAGGCTTTGGGCCGCTGGTTGAAGGCTTTGTACGCGTACCGTTTGATGACCTAGACGCCATCCGGTCAGTGGCCGCAAGCAACCCGAATATCGTCGCTATCCTGGTCGAACCGATTCAGGGCGAAAGCGGCGTGCGGACCGCGCACAACGGCTTCGGCTATCTCAAGGATTTGCGCGACATCTGCGATCAGCACGACTGGCTGCTCATGGTCGATGAAATCCAGACAGGCAATGGTCGTACCGGCCAATACTTTGCCTATCAGCATGCCGGCATCCTGCCCGATGTGGTGAGCACGGCCAAAGGTCTGGGCAACGGCTTCCCGATCGGCTCCACACTGGTTGCCGGCAAGGCCGCCAGCCTGTTCAGCCCAGGCAAGCACGGCACGACCTATGGTGGCACGCCGCTGGGTTCACGTGCGGCGCTGGTCACTGTGCAAGAGCTCATGAAAGGCCCAATCGCCAATGCCGCTACCATGGGCGAGCGCATCATGGAGGGCTTCCGCAACGAACTCGGTGCGTATGGTGTGTGTGTTGAAGGCGCCGGCCTGATGATCGGCGTGATTCTGCCGGTTGCCTCCGCCGCACCGCTGGTGGCACTGGCTCGTGAGGCCGGCGTACTGCTCATCGTCAGCGCCGAAAATCGCATTCGTTTGCTGCCGCCACTGATCATCAATGAAGCCGAGAGCGACGAACTGGTGCAGCGCATCAGCGCGCTGGTGCGCGACTTCCTGACCGCCGAAGGCGTGGTGGCGGCATGAGTACGCGTCACTTTCTCACCCTACTCGACCTCACGCCGGCCGAACTGCAGGCCGTGCTCGACCGCGCCATCGTGCTGAAGAAAATGCTGCGCGATGGCGTGGTGCATGAGCCGCTGAAAAATCGTGTGCTGGCGATGATCTTCGAGAAGTCATCGACGCGTACCCGCGTCTCGTTCGAGGCTGGCATGGCGCAGTTTGGTGGCTCGGCCATCTTCCTGTCGCCTCGTGATACTCAGCTCGGCCGAGGCGAGCCCATCGAAGATTCGGCGCGCGTGATTTCGCGCATGGTCGATGCCGTGATGATCCGCACCTTCGAGCACAACACCATCGAGCGATTTGCCGCGTACTCACGCGTGCCGGTCATCAACGCGCTGACCGATGATCATCACCCCTGCCAGCTGCTCGCCGACCTGCAGACCTTCGTCGAGCACCGCGGCGCGCTGGCCGGCCGTGAATTTGCCTGGATTGGCGATGGCAACAATATGTGCAACAGCTATGTGCATGCGGCGCATCAGTTCGGCTTCAAGCTGCGTATCGCCTGCCCCTACGGTTTCGAGCCCGACCCCGAGCTGCTCGAACAGTACGCCCATTGCGCCGAGCTGGTAAAAACCGCCGAGGAAGCTGCCGAAGGCTCACACCTCGTTGCGACCGATGTCTGGACCAGCATGGGCCAGGAGTCGGAGCAAAGCGTACGCAAGCGTCGCTTCGCCATGTATCAGGTCAATCCGCGCCTCATGGATTTAGCGGCAGACGACGCCCTGTTCATGCACTGCCTGCCTGCACATCGTGGCGAAGAAATTTCGGAAGACATGCTCGATGACCCGCGTGCGATGGTTTGGGATGAAGCCGAGAACCGGCTCCATGCTCAGAAGGCGCTGCTGGAGTTCTTGCTGGTGGGGCTGCTTACCTAGGCAGCCTCGTGATCCGATTAGTCTTCATAGCCTTGCGGATTTTTAGATTGCCAACGCCAATGGTCTTGGCACATATCGCGCTGATCTTTAGTCGCCGACCAACCCAATTCACGAGCCGCCAAGGTCGGATCAGCAAAACACTGAGCCACATCCCCAGGGCGACGCGGTGCAAGCACATAGGGAATGGGGCGTCCTACCGCTTCTGAAAACGCCGCCAGCTTCTCGATTACTGAATAGCCTTTCCCAGTGCCTAGGTTCACTGTCACCAAATTGCCGGTGGCCTCACCGGTCAACGCTGCCGTACCACGAGCCAAACGTTGCAAGGCCAGCAAGTGGCCACGGGCAAGGTCATCGACATGAATGTAATCACGCACACCCGTGCCGTCCGGCGTTGCATAATCACTGCCAAACACATGCAACTGCTCTAGCTTGCCACTGGCCACTTGGGCGATATAGGGCATGAGATTGTTCGGGATACCGTTCGGGTCCTCACCAATCTCACCACTCGCGTGGGCACCGACCGGATTGAAGTAGCGCAAGATCGCAATTTGCCAGAGCTCCGGCGCTGATGCATGCAAGTCGCGCAACATATCCTCGATATGCAACTTACTGGCACCGTAAGGATTTGTCGTACTTAACGGGAAATGCTCACGAATCGGCACCTCATGCGGGTCGCCATAAACCGTAGCCGATGAACTAAAGACCAAACGCATCACGCCGGCCGCTGCCATCGCCTCCAAAAGTCGCACGCTGCCAACCACATTGTTATCGTAATAGCGCAAGGGTTGCTGCACCGACTCACCTACGGCTTTCAATCCCGCAAAATGAATCACCGCCTCAATCGCCGGGTGAGCTTGAAACACATCGCTCAACGCATGGGCATCACGAATATCACCTTGGCAAAAAGTCAGCGGCACCGCGGCTAGTGCACAGCCTAGCGTAGTCGAGGCGATGGCTCTAACTCGGCGCAAGGCAGTGGGCTTGCTGTTGCTGAGGTTATCAAACACAACCACGTGGTCGCCCTGCTCCAGCAACTGCAGCACCGTGTGTGAGCCGATATAACCTGCGCCACCAGTCACTAAATACGTCGACATTTGAAGCTCCTTAGGAGGCGACATCTGTTTTGCACACGTTTAGAACCCCAAAATGCGGTGATTAAAATTTGCTCACCGCATTTTGGGGTTCTAAATGCGTCAGAAAGAACATAGCCCCGCACCAGCAAAAAAATCCTTACGTTATTCCGCCGCTGGCGGCTGCGACGCCACGCGACGCACGGCGTCGAGCCAGCCCGCATAGAGACTAGTGCGCTTATCTGCTGGCATCGTTGGCGCAAAGCGGCGATCGCAATGCCAGAGCGCAGTGATGTCATCTAAAGACTCGAACACGCCAACGCGCAAGCCGGCCAAAAATGCTGCGCCCAGCGCGGTGGTTTCGGTCACGGTGGGGCGATCAACAGGCACACCAATGATGTCCGCTAACGATTGCGCGACCCAGTTATTCACCACCATGCCACCGTCAATACGCAGGGTAATGACGGGATCGCCGCCATCGCGCGTCATGGCCTCCATCAGGTCACGTGTCTGGAAACAGACAGACTGCAGGCCGGCGGTGACAATTTCACCGATGCCGGTGTCACGCGTGAGGCCAAAAATAGCGCCGCGCGCGCGGGGATCCCAGTACGGCGCACCAAGGCCGGTGAAGGCCGGCACCATATACACGCCTCGGCTATCGCCGGTGGCTTCAGCAATCGCCTGAGTTTCGGAAGCGGAGCCGATGAGCTTGAGGCCGTCACGCAACCATTGAATCGTGGCACCAGCCACAAAAATCGAGCCTTCCACTGCATAGGTAGGCTGACCGTTCAAGCGATACGCCACGGTGGAGAGCAGACGGTTGCTCGACTGCACGACTGTGGAGCCGGTGTTGAGCACCATGAAACAGCCCGTGCCATAGGTGCTTTTCACCATGCCCGGCTGGAAACACGCTTGGCCAATGAGTGCCGCTTGTTGATCGCCCGCCATGCCACAAATCGGTACGCTGGCACCGAGGAAATCGGGCGCTGAAATGCCAAAATCATCGCTGGAATCTTTCACCACGGGCAGTACGGAACGCGGAATACGGAACAGCGTTAGCAGCTCGTCATCCCATTGCTGGGTGTGGATATTGAACAGCAAGGTTCGTGAGGCATTGGTGGCATCGGTGGCATGTTGGCGGCCGTGGGTGAGACGCCAGAGTAACCAGCTATCGATGGTGCCAAAGGCCAGTTCGCCGCGGTCGGCCCGTTCACGCGCGTTGGGTACGTTGTCGAGTAGCCAGGCCAGTTTGGTGGCGGAGAAATAGGGGTCGAGCAGCAGGCCGGTCTTGGCTTGCACCATCGGCTCATGCCCCGCCGCTTTCAGCTGAGCACAGGCCTCGCCGGTGCGACGATCCTGCCAGACAATGGCTTTGTGCAGCGGCATGCCGTTGCTACGATCCCATAGCACCGTGGTTTCGCGCTGATTGGTGATGCCAATCGCCGCGAGGTCACGAGCATGTAAACCGACGCGCCGCAGCACATCGCGACAGACCGTTTCGGTGGCCCACCAAATGTCCATGGCATCGTGCTCGACCCAACCGTCCGCGGGAAAATGCTGCTGCAATTCGACCTGTGCCATGGAGCGTTTGTTGCCCAGTTCGTCGAAGACGATGGCGCGGGTGCTGGTCGTACCTTGGTCGATGGAAAGCAAATAGCGGGTCATAACTGACTTCTCGTGAGCGCGGCCAAACAGACGCGTAGTTTAATCCTTTACGGCCTGCACATGGCTAATGGGCAGATGAACGCGCTGCTGTTGATGCAGCAATTTCAGCAGCAAAATCACGCGCTCATCGCCATCACGCGCATCGAATACGGCCGACAATCCGGCCAGCGGGCCCTCGGTAATCGTCACCGTTTGGCCCGGCATAAAGAGCGCTTCCGGCTGCGAAAGCGGATTATCCAGTGCGGCCTCCCGCGCCTGCAGCGCGGTCACAATGGCATCCGGCACCGCCAAGGGCAAATCGCCAAAACGCACTAACTTACTCACGCCGCGGGTGGAGCGAATCGGCGCCCAGTTATCGGCGATATCACTGAGGCGCACGAAGCAGTAATGCGGAAACAGGGGCTCAACCACCACCTCGCGTTTGCCTTTGCGAATCGCCTCGCGACGAAACGATGGCGCAAACGCCTCATAGTCTTGATTAGCCAACTGTTCCACCGCGCGAAACACTTCACGCGGCTTGCACTGCAGGACATACCAACGCCGGTCATCGCGAATCATGCGGTCAGCAGCTCCCGCAGCCACGCGGTTTTGGCCTGCATCAAGGCAGCATCGGCACGCGACTCCACGTTTAAACGCACCACCGGCTCGGTGTTGCTCATGCGCAGGTTAAAACGCCACTGCGGAAACTCGCGGCTCAGGCCATCGAGCGCAGATTCGGCCACTAGCGTCTCACGCCCTGCGTCCAACTCGGCCTGCACAGCCGCCTCCACTCGCGCAATCGCCGCGCGGGCGTCACTGACCTTAAAGTTAATCTCGCCACTGCAGGGATATGCCGCTTGCGCCTTATTGACCAAGGCCGACAACGGTTGTTCGCTCAGCGCTAAGCGCTCAAGCAGTAACAACATCGGAATCATGCCGGAGTCGCAATAATGGAAGTCGCGGAAATAATGGTGCGCCGACATCTCGCCACCGTAAACAGCATTTTCGCTACGCAAGGCCGCTTTAATAAAACTATGACCGCATTTGCTCATCAAGGCGCGACCACCTGCCGCCTGCACCTGCGCGATGGTGTTCCACGTTAAGCGCGTGTCATAGACCACGGCACCGTTGCGCTCATGCTGCAGCAATTGCGTCCCGAGAAGGGCCACGAGGTAATAGCCCTCAATAAAGCCACCGGCTTCATCAAAGAAAAAACAGCGATCAAAGTCGCCATCCCAGGCAATTCCCACGTCGGCCTGTTCTGCGCGTACCACACTGGCCGTATCGTCTTGGCATTTGGCCAACATCGGGTTGGGCACACCATTCGGGAACTGGCCATCGGGCGTGTGAAAAACCCGGGTGATGCTGAGCGGCAAGCCATCCACTAGCGCATCAAAGGTTGGGCCTGCGCAGCCGTTGCCGGCGTTGACCACCAGTTTCAAGGGGCGGCCTGCGTCGGCACGCGCCTGCAAGGCCTGCTGCAAGGCCGGGAAATTCACAAATGAACGGACTTTTTCGATGTAACTCGCGTGCAAATCTAAGGGGGCATGCAACGCAGGATGAGGTTGATACTGGCTACCATCGGTCAGCGGGCCAAAAGTGTAGCCCGCGGCATCGCCCTGCCCTAACGCCTGCGCCTGTTCTGCGAGTAGCTGGCGTGTCAGCGCCTCCATCATGGCCAAGCCATCATCGCCACTGATGGGCCGCGCTTCGCCACGCACCATCTTGATGCCGTTGTCCCCCACCGGGTTATGACTGGCGGTGACCATAAGCCCGCCGCCCATGCCGGGCTGGCCTGCCGCGTGATAGACCATTTCCGTACCGCCCAAGCCGATGTCACGCGTAGCCACGCCCTCGGCGTTTAAACCAGCAGCCAGCGTACGGGCAAACGCCGCACTGGTATCGCGAATATCGTAGCCAATGGCCACAGGGCCTTGCGGCTGAATCACACGTGCATAGGCACGACCAATGGCATAGACCATATCAATGTGCAGCTGCGCGGGGACCGGGCCACGCACATCGTAGGCCTTAAACGCGGGGAGCTTGGCAGGGTGTGTCATGAGCCAATTTTCCAGATGAAATTCCAATAAAAACGCCGTGTGAGTTTACTCACACGGCGTGGAAAAATCTGCAACGCGCTTAGTGTGCAGACGGGCTAGATGGCTCACGCGTGCGCAGATGCAACAGCACCAACAGTTGGTCTAGCCAAAACGCCAACCACCCTTTTTGACGCCGCAAAATATAGGCATCCATGGCCTGATCAATCACCTCTGTTTCACGATAAAGCTCAGGCAAGATGTGCAGCTCTCGCGAATTCACTAAGCGATACGGCTGCTGGAACACACGCAGCATCACTAACGAGAGGCCAGTGGCGCGCTTAACTTTGACTCGATAGCCCATGTGCATGAAGTCCTTCTTATACAAAAGCAGAACAAAATCATACTAGACAATCTCGCCGCGTCCAATGCCTACGTACGTAAATCCTTGGCTCTGCATAAACTCAGGATCATAGACATTACGACCATCAAAAATGACCGGCGTACGCAAGGCACGCTTGAGCAGGGCGTAATCCGGCGCACTAAATTCGTCCCAGGCGGTGACAACCAGCAAGGCATCTACGCCCTGCCCAGAATGTCCCTGTAATGACTCGGCCTGTGACTCGGCAACGGTCAACAAGGGTTGGTCCGTGTACTGCGCGGCCAAGTTGGCACCGGCCATCGGGTCATACACCACCGTGCTGGCGCCTTGCGCCCACAGTGCCTGCAACAAAGGGTGTACAGCAGAACCCTGCACGCTCGAGGAGCCGGGCTTGTAAGACGCCCCCCAAATGACAAAACAACGTCCCGCCAAATCACCCTTGAAATAGCGCCAGACTTTGCGGAACAGGAGCTCGCGCTGGCGTTGATTAATGCTCATGACGGTACCGAGCAGCGAGGGCCTGTCCAGCGACTGCTCCAAGGTCCGCGAAAAATCGATGACTTCATCGGCAAAACTGGGGCCGCCAAAGCCACAGCCAGGCTCCAAATACGCACTGCCAATGCGCGGGTCGGCGGCCAAACCT
>Ga0255139_1000717_pt1 | contig 9800 bp, 10 predicted proteins | sample Law_Colum_RepB_8_FD_188549 | JGI IMG/M metagenome (GOLD analysis project Ga0255139, IMG submission 188549) | Freshwater microbial communities from St. Lawrence River, New York, United States - Law_Colum_RepB_8d | ecosystem: Environmental > Aquatic > Freshwater > River | place: USA: New York...
CTCCTAGGAAGGCATTGAAGTTGACTTTACTATAAGTGTCAAAACCTTTCTGACTAGTAGAATTATAAAAACCAACCCCTTCTACCTGTAAAAATATTTCTGGTATAGGATAAGCACGGAGTATAGGCCCAGCGCTAACCGAATGCGCATTGATGTCTCCAAACGTGCCTGTATAAGAATAGGAAGTTGTTAAACCACCCTCGAAGTGCTCAGACATGACATAGGTCAGCTGAGGACTAACCATTATAAAAAATAAATTTCCTTGAAAGCCGGCAGTTTCATAATAAAAAGATCCAAGATTAAATGCACCACCTATTCGGATATTTCTTTTAAAGTCAGACATGCCTTTAAATGCCTTAGAATTATCTTCATCAAGTTCTGGCTCTGTTTTCTTCTTATCAGAGACATCTATTGAGTCAGATTTTTTCTCAATAGGTTCGGTTGGTAACTGCTTCTCGGTCTTTTCATACTCGTCTTGAGCCTGCACTGAAAAAGTAATAAAGAGTAGCATTAAGGTCAATACATAGTTCATGAATTTTTAGCTTTTTATGATATAGTAAGGCGACAGATTTTAATTAGCAAATTTAATTGAAACTAGCTAAACTCTATAGAAAAAAGTCTGTAGTAACCAAAAATTAATCCTTGCGAGTTTATAGAACCATATTCACTAAAGCCTAGATGATTTTCTTACCTATTTTTCATTAAGGTCAATATATTTGTAAGTATTGATATTTAAAAATGAATTTTCTTAGCAGAAGTGAGCTCCTCATAGGTACGGAGGGATTGGTTAAACTAAAAAAATCGCATATTCTAGTGATAGGCCTTGGAGGTGTGGGCAGTTATGCTGCTGAAGCCCTAACTAGAGCAGGAGTTGGAGAAATAACCATAATTGATGGCGATCACGTAGTCCAATCCAATATCAATAGACAACTTCAAGCGTTGCATAGCAATATAAACCAGCCAAAGTCTTATCTCATGGCTCAGCGTTTAATGGATATAAATCCTGAGTTGATTCTTCATGAAATCAATCAATTTCTAAAGCCCGATGATATTGAAAGTATTCTAGATCATCCCTATTCCTTTGTGCTAGATTGCATAGATTCCGTTACTCCTAAATTGTCGATAATTAAGCGCTGCAAGCAGAACAAACTTAAGTTTATTTCATCTATGGGTGCAGGCGGCAAAATGAACCCTGACCTTATCAAGATAGTAGATATAAGTGAAACTAAGGACTGTTATTTTTCTCGAGAAATAAGGAAAAGACTTCGAAAGGAGCATTACAACTACGGCATAAAAGTGGTCTACTCGAACGAGGTAGTAGCCAAAGATAAGATGGAGTTAACTCATGACAGCCAATATAAAAAGTCATACTACGGGACTATCTCATACATGCCAGCTATGTTTGGACTCACGATGGCCAGTTATGTTATTAAGAAACTAATATCACACCCTAAATCATAGAAATTATAAGCAGTCTCATTCTTCTATGAAACTCCTTTTAATTTTACCACTTTTCCGTCTTCAAATTCATAAATGTCTCCACTAGGACAGTGTGCTTGACCTTTCTCGTCAAATTTAAGTCTATGTCCTTTTTCGCTATACCAACCTTTCTGTATAGCAGGATTTCCGACTACGAGTGCATAAGCATCTACATCTTTCGTTACTACACTACCTGCTCCAACAAAGCAAAACTCTCCTAAAGTCACTCCACAAACTATGGTAGCATTGGCGCCAATAGAGGCTCCTTTTTTCACTAAAGTCTTGGCATACTCATCTTTTCTATTGACAGCGCTGCGCGGATTAATGACATTGGTAAACACACAGGATGGTCCTAGGAATACATCATCTTCGCATATGACGCCCGTATAAACCGATACATTATTTTGGATTTTGACACGTTCCCCTAGCTTTACACCAGGACTAATGACTACGTTTTGACCAATATTGCAGTTCTCTCCTATCTCACAATCTTTCATCACATGACTAAAATGCCATATTTTAGTACCCCCACCTATCTTACATGGCTGATCTATATAGGATGATTCATGGCAAAAAACACCTTCTTGTGTCATAAGAAAAAAGATTTAACAGTATCAGTAATATAATTTAATTGCTCCTCGTCCATCTCTGTATGAATGGGAAGTGAAATAACATTTTTAGCCAACGACTCTGAGATTTCAAATCGCTGCCCAGGCAATAAATGTTCTTTGTAGGCTAGCTGATGATGAAGCGGCACTGGGTAGTATATCATCGATGGTATATCTTTAGATGCAAGGAATTCTCTAAGTGCATCTCTATCTGTATCTTTTAGAATGAGTGTGTACTGATGAAATACATGACTAGAGTTCTTTGAACGCACCGGGACAGATATATTTGGGTGGTCAGAAAATGCCTTGTCATAAAAGCTGGCTGCCTCATTTCTATTTTTTTCGTAACTGTGAAGATGCTGTAACTTGATTTTCAAAATAGCGGCTTGCATGGTATCTAGTCGAGAATTGCATCCAATGACATCGTGATAGTATTTAATGCGCTCCCCATGGTGCGCTATCATTTTCATTTTCTTTGCCAGGTCTTCGTCTTGGGTATAAATAGCTCCACCATCGCCATATCCGCCAAGATTCTTAGAAGGGAAAAAAGAGGTAGTTCCTGCATGACCGATAGTACCAGCTTGTTTTTTACTGCCATCCGAAAAAGTATAAACTGCACCAATTGCTTGCGCCGTGTCTTCTATTACATATAAATTATGTTTCGTTGCTATGCTCATTATTGGTTCCATATCCGCGCACTGTCCATAAAGATGCACAGGCACTATGACCTTCGTTCTGGGTGTAATGAGTGACTCAATTTGATGCACATCAATGCAGAAGGTCTGAGGGTCTACTTCTATAAAAACTGGCTTCAGCCTCAACAATGCTATTACCTCAGCGGTAGCTACATAGGTCCAAACGGGCACTATGACTTCGTCATCTGGCTGCAAATCCATAGCCATCATAGCTACTTGTATAGCATCTGTTCCATTAGCACAGGGTATGACGAACTTAGAACCTGAAAATTTAGCTAAATCTTCTGTGAACTCTTTCACTGCTGGTCCGTTGATAAATGCAGCCGTTTCCATCACTTCAATGACAGCCTTGTCTACTTCTTGCTTTATTTTTTGGTACTGACTTTTTAAGTCTACCATTTCTATTTTTCTCACTTGGTATCCAATTTATAATCTTGCAGCAAACTTATACAAAATTCCTCCACAATATGGCCATTTCTGAGAATAAAGTAATTATAAGTCTAACTTCATCTGCTAAATTTTCCTAAAAGCCCTTAGAAGTCTATTATTTTTAGCAATTTAGCAAAGAGTAGCAAGGTCACAATGCGCATAACTAAACTATTTACTAACTTCTTCGAAAGCGAAAAGTCAGCAGGGCTTATTCTAATAGCCTGCACTGCTTTATCCCTATTGCTATCCAATACAGCCATGGGGCATGAGTATATGCAAATATGGCATATAAAGATAGGCACTATGAGTCTCGAACATTGGATCAATGATGGACTTATGGCTATATTTTTTCTTATGGTAGGCTTAGAATTGGAGCGAGAAGTCTATAATGGTGAATTGTCTAATTTTAAAGAAGCACTGCTGCCATTTAGTGCTGCACTAGGGGGAATGATAGTCCCGGCAGCCATTTATTTTTTTATAAATAAAGGGCTGTCAAGCCAAGCTGGAGTCGGTATCCCTATGGCCACCGATATAGCTTTTGCCCTAGGTATTCTATCATTACTAGGTCATAGAGTTCCAGTGGCATTAAAAGTATTTCTCACGGCTCTGGCTGTTATTGATGATCTAGGAGCCATAATTATTATTGCCTTATTTTATACTAAATCGCTCGCTTGGCCATATTTAATAGGTGCAGCAGGCAACATGCTCGGACTATTCATCCTGAACAGAAAAAAGGTGTATGTATTATGGCCTTATCTGCTTGGGGGTGTTGTTTTATGGTATTGTATGCTTAAATCAGGAGTGCATGCCTCTATTAGTGGGGTACTTTTAGCCTTTGTTATTCCCTTTGGCAGTGGGAGCAATGATAGTATATCGAATAAATTGGAAAAAGCCCTACATATGCCTGTTGCACTATTTATTATACCTGTTTTTGCACTGGCGAATACTGCTTTTTCTATTAGTAATTTTTCCTTAACACAGTTAATTAGCCCCCTCGATTTGGGAATCATTTTGGGGTTAGTCCTTGGCAAGCCTACAGGAATTGTTTTATTTACTTGGTTCATCGTTCGAAATAAATGGTCTAAATTACCTGCGAATGTATGCTGGAGGCACATCTTGGGGGCAGGCTTTTTAGGAGGAATTGGTTTTACAATGTCTATCTTTATTTCATTTCTAGCCTTTGATGATGTAGCTCTTATCAACCAAGCAAAGTTAGCCATACTCATATCCTCATGCATGGCGGCTGCTATTGGATATTTTTTCCTTTCGAGAATTTGTAGATAATTTTCGCCTTGGCTTCAATTATTTGTACATTTGAGTCTATAAATTTATTTCTGTATGCATAAGATTCTATCAATTTATACTTTCATATTTTTAGGATCTAACCTCACAGGGCAGCTATGGCTTTCTAAAGCTGCTACAATTACTATTTTCTCAGAAACCCCTCTTGAGAATATAAGCGCTAAGACTCAAAATGGAAGTATAGCACTCAATGAAAGGTCCGGTAAAGTTTTGGTAAAAATGCAAATCAAGAGTTTAAATTTTCCGAAAAAACTAATGCAGGAACACTTCAACGAAAACTATATGGAGTCTGACAAGTATCCTATGGCAGAATTTGATGGAGAGATACAGAATTTGCCAAGTTTTAGCGAGCAAAAAACACATGAACTGAGAGTTAAAGGCACTATGACTATCCATGGAATAAAACGGGAAGTCGAGATTCCAATAAGTCTCACAATAAATAAAAATAAGTTGATAGGTCAATCTAAATTTAAAATCAAATGTGTCGACTATAAAATTGATATTCCAAAACTTGTTGTAAAAAATATAGCAGAAGAAATAGAAGTGACTATCTTAGCTGAACTAAACCAAATTAAAAAATAGCCAATGCAGCTTTTCAAATTAATTTTTCTTGGAGGCTTTTTCATCAGTACTTTGAGCATAATGGCACAGGACGAAGACCTCTCTAAATTATTGGATAGCTCCATTACCACAGACCCACATGAGCCAGTCATAGCTAGTTTCAAAACGACAAGACTAATCAATCTCACCACAATAGAGCAGGTAAAGCGAGGTGAACTCGACTTTAGAATCGCACACAGATTTGGAGATATAGCGGGAAAGAGTGGTGGGGCTAGTACATTTTTTGGATTTGACAATATTTCTGATATCCGTTTTTCTTTTGATTATGGGATTTTGGATAGATGGCAGATAGGTATCGGGAGAAGTAAAGGTGGTGGATATGGTCAAACTCAAGTGTTTGATTTGAATACTAAGGTTAAACTTATGCAACAGCGTAAGAATGGATTTCCGCTTGCTATATCACTATTTGGAGGATTGACTTTTACCACTATGGAGTCTAATTCTCTAGCGAGTAGCATAACAAATTTTGATAGAACGTCTGCCCACAGGTTTAATTATTTTGGACAACTATTATTTGCTAAAAAAATCAATGACCAATTTTCAGTTATCATTGCACCTACCATAATTCATAGAAATTTAGTGTCACTTGGAGATAACAATATACAATTCGCCATAGCAGCAGGTGCTCGAGCTAAGATAAGCAAGCGAGTAGCCATTATAGCAGATTATTACCACCTACTCAATGTGAGTAGCTTTCAAAAAGCTATAGACCACCAAATGCCTATTGGTCTAGGACTAGAGATAGAAACTGGAGGACACGTGTTTCATGCGTTATTCAGCACCAATACTGGCATTATGGAAAGTCAGTTCCTACCAAATAATACAGCCAAATTTACAGCAGGTCAGGTGAGACTCGGCTTTAACATTTCTCGTATATTTACTATTTCAAATAATAAATAACTAACCCTAAAATTTTAGCAATATGAAAAAGATTTCCTTCGCCATTTTTTTTGTCTCCATTCTATGTGTCTGGAGCTGCACCAAAGATAGTACATCGTCAAGCACAACTGTAGATTGCACGAATGTAAGTGCTAAGTTTGCAGCTGATATTCAACCAATTTTTAGAGCGAAATGCGGAAACTCAGGCTGTCACCCATCTAAAAATATGGAAAACTATTCAAGTCTAAAAGTTTTTGTAGATAATGGCCAAATTAAACAATATATTGGAGATAGATTAAGCCCTCCGAGTGGTATGACCTCGGCTGGCAGCTGCACGGAAGAGGAAAGTAAAAAAGTCGCTTGTTGGCTGCAAAATGGAGCTAAAAATGATTAATCGTTTTAACCCCATCTATACTAGATATCATTACGCTATGAATCCGGATGATATTGTAAGTCATTCTAAAAATGATATGATAAAAATTAATTCCACAAAATAGATAAAAATTCAAGTTGAGGAAACAGCATGTTTCCCTTATTTAAAATACTCTTTTCACCGTAATATTAAACCTATGACCAATATCATTAAATTAATTCCAGTTTTATTTTTGATAGCTGTTTTAGGATGTGCTAAGGATGGCCATGATCATGCTCCTTGTGCATCGAATAGTTCTACGACCGTTTCTTATAAGAGTTTTATCGCCCCATTAATGACATCTTCATGCAATAGTTCAGGTTGCCACAGCATATCCAGCAATGCTGGGGGACATCAATTTACTACCTATGCTGGAGTAAAGGAAGCCGTCGACCATGGACATTTTTATTCCGTCATGGCTAGCGGTTCTATGCCTAAATCTGCCTCCAAGCTTCCCGATAGTGTTTTGATTAAAGTTAAGTCTTGGGCGGATGCCTGTGGACCGGATAATTGATTAAAAAAATTTAATACGGAAACTATTTTAATAACTAAAATGTTCAGATATTTAAAATAACAATATGAGTTTTACTTTCTTAATGATTTTAGCAATGGGTGCGGGTTTTCTTATCCAGATGATGCTAAAAAACAAAATGAATCAATATTCGCAAGAGGTGAATCCTCTTGGAATCACAGGACGCGAAATAGCTGAGAAAATGCTCAAGGAAAATGGCATTTTTGATGTGAAAGTCATTAGCACACCGGGGCAGTTGACAGATCATTATAATCCTACAGATAAAACGGTCAATCTCTCTGAACTAGTATACGAATCGAATAGTATCACCGCCGCCGCTGTATCTGCCCACGAATGCGGACATGCTGTGCAGCACGCCACAGCATACAATATGTTAGGATTTAGGAGTCAATTGGTTCCTGTATTAAATATTACCAATAAGATTATGCCGTTTGTAATCATGGGCGGATTTCTTCTCTTGAGGTCCGGTATCACCTTTCCTCTCATCATCGGTATAGCATTATACGGTCTTACTACTCTTTTTGCCATCATTACTCTGCCTGTAGAATTTGATGCTTCCAATAGAGCTCTAGCATGGTTGGATACTAAAGGCATGCAAGGTGAATCGTATGACAAGGCAAAAGACAGTCTCAAGTGGGCGGCTATGACCTATGTGGTCAACGCTATCGCATCTGTGCTGAATCTGCTTTATTATATTTCCATTTTAAATAGTCGTAGAAGTTAACGTATTGCGATGCTAAAAGAAATATCAACAGTAGACGAATATAATCAACTCCTATCTGAAGGAGTCATTCCTATAGACGTGCGAAGCTCAACTGAAATAGCTGAAGGAAAAATAGCGGAAGCAGCCACGGGCTATGATTGGAATAACGGAGAGTTTCACGACAATTTCGATCAACTAGATCCAGAAAAATCCTATCTTTTTATCTGCCGAAGTGGTAATAGAAGTATGCAAGCCTGTCTATTTTTGCAATCCCAAGGTTTTGACAATGTATACAACCTTAAGGGCGGTATGATGAATTGGGCAGGAGCTAGCGAATAATTATTATTTTTGTTTAGTAATACAAATTTAAATTGAGAGTATAACCCACTCTCAATTTTTTATGATGCACGATATTATACAACTTCTTCCCGACCACATATCAAACCAAATAGCTGCTGGTGAGGTAATTCAGCGTCCAGCTAGTGCGGTCAAAGAGCTGATAGAAAATGCTATCGATGCCAAAGCGACTAAGATATCTCTCATAGTCAAAGAAGCAGGAAAAGCGCTCATTCAAGTCATAGACAATGGCACTGGCATGAGTATGACCGATGCTAGATTGTGCTTTGAAAAACATGCTACCTCCAAAATACGTACGATTGATGATTTGTTTAAGATCCACTCCAATGGATTTAGAGGAGAAGCTCTAGCTTCTATAGCTGCTGTAGCACAGGTAGAGATGAAAACAAAGCGAGACATAGATGAATACGGCACAAAAATAGTCATTGAAAATAGTCAAGTAACCTCTCAGGAGCCCACAAGCATGGCTAGCGGAACCCATTTTTCTATGAAAAATCTGTTCTACAATGTACCAGCGCGTAGAAATTTTCTAAAAACGGATCCGCAGGAAATGTCCTTGATTATAGCCGAATTTAGTCGACTAGCCATAGCTTACCCCGAAATTGAATTTTCACTCTACCACAATGAAAATGAACTCTATCGTTTATTGCCAGCGAGCAGCCTAAGAAGGATTTGTGATATTTTTGGCAAAAGTTACAATGACAAATTCGTACCCATAGAAGAGGCAGCAGATATATTGAAGATATCCGGCTTTGTCTGTAAGCCCAATGCCGCAAATTCTAAATCAAAAGGCAAGCAATACCTCTATGTCAATAAGCGATTTATCAAAAGCCAATATATTCAGCATGCGATATACTCAGCCTTTAAAGAATTGATACAACCGGGAGATTATCCATACTATGTCATTTTTATAGATATAGATCCCAAGCTGATAGATATAAATGTGCATCCTACGAAGCAGGAAATCAAATTTGAAGATGAGCAACTGGTTTATGGCTTTATCAATGCTACCATTCGACGATCGCTCATGCAGTTCAATCTCGCACCTTCTATAGATTTTAGTATTGATAGCGTATTTCACAATATGGATGCCGTAGCTAGACCCAATACCTTAAAAAATGAAATAGAAATAACCAATACGAGCTCTGCGAGTAATGGCCGCGTGGGCTTAACTTTTGGCAAGCAAAATGAAAAGAACTGGGAAGCTATCTTTTCCCAATCACTTCAGGATGAATACTATACAGGTGAAATTAAAGACGTAAATAGAAATGCACCCCTACCTACAAACCTTGAGTTTGAGCGTGCACCTATAGAAATAGTAGGCAAGCCCACACAAATTCTAAACAAGTATATAGTTCTCCCTTCAAATATAGGATTGCTATTACTAGACCAGCGACGCGCTCATGAGCGAATTTTATATGATGAAATGCTCAAGCTTTCTTTAAAAGAAAAAATAGCTAGCCAGCGACTTCTCTTTCCTATCTGTATTGATTTTTCTATTCAGGATAGTTTCGTGTTAGAAGAAATTATGAATGATCTCCTGCATCTCGGATTCGATATTAGTCCTATGGGAAATCAAGTATTTGCTATACAAGGTATTCCTGCTGATTTGCCCAGTGGAAATGAAAAGGAACTATTAATAGAGTTAGTAGAGAATTTTAAAAACAACTTTAAAGCTAAAAACTCCAAAAAAGAAGCAATTCTAATATCTATATGCAAAATATCGAGTGTAAAGCGCAGCCAAACTTTGTCAGAAGAGGAGGTGGACTATCTATCTCAGAAT
>Ga0255139_1000721_pt1 | contig 9768 bp, 7 predicted proteins | sample Law_Colum_RepB_8_FD_188549 | JGI IMG/M metagenome (GOLD analysis project Ga0255139, IMG submission 188549) | Freshwater microbial communities from St. Lawrence River, New York, United States - Law_Colum_RepB_8d | ecosystem: Environmental > Aquatic > Freshwater > River | place: USA: New York...
TTAGCAGATATTCATTGGTTCGATTGTTTATTGCAACAAAAACCAGTGTATTTATGTGTTCATCCTAAACACTTAGCTTCAGTGAAGCAGTTCATTCAAAACAATGGTTTACCAATTGTATACGAAGACGCTAATTGTATTGGATTGGCCCCTAATACAGTTTGCGATGAAATCATTCAAAGGGGATGGGCATGGGTAATGGATAAAGCTTCTCAAGCTATTGCCGCTCAAGTTGAAATCCATAGCAACGAAGCTGTTTGGGATGCTTGTTCCGGTGCAGGAGGTAAAGCACTTTATTTGAGCGCATTTAAGTCAGGCCCTTTCCAATTGACCTGTAGCGACAAGCGTTTATCTATTTTGGATAACCTTAAAGAGCGTTTTAAAACATTGCAATTTCAGCAACCTAAAGTTGAGTTGGCAGATTTGACCCAAGGGTTTCAATTGCCAAATTTATACGATGTGATTGTTTTGGATGTGCCTTGTACTGGCAGTGGTACATGGGGTAGAACACCAGAACACATTGCTCATTTTGATTTACAAAGTATTCAATCGTATCAGGTTTTGCAGCAGAATATTTTTGCAGAGGTGATCAAACACCTTCAACCTAACGGGCGTTTGTATTATATGACTTGTTCTGTGTTTAAAGCAGAGAATGAAGACAATGTGGCTTATTGGAGTAAGCATTACGATTTGAAAGTGCAACAGTCCAATTATGCCTTCGATGAAAAGGGTTTGTCTGATGTGCTCTTTTGCGCAGAGTTGACTAGATAATCTTATATTTGTTGATATGTGTGGCCTAGCAGGGATATATGGCAAAATCAACAATGAACATTTGTTGTCTTTGCAAAAGATGTCTGAAGCCATTCAACACAGAGGGCCTGATGCTGAAGGTACATTTTCAGATGCACAGGTTGCTTTGGCGCATAGGCGTTTGTCTATAATTGATCTGAGTGATAATGCCAATCAGCCATTTAAGGTGGCAGATTTGCCTTATGTACTGGTTTTTAATGGTGAAATTTACAATTACAAGGCTTTAAAAGCCGCATTAGGGACGTCGTTTCAAACAGATTCTGATACAGAAGTTTTGTTGCGCGCTTTTCATGCTTGGGGACCTGATTGTGTTAAGCAGCTTCAAGGGATGTTTGCTTTTGCGATTTACAATACCGATACCCATGAATTGTTTGTTGCAAGAGATCCTTTGGGGATTAAACCTTTTTATTATTGTTATTGCAATGGGCTTTTTGTGTTTGCCTCAGAAATGAGAGCCCTTTTGAAAAGTCATTTGTTTGAACCGCGTTTGCAGTCTCAAGCATTGCATAGTTTTTTAAGGTATGGTTTTGTGCCAGAGCCTTATACGTTTATAGAGGGGCTGATGCAATTGCCTGCTGCTCATGCAGGTTTTGTAAAGGCTGCTGAGATTGAGCTTAAGGCTTATTGGACGGTTGATGTCAATCAAGTACAAACACAAACAGAATTGTCTGATCTTAAGACCTTGTTGGCGTCTGCAGTTAAAAAACGCATGGTGGCAGATGTGCCCGTTGCGGCCTTTTTATCAGGTGGTATTGACTCTTCGGCAGTAGTGTCTTTAATGAGCACAGATGAGGAGGCTAAGATTTCAACCTATACGGTGGCTTTAGATGAGCAGTCATTGAATGAAGCGGAATACGCTCAAACAATGGCAGATATTTACCATACAGAGCATCATTGTTTAAGGCTAAAAGCCCAAGCAGTTTTAAAGGCGTTTGATGGTTTTTTTGATGCCATGGATGCGCCCACGGTTGATGGTATGAACGTGTATTTGATTACTCAACAAGTGGCGCAAAAGGGGGTTAAAGTCGTGATGTCTGGGGTTGGAGGTGATGAGTTGTTTGCAGGTTATCCTGGTTTTAAACAATGGCATCAGCTAAAGCCTTGGCGTAAGGTCTTAAGTGTTTTAGGGTTTAAGTATTGTTTAAAGGCTTTGATGAAATTGTCTCAGCATAAAGTCTTGTTGCAATTGCATACCTGGTTGACTCAAGCTGATGCCCCTTCCTTGAATGCCTTTTATGCGGCCAAACGCAGTTTGTTTACAGAGCAGTTTTTAGCAGCGATGTTGTTACAGCCTGTTGGTCCTTTTGCCCTCAATACTAAAGGCTTAAATGAGTCTGAAAGTGCAGTGTCTGACTACAGTTTATTAGAGTTGAATAATTACACCAGAGAGGTCTTGCTTAAAGATATGGATCAGATGGGCATGGCCTTTGGCGTTGAATTGAGGGAGCCATTGTTAGACCTTCAATTATTGGAGCGTGTTTTAAAGACTTCAGATAATACCAAACTAAAAGGCGATACCAATAAACCCTTATTGGTAAAAGCCATGGGCGATTTTATGCCTATGTCATTGATCAAAAGGCCTAAAAAAGGTTTTACTTTAGATTGGGACCAATGGCTGCGCAATGATTTAAAACCTTTGATGGATGAAGCCGTTAAGGCATTGTCACAGACCCATTTGTTTAACCCTAAATCCTTAGAAGCGCTTCAGCAGAAATACCAGGCAAAACACCCTTCAGTGAACTGGGTTCAAGTATGGTCTTTAGTGGTCCTTCACCAATGGTTTAAACGCCACTTGCCTGAGTTATTGAGTCATTAAATACAGGCTTTTGTTGAGGTGTTGGCTTTTTATTCTCAATTCAATTACTTGACCTGTTGGAGTTGATTTCGATATAGCGTCCTTCGCTATGCTGATGGTTCTATTTGATTTTGTAGAAGTTGGCTCAAAGTCAAATTGGCGAAACGGTTTAGGGTAGTTTAATTGAAATAATTCAACGGTTATTGCATCATTGTTGTTGTCCGCGATAAATTGGATGTCATAAGTATTAGCAGACTGGTTGTCAATTAAAATTGGGCTGAATTGTTTGAACGCATCAGCTTGAGGTAAGCCTTTTGAATACATGGAATTGTTCATGTAAACCACTGTGTCTTTATTCAATATCCTTGTGTTCTTTTGTAAGGTTAATAGCGGTGCGTTGATGGTATTTGAAAACCATTGGTAGGCAAGTGTTGATTTTTGAACAATTAAACTTTTGCTTTTTCCGTAAGTGAATATCGAATCAATTTGATTGGAAACTTCAACTATTCTTAGCGTGTTGAGAAAGGTGTCTTTGTTCAGGATTAACGTGCCATAGCCATCAATCTTTTTTTGTGTATTGATGTCATTTGAAAAAGTGTATTTGCAAAAATCCTGTATTTTATAATCTTTTGATTGAAATGAATCACCATACTGCAATGGGTATTGAAGCACTATAGCTGGTGATTTATATTTTGAATATTCGCCATTGTTCTTATCTGCATTATAGCCCATTTGCCCTAATTCATAATAGCCACTTGAGTCAAATTTGAAATAGTTGAACAATAGAAAATCACTACTCATTGCTAAATTAGCTTCAGGAAAATACTGATAATATGGCGTTTGTTTTACGTCGATATAATGGAGTTCAAAACTATCTAATGAATTTATGTTTTGAAAGTTCCAAATACAATTTGGGCCTGATGCCCCAGATTGGAAATACAGTGAATCCAAACTCAAAAATTGATGACAAACTGTATTCGGTTTTATTGAAGAGATTGTGGTTTGAGCTTTGATAGTTAAGCCTGACACGAATAATATTAAAATTATAAATTTTTTGTATACAATTGGCATACTACAATAATACAAATTTTAGCTAATTAGTTATTTTATGATTACATTTTAAATGTTGATGAACTATGAACAGATAACGCAACGCATCAATGTCAAATTAATGTCTTATATTTGATAGAATATTGATTTATGTTTAAGCTTACTGGTTTAATTTCGTTTTTGTTTGTTGTTCAATGTCATGCACAAGTTTTGACTTTAACTGATGATTTTGAGTCCAAACGAAATGTGCCAAATTGGATAGGAGACAATTGCATAATTGATACTTGTGTGAGCAATCCTTTGCTGAAGTTGCCTAATAATTCAACTAAGGTTTTAAGGTATACAGACTTAGAATCAATACAGGATTTAATTTTAACTTAGAAACCAGTAGTGTGTTTACTTTCAAGTTGTATGTGCCATCAAGTAGTATAACAGGGAGTCAAAGCAATCAAGTCTCATTAAAATTACAAAATGGCAATCTAGGAGCTCCATGGTCTAATCAATGTGAAATTATTAAGCCAATACTTTTAGATGAATGGCAGATCTTACAATTTGATTTTAGTAAGGATACTTTCATTAATTTGGATCCTAATTCGCCTCATCCTTTAAAGCGATTTGATTTCAATCGAATTGTTATACAAGTGAATGGGGAAAATAATAATGCTTTGGTAACGGCTTACTTAGATGATTTTAATTACCAAGGCAATCAATCTATTTATAGTGCCTTAGTTTGGAGCGATGAATTCAATGGCAATGGAATGATTGATACTGCTAAATGGCATCATCAAGTTAAATTACCTAATGGCAATTCATGGTTCAATGGCGAGCTACAACACTATACGAATAGATTGACAAATTCTAGTCAAAGTGGCGGGGTTTTAACACTTACGGCTAAAAAAGAATCGTTTACAGATCAGAGTGTAACTAAGTCATATACTTCAGCAAGGTTAAATTCCAAGTTTGCTTTTAAATATGGTAGAGTAGAGGTGAGAGCTAAATTGCCCAAAGGCAAAGGCACTTGGCCTGCTATTTGGACCTTGGGTAAAAGCATCATTGAACCCGGGGCATACTGGTCAAATCGTTTTGGGACATTGAATTGGCCAGCTTGTGGTGAGATTGATATTATGGAACATTGGGGGACAAATCAAGGGTATGTCCAAAGTGCAATTCATACGCCTTCAAGTTTTGGCAATACTGTTAATTTAGGCGGTCAATTAGTGTCCAATGTAAGTGATTCATTTCATGTCTATACGCTAGAATGGTCTGAAACTAAATTGCTATTTAAAGTTGATAACATAACCCATTATGAATACAATCCAAGTATAAAGGATGCTAATACTTGGCCTTTTAATTCAGAACAATACTTGTTATTAAACATAGCCATTGAACCTTCCATTGAAGCCAGTTTTAACCAATCTTCAATGGTGGTAGATTATGTGAGGGTGTATCAAAAACCTAGTTCTAACATTGTTTTAGAAACATACGAGCCAGCAGCTTTGTATCCTAATCCTGTTCAATCTGTTTTGAACCTACAACACAATCAAACAGTTTCAGCTCTTAGAATTCTATCTGTTTTGGGACAGGAGATGATGGCGATTAATGACGTACCTTCGGAAATGTCAATAGATGTATCTATGCTTCCACCTGGCATTTACATGATTGAATTTAATCGTGGAAATGCCTTGTCATACCAGTCTTTTATAAAGCATTAAAGTCTATTATGGAGCTATTGATATTTCTGTATGCGACTATCTGACCTCTTCCAATACGACTCTGAATAAATTAAGAAATAAAATCAAGATAAGATGAAATTCCCTAAATCAATAGTCATACTTTTTTTCTTACTCAACATGTATACAAATTCTATAGCCCAATACAAATGGGATATTGTGTTTTTAAATCTCACTCAAGAATTAAATATGGATACAATTGCCCCTGGTTCTTCTGTTGGTTATGCAGAATTATTCAGAAAAATGCAAAAGGAGGTATCATATCCCAAAATTGCTTTAGAAAATGACATACATGGTAAAGTTGTAATTCAATTTACCGTTAATACGGATAGTTCGATTGCCGATATAAAAACCCTTAAGGATATTGGTGGCAACTTTTGTTCAAATGAAGTAATAAGAGTCTTAAGAAAATTAAACAAATGGAATCCTGCACAAAAAAATGAAAAACCCATCTCTAGTATATTTGTATTAGCGGCTGTATTTGAATATGAATATATACCTGAACATCATGAGAAAAAAATAGAAATACAGGAGATAAAGGAATGTCAAGGTATTTAAGGTTCTGCACAAGACAATAACCATTAAACAAGTTTAATGGATTTTTATGCCTTAACCTCACAATTTAAAGCGGGCTTTAATTGTTGGTTGGGATTACTGCGTGGTCCCAAGGCTGTGAAGGTTCTGCACAAGACAAAAGCAATTGAAAGTATTCAATTGTTTTTTATGCAATAAACACATCCACTCAAGCGAGCTTTAATTGTTAGCTGGGATTACTACGTGGTCCCAAGGCTGTGAAGGTTCTGCACAAGACAATAACCATTAAACAAGTTTAATGGATTTTTATGCCTTAACCTCACAATTTAAAGCGCGCTTTAATTGTTCGTTTTAAGGCATAAAAAAAACCTTCCGAGGAAGGTTTTTGTCTTGTGATCCCGCTGGGACTCGAACCCAGGACCACTACATTAAAAGTGTAATGCTCTACCAGCTGAGCTACGGAATCGAAAAGAGTGGTGCAAAAGTAAGGTTTTTATGGATTAATGCAAATCAAATTTTAAAAAAATTACACATTAAACCTGAAATGCATGCAATCGCCGTCTTTTACAACATATTCTTTGCCTTCAACACCCAGTTTTCCGGCCTCTTTTATGGCAGTTTCAGTGCCGTATTTTAAATAATCGTCGTATTGAATCACTTCAGCTCTAATAAAGCCCTTTTCAAAATCTGAGTGAATAACGCCAGCCGCTTGTGGGGCTCTCATGCCTTTGGTAATGGTCCAAGCTCTCACTTCTTTTTCACCCACTGTAAAGTAAGTAATGTAATTCAACATCTTATAAGCCGCCTTAATCAATTTGGCTACACCACTTTCTTCTAGGCCTAAATCCTTTAGGAACATAGCGCGTTCTTCAACATCTTCTAATTCAGCAATCTCAGCCTCAGCAGAAGCGCAAATTACCATCACATCAGCACCTTCTTCAGCAGCAATCCCTCTGATTTTATCCACCCAGGCATTGCCATTAGGTAAACTATTTTCATCAACATTGCATACATACAATACTGGCTTGGCGGTCAATAAATTCAAATCAGCACATAAGTCCAATTGTTCTTCTGTTAATTCATTCAAGGTTCTAGCGTTTAAACCTTTTAATAAATGCGCTCTGTATTTCTCACAAGCATCTGCAATCTTAGCAGCTTCCTTATCGCCAGCTTTGGCTTGTTTTTGAACTTTCTGTAAACGGTTTTCAACCGCTTCTAAGTCCTTAAGTTGAAGCTCAGTATCGATGATCTCTTTATCTCTAATTGGGTCAACACTGCCATCAACGTGAATGATGTTATCGTTGTCAAAACATCTCAAAACATGCAAAATCGCATTAGTGCTTTTAATGTTGCCTAAAAACTGATTGCCTAAGCCTTCGCCTTTACTTGCGCCTTTAACCAATCCTGCGATGTCTACAATTTCAACTGTAGCAGGCACTATGTTTTGAGGTTTAGCAATTTCAGTCAGCTTTTGCAAGCGCTCATCAGGCACAGTAATGACGCCTACATTTGGCTCAATTGTGCAAAAAGGAAAATTAGCAGCTTGGGCTTTGGCATTGCTCAAACAATTGAACAGGGTAGATTTTCCTACATTGGGTAAACCTACGATTCCACATTGTAAAGACATGATTTAATTGAATTTTATAATTATTGCTTAGCAATCTCACCGATGTCTTTAATGATCTTCATGGTAAGATTACGAGCAGTGGTTTCTGATTTGCTTTCGGCGTAAATACGAATAATAGGCTCGGTGTTTGATTTTCTTAGGTGTATCCACTCTTCATCAAAATCAATCTTTACACCATCAACCGTATTGATATTAAACTTCTTGTATTTCTCTTTGATTTGCTCCAACACATTGTCTGCATTGATATCTGCAGTCAATTCTACTTTGTTTTTAGAAATGATGTAGTTAGGGAAGCTCATTCTAAGGGCCGTACAAGATTTACCTGATTTTGCCAATGAACTTAAAAACAATGCAATACCCACCATGGCATCTCTACCATAATGCAATTCAGGGTAAATGATACCGCCATTGCCTTCACCGCCAATAATAGCATTGGTGGCTTTCATCATTTCAACCACATTCACCTCTCCAACAGCACTGGCAGCGTATGAACCGCCTTGTTTTTCAGTGATATCTTTGAGTGCTCTGGTAGACGATAAATTAGAGACCGTATTGCCAGCGCCAGTTTGTTTTAAAATATAATCAGCTACTGCAACTAGGGTGTATTCTTCTCCAAACATACCACCATCTTCACAAACCAAAGCTAAACGGTCTACATCTGGATCAACACAAATCCCCAAATGGGCTTTTTGATTCTTAACCATACTTGACAATTGAGTCAAATGTTCTGGCAAAGGCTCAGGATTGTGTGCAAAATGACCAGTTGGTTCACAATTTAATTCATGGATGGTTTCAACCCCTAAGGCTTTTAATAGCATAGGGACAGCAATGCCACCTGTTGAATTAACCGCATCCACAACGATAGAAAACTTCTTTTCGCGAATGGCTGCCACATCAACCAAAGGCAAGGCCAAAATGGTATCAATGTGTTTTTGAATGTATTGTGAATTCGTCTGGTATTGACCAAGTGCAGTCACCTCAGCGTATTCAAACGCTTGTGCTTCTGTAATTTGTAAAATGTGTTCCGCTTCTTTTGCAGATATAAATTCGCCTAAATGGTTAAGCATTTTTAAGGCATTCCACTGTTTTGGGTTGTGGCTTGCTGTCAAAATAATGCCACCAGCTGCGGCTTCTAATTTGACAGCCATTTCTACTGTAGGGGTAGTTGATAGCCCCAAGTCCATAACATCAAGGCCCATACCTGTTAAGGTAGCACAAACCAAGTCAGAAACCATTTTACCAGATAAGCGGGCGTCTCTTCCAACAATCACTAATTTTCCATGATCTTGGGTTTTAATCCATGAGCCATAGGCAGAAGCAAATTTAACAATGTCAATAGGGGTTAAATTCTCTTCAGGGGCTCCACCCACAGTACCTCTAAAACCAGAAATAGATTTAATTAATGTCATTTAAATTAGGGATGCAAAGGTAAATATTTAATAGGTATAAAAATAATAGATTACCAACATTTTGCCTGTTGAAATTTTTTAAAAATTTAACTTTGAGTTTTAGATTCTCGACTTAAAAAATGCTTAATTGCATGAGTCAATCAAGACTCAAATAAATATATTTTATTGGGTTAAAACGATTAACAATTGATAAATGAAGCGAAAAATTAAAATTACGAATAGAGAGTTAAGTTGGTTGTCTTTTAACGATAGAGTATTGCAGGAAGCTAATGATCCTGAAGTGCCACTCTTGGAACGCTTAAAATTCTTAGGCATATTTTCTTCCAATTTGGATGAGTTTTTCAGGGTGAGGGTAGCAACCAACAAACGTATGTTGCAACTAAATGCCTCCGCTCATCCACATATGAGTAAAAAGGAAATCAGAGAATCCCTTCATGATATTTACAATAAGGTAGTTATTCAACAAGTTAAATTCAATCAGATTTACACCAAAATTCTAAATGAGTTTAAAGAGAATAATGTGGTGTTTGTCAATGAAAAGGAAATCAATCTACAACAGAATTTAGAGGTCAGAAAATACTTTAAAGAGGAAATCGTCAATACTATTTTTCCGCTGATCCTTGATAACAAACGCGCCTTTCCATTTTTGCGTGATAACACAGTGTATCTGGCATGTAAACTCACCAATACGTTTACAAAAGATTTTAAGTATGCTTTGATTCCATTGCCTACAAAGGTCAAGAGACGATTTTACCAGTTGCCTAAATCAGGAGGGGTAACCTATATGATGTTCATTGATGATGTTATACGTTG
>Ga0255139_1000724_pt1 | contig 9758 bp, 10 predicted proteins | sample Law_Colum_RepB_8_FD_188549 | JGI IMG/M metagenome (GOLD analysis project Ga0255139, IMG submission 188549) | Freshwater microbial communities from St. Lawrence River, New York, United States - Law_Colum_RepB_8d | ecosystem: Environmental > Aquatic > Freshwater > River | place: USA: New York...
CGTGCTTTTGGGTTGGATCCCTCTTCGTGAAAAACCTGGATTTGGAACTATTTCCAACATAGTCATCATTGCTTTGGCTATTGAAATTGGCGTGACATACATTCCACTGCAAGAGAACTATTTCATTGGAATCGTTTACACGCTTTTAGGAATCGGTATGGTTGGAGTTGCATCAGCCCTCTACATCACATGCGGCCTAGGCCCTGGTCCAAGAGATGGTCTGATGACGGGTATCCACTTCAAGACTGGCGTTCGAGTTGGCAGAGTGCGTTTAGCTATTGAAGGCAGCGTATTGGCCCTTGGCTGGGTCCTTGGTGGCACCGTTGGGCTCGGAACACTCCTCTTTGCCCTCTTAATCGGTCAATCCATAGCCATTTCCCTAGGTGTCGTTTCAAGAGTTACGAGCAAGTAACTACTACCCTCAAAGTATTCCCTCGGCGTGCGTTGGCCGTTTTCTGCGCACGGGGTCGCAAACACCCCCGTTAACAAAATTAGAAAGGCGCTATTCATGCTGGATTCCTATTTTAAAATCTCAGAACGCGGCTCATCCATTGGACAAGAGGTTCGAGGCGGACTCGTAACCTTCTTCACAATGGCTTATATCGTTGCACTTAACCCGTTGATCCTTGCGACAACAGATGGAGCCGGTCAATTCATTGGCGGCGGTGATAGAACTAATGCCATCATCATTGTTGCTGCAGGCACCGCACTTGTGGCGGGAATTCTTACAATGCTTATGGGTGCAGTCGCTAATTTCCCTCTAGCGCTAGCTACTGGTTTGGGATTGAACACTTTCGTAGCGGTTTCGATTGCTAAAAATTCAACCTGGGAACAGGCTATGGGACTGGTGTTAATCGAGGGAATCTTGATTCTCATACTAGTTCTCACTGGTTTTCGCATTGCAGTCTTCAAGGCGATACCAACATCTCTTAAAGTTGCAATCTCTGTAGGTATCGGCCTCTTTATCGCATTAATCGGTCTAGTCGATGCCGGCTTCGTGCGTAGAACTCCGAATGTTGTCTGGGGTAGCACAAATTCGAAGCCATCAGCCGTTCCTCTTGAACTCGGTGATGGTGGTCAACTCGTCGGATGGCCTATCGTAGTTTTCGGTTTCGGCCTCTTCCTCACAATAATTCTCATGGTAAAGAAGATCAAAGGTTCGATTCTCATTGGAATCGTAACGTCAACACTTCTAGCCATCTTGGTTGAGGCGCAATTCAAAGTTGGAAACAGCTTCATGAGCCCAACTGAATCTAACTCTCGCGGATGGGCATTGAATAATCCAACCTTGCCTAAAGATGCCAGCGGTAATCTCAATCTCACCGATTCGCCACGATTCGACACTCTCGGTCTTGGTTTTAACGATATTTTTGGAGCTTTCACTAATCCAAAAACTGGTTTTCTAGCTGCGTTACTACTTGTCTTTACATTGCTTCTAGCCGATTTCTTCGACACGATGGGAACGATGACCGCTATTGGTAACCAAGCTGGACTTGTTGATCGGGACGGCAATGTTGAAGGCGCAAATAAGATCCTCATCGTGGATTCTATCGCTGCAGCTGCCGGAGGTGCCGCTGGTGTTTCTTCAAACACAAGCTATATCGAGTCAGCAACCGGTGTAGGTGAAGGTGCACGCACTGGTCTTGCATCAATCGTTACTGGAATCGCATTCCTACTCACAACATTCCTAGCACCACTTGTTGCAATCATTCCTTACGAGGCTGCTACCCCAGCACTTCTTGTCGTTGGATTCTTAATGATGAGTCAGGTTAAGAACATCGATTGGGATGATCTTGGAATTGGCATCCCGGCATTCTTGACAATCATCTTGATGCCATTTTCCTACAACATCTCAGTGGGAATTGGTGCCGGATTTGTAACTCACGTCGTAATCCGTGCAGTACAGGGACGAGGCAAAGAGGTGCACCCACTGCTCCTACTTGTTTCAGGTCTCTTCATGGTTTATTTCCTATCCTCACCAATTAACTCTTGGATTGGCTAAACCTGCACTAAGTTCGTAGCTAAGGCCCCGTGGAGAAATCTGCGGGGCCTTAGTATTTCTACCAGTTGATTTCGCTTTTGCCCTCTGCACGCAACATTGCATTAGTTTTTGAAAATGGAGACGAACCAAAGAAACCCCTATATGCCGATAACGGACTTGGATGGGGCGAAGTGATTGAACGTTGCGGGTCGAAATACTGAGCGAACTTTTGCGCCCTAGATCCCCAAAAAATTCCTATAGCTCCAGATTTTCCAACTACTTGTGCCGTGGCTTGTGTGAACTCCTGCCACCCAAAATCTTCATGGGCAAGTGATTGCTTAGGCTTGGTGGTGAGAATCTGATTGAGAAGGAAAACCCCTTGATCAGCCCAACGGTGCAAATCTCCGTTGCTGGCAGCTTTCACACCACAATCACTCTCTAACTCCTTGAAAATATTTCTCAAGGAAGCAGGTAAGGGTTGAGTACTTGATGAAACAGAGAAAGCTAAGCCATGGGCATAGCCCGGCGTCGGGTATGGATCTTGACCAAAGATTGCGACTCTAATTTGACCCGGTGGTAGTTGATAGGCCGCAAAAATATCCGCATAAGCGGGAGCAACATCATTTTTTTCGATGAGTGAATCAATCGTGGTTACAAGGCCGCGATACTCGGCAAGAGTCTTTTGCCAATCAGGATGCAGTTGGTCAAAAAGGCCCATAGCTATTGATATGAACGCGCGAAGAAACGACCGGAGTCTTGTGTAACAGAGATTTTTTCATTGAAGATTGCGGAAATATGTTCACTCGTAATTACCGCATCGACCGGACCAGAGACTGCAATCTGGCCATCTTTAAGTAGTAAGGCATGTGTTGTTCCGATAGGAATCTCTTCAATGTGGTGTGTAACCAATATCGTTGCTGGGGCGCTCGGATCGGCAGCAAAATTGGCAAAGCGACGAAGAAGATCTTCGCGGCCGCCAACATCTAATCCTCCAGCTGGTTCATCAAGGAGTAACAGCTCAGGATCTGCCATGAGTGCGCGTGCAATCTGTGTGCGCTTCTTTTCGCCCTCACTGAGTGATCCATAAAGGCGATCTCCTAATTCGCGCACACCAAAAGTTGTCAGTAAAGCGATTGCTCTTGATTCGTCCCACAAATCGTAATCTTCATTCCATCTGCCCAATATTGCATAGGCTGCCGTTAATACGACATCCTTCACTTTCTCATCCCCTGGAATATCTTCTGCAATAGGTGCACCGCAAATTCCAATGCGTGTGCGCAGTTCAAAGAGATCAACTCTTCCCATCTGCTTACCTAAAACACTGACGGTTCCATGTGTTGGGAAAATCTTTGTTGCCAAAATCTGCAGAAGAGTTGATTTACCAGCACCATTTGGACCAAGAATGACCCAGCGCTCCCCTTGGGCTATTTGAAAATTTAACGGTCCAAGAATGATCTTCTCACCACGACGTACCGAAACATCGCTCAGCTCGAGTACAGGTGATGTGGTCATAGAGCAAGAAGATACTGGTTAGAGAGGTTGAATCATCGAAATAGTGGCGATTATGCGATGTGATTTTAAGATAATCTTGGCCTCATCATGAGTACTAGCGCAGATGACGAGCTATACACCGGTCTTATCCTTCTGAGTGGCGTGGACAAGCCTGGGATTGCTGCATCCCTCTTTGAGGTCCTTGCACCCTTTGCTATAACAGTTGTGGACATTGAACAAGTAGTTGTTAAGGATCGACTCATTCTTACCGTTCTAATCGCGCTAAACCCCGCACATGAGAGCGCAATTGCTGCTGATCTAGAAAGCTGCGCAACTAGTTTGGATGTTGATATTGCAACTCTCTTCTCATACGAAGACAAGTCAGCTTTGTCTACCAAATTAAATCTAGTTCACGTACAAATCACCTCTAAGAAACTACATCCAAAGGCCATTTTCGAGCTGGCTCAATCGATTAGTCAGAGCGGTGCCAATATTGAACGTGTGACTCGCGTGGCTTCGGATCCACTCACCGTTATAGAGTTCTTGATCTCTGGGGCTAAGAAGGAGACTCTCAGTCAGGTTCTCCCTCCGATTGCATTAAGCAATAGCGCAGAGATATCCCTTCAATAATCAACTAAAGGCGACAGGCGTGGATATCGGTAACCAAGATTCCACGTGCGCCAATAGCCCATAGCTCATCCATCACATCATTAGTTTCTTTGCGCTTTACCATGGCGCGCACAGCGACCCAATCAGCATTTTGCAATGGAGAAATCGTTGGTGACTCTAAACCAGGAGTTATTGCGCAAGCTTTATCAACAAGAGATTTGGGAATGTCATAGTCCAAAAGAACATACATACGAGCTGTAACAACACCTTGCAGGCGTCGGATTAAGATCTCCAGCTCAGCAGGTATCGCAACACCTTTTCTAGAGATTACAACCGCCTCACTAGTTAGAATTGCCTTACCAAATATTTCCAAACCTGCTTGTCGAAGCGTGTTACCTGTACTGACAACATCAGCGATGAGATCGGCAACACCTAAGCGAACACTGCTCTCAACTGCGCCATCTAATCGCACGACATCAGCCTCTATTTTTAGCTGAGCTAAGTGGTGAGTAACTAAGCCTGGATAGGCCGTTGCAACACGTTTGCCCGCGATATCAGAGACCTTCCACTCACGATCTGCAGGTGCTGCAAATCTAAATGTGGAGGCTCCAAAATTGAGTGAAAGAAGTTCCTGTGCACTGGCAGATGAATCAATTAAAAGATCACGGCCAGTTATTCCTGCTTCTAACTCCCCCGAGCCAACATAAATTGCAATATCACGTGGGCGCAGGTAGTAGAACTCCACGCTGTTATCGTTATCGATAAGAACCAAGTCACGACTATCTGTGCGCTGGCGGTATCCAGCCTCTTTTAGAATCGCAATAGATTCTTCAGCAAGTGAACCCTTATTTGGAACTGCAATGCGCAACATATTATTCTCGATTCACTTACAAGTAGGTGTAAACATCATCAAGGCTCAAACCCCGAGCCAACATCAATGTCTGCACGTGATAAATCAACTGACTGATCTCTTCGGCTAACGCCTCATCACTCTCGTGCTCAGCAGCTAACCAGACTTCACCGGCTTCTTCTAAAATCTTCTTGCCTATCTCGTGAACCCCGGCATCAAGTGCAGCAACAGTTCCTGAACCATCTGGGCGTTGTAGGGCCTTCTCACTTAGCTCGGCCCAAAGAGATTCAAAGTTTTTCATAGCTGTAGTTTACTAGAGTGCTTTGCTCGAGCGTTGCCTATTTTTCCTGCATTACTAGTGACTATGAACTCGTAGCCTGCGCAACGGAACGTAACGAACTGACCATGTGCGCTGGGTCTTCAGATTTGAATACAGCGCTCCCGGCAACAAAAGTGTCAGCACCAGCCTCGACTGCAATTTCAATAGTCTCAAGCGATATGCCGCCATCAACTTGGAGCCATATGGGCCTATCACCAATGATTTTGCGGGTTGCCTTAACCTTCTCCATCATCTGACTCATAAATTTCTGACCACCAAAGCCTGGTTCAACGGTCATTATCAGGAACATATCTACAAGATCGCTGAATTGCTCGTACTCATCTATCGATGTATTTGGCTTAATGGCCAAACCAGATCGAGATCCCTCGCTGCGGATAGCTCGCAACGTCTTAGCAATATTTTCACTTGCTTCTGCATGAATCGTCACGCTCGCACACCCAGCTTGTGCGTACTGCGGACCGATCTGATCAACGTTTGCGACCATGAGATGTGCATCTACGCCTATCGGACAACCCTTTATGATCGCGCTTGCACTTTCAAAATCAAAAGTGAAGTTAGGAACGAAGATATTATCCATAACATCAAGGTGTATAAGATCTGAAACATCTGCAATCTTTGCAATCTCTTGATCTAAATGGTCGAAATCAGCATTGAGAATACTTGGCGTTATCCGAATCTCACGGGTCATATCTCTAGCCTAACTGGCATGAGGTTATTTCTTTCGCAGCAGAGCTAGAAACATCGCATCCGTGCCGTGCTTGTGGGTCCATAGAGACATCGCTTTTCCTCTGGTGGCATCATGTAAGTTCGCTGGCAAAAATTCACTGATCTCCAACTGCTCTAACTCAGGATACTTCTTCAAGATATCTAGGACCTGCACCGTTGTTTCGGCTAAGTGGGGCGAACAAGTTGCATAACCCAAAATAGCTCCAGGATTCATCACAGCAACTGCCCCATCAATCAACTCTCTCTGCAAAGAAGTAAGTTCGCGTAGATCACTTAAGGTTCTGCGCCATCGAACCTCAGGACGGCGGCGCAGAGCACCTAATCCAGTGCAAGGTGCATCGACAATTACTGCATCAAATCTTTCTCCGTGGTTTGCGACTTCGCGACCATCACCGCACCAAACTGTTGCTCCATGAACAACCTTCCTGACCAGTTCTGCGCGAGGCTCTGAGAATTCATTGGCTGTGAAATCAATTCCACGCTCTTTGGCGATACTAGAAAGCAGTGCAGCTTTGCCTCCAGGGCCTGCACACAAATCCAACCAAGAGCTACCCGAAGCTGCAGCAGCGAAAACAGTTGCAACTAATTGAGATCCCTCATCCTGCACACCGGCAAGACGATGCTTAATCACATCTAGATTTCCGGGATTACCCTTCAAACGAGCACCCAGCTGTGAATAAATTGTTGCTTCTGCGCCAAGTTCAACTAGCTCTGCCTGAGTCGAATAACCAGGCCAAGAAACTAACGTTGGAAGGGCCGGAACATTGTTAGTAGCAAGCTCGGCTTCTACCGCATCCCAATCTTTCAACAAATCAAAGTAGGCTGAAATTATCCAGTGTGGATGAGAATATTGAATAGAAAGCTTTTCAACTTTATCTGTCATCGCAGCAAGTGGAGCAAACCACTCGTCATAAGATTTGCGAGTAACAGAGCGCAGCAGCGCGTTAACGAAGCTGGCCTTCGATTCCCCTAAGCGTTTGCGTGCAACTTCAACCGTTGCCGAAACTGCAGCGTGGTCAGGGATTCGAAGTTCGTGAATCTGATGAACACCCATTCGGGCGACATCGATAATTCCTGAATCAACTTCATTCCAGGGTCTATCTGAAATTTTTGCGAGAACCCAGTCATGTTTTCCCTGCATACGCAATGTTCCATAAACAAGTTCAGTGACTAAGTTGCGATCTCGATCCTCTAATGGAGAAGCGTTTAGTGCGGCCGGCAATAGAAGATTCGAATAACCCTCATTACGGTTAACTTCAGTGATGAGATCAAATGCAAGTAGTCGAACGGCATCTGGTTTGGGTGCTTTGAACGTATTACGTCTGGCCTCAACCACAGCGTTCCGAGCTCTCGAAACGCGCTCCACGAGACCAATCCAACGCCGACATTTCCTTTTTGCCTGCAGGAGTCAATGTTTCCAGCACAAGACAAGCATCACCAGTTCCGATCAGACACTCATTTTCCACAACTCTTAACTCACCTGGTTCCAACTTGATATCAGAGCCCGAAATTTTTGCCGCGGATATTTTTAGGGGCTGTCCACGAAAATTAGTCCATGCCTGAGGTTGTGGATAGAACGCACGAATCTTATTGTGAAGTGTTGTGGAAGATGCATTCCAATCCAAAGCAGCCTCTTCTCGAGTTATCTTCGAGGCAATCGAAGCTTGTCCTGTTTGTGCCACTGGTGCTATCCCACTTTCAATCGCTATCAATGCATCTTCGATTGCAGTAACTCCAATTACTGAAAGCTTTTCAAGCAATTCAAAGCTACGCATAGTTGGCTCAATAGGAACAGTGATTGATGTGTAGATGGGACCGGTATCCATGCCGGGATCAAGTGCGAAGACAGTAACTCCGCTCTCACTTTCTCCAGATTCAATAGCTCTTTGTACAGGAGCCGCGCCACGAAACTTGGGCAACAGCGAGAAGTGGAGATTAATACACCCATGCATTGGAATCGACAGGGTTTGCGCTGGAAGAATGCGGCCATATCCGATCGTGATTAATAGATCCAAATCCGACAGAGCATTATCTATTTCAGCAACTGTTGCAGGATTATTCAACTCTATGGAGTTCGCTTTAGCCCATTGACTCACAGGTGAGGAATGCATTTCCTGTCCGCGACCAGAGGGTTTATCGGGCTGGCTAATGACCCGAACCAATGCGTGACCACTGCTTTGTAACCAATTAAGGGTTGGCAATGCGACCTCGGGAGTAGCGGCTACCCCTAAACGCATTAAGTATTCCGTCCGAAAAGTGAATGGGGTGATGTCTTAATATTTGGAGTAGCGCCGCTTTCACTCTGCGCATTAAACCATTCAGACTCGCGGATTTCCCGCATTGCCAATTTACGATCCTCCGCAGACAAACGATCAATGAAAAGAATTCCATCTAAGTGATCCGTCTCATGCTGCAATGCGCGTGCTAGAAACTCTGTCCCTTCAATAACTACAGGTTCACCAAACATATTAAAGCCCTTAGCTACAGCACTCATCGCTCGCTTTGCGTCATAGCGCAGCTCTGGGAAAGAAAGACATCCCTCTTCCCCATCTTGAATCTCCTCACCCAATGTCAGAGTTGGGTTGATTAAATGGCCAAGAACATCGTCAACGTGCCATGTAAAAACTCGTAAAGGAACCCCAATTTGTGGCGCAGCAAGACCCGCTCCAGGAGCTTCTAGCATTGTGTCGGTAAGGTCTGCAACCAATTTGCGTAGCTCTTTATCAAAGTCGACCACAGGTGAGGCCGGTGTTAGTAACACCGGATCACCGAATAAACGAATCTCTTGAATCGACATGGCTGAAGTCTATCAAAAATACTAAAGTGAATATGGATCGATTCGAAGGCTTGAATCTGATTTTCTAGCAATACTTCTACGGCGCATCAACTCATGCAAGAAAGTGGTTAAAGCCCCCCTTGAATCCGAGGAGGAGAGAATCACGACTTTACTTAATTCGCTATCAATCTTTGTTGGCCCCAATACCCGCGTATCACTGGCTAAACGAGCATCGGCAATTGCACGATTTATTCCAGTAACCAGTGGACTTGCCTGAGTAGTAGGCAAAATCATCACAGCACTATTTACTGATGGTGGGAACGAAATCTCAGCACGCTGTGCTAGTTCGCGCTTCAAAATAGTTGAGGGGTTCCAGCGAATCAAACTTGAGACAATCGGGTGAGAATCATCAATTGCAAGCAGAACAACTCCCCCTTTTTTAACTGCGCCTGATACCTCAAAGAAAAGTTCATTAGCTCGCTCACTAGCTCTTAAATCATCATGACTAAAATATGACAGTCCTTCAAGCACCACTACTGCGCTATATCCCCCGCTAACTTGAGGTATTGCACCCGGAGTAGCTAAAACGATGCAAGGCTTAGCTTCGACGCGATCTTTGATGACATCACCGAAGGAAAGAACGATAGGAGTATTAGGAAAAGCTCTGGCTATCTCCTCTTGAGCGCGTTCAATTCCGCGCGATACAACAAACTTCTTATCTCTGGTGCAAAAACTACACTTCCAATCCTTAGTCGTATTTCCGCAGATACGACAAGCCGGATCAGCATTCTTACTCGTTAGATGTAAACGCCCACCGCATACACATACCGCGACATTCTTACAATGCGCACACAGAATTCCATTGGCGTAGCCCTTACGAGGCAAGAGAAACAGAACTGGTCCTTGAGAAATATTTGATCGAATATCGGCAAAAATCCGTCCAGGAAGAAGTGATGAATCAACCGGTGTGAATGCCTTGACCGAT
>Ga0255139_1000725_pt1 | contig 9748 bp, 6 predicted proteins | sample Law_Colum_RepB_8_FD_188549 | JGI IMG/M metagenome (GOLD analysis project Ga0255139, IMG submission 188549) | Freshwater microbial communities from St. Lawrence River, New York, United States - Law_Colum_RepB_8d | ecosystem: Environmental > Aquatic > Freshwater > River | place: USA: New York...
AGCAGATCAAAATGGAGTTTCTAACAATTTAATTTTAGGGGCACTTTCATTAGTAATGTTAATGTTAATTGTGATGTTGTATTTGGTATACAACATGTTAACAAAAATAGCAGATGCTAAAGGAATAGAAATTGTAAAGAAAAACCGATCATTGATGGGCTTGTTTACAGCGTATGCTAAAAATCAATTTTTGATATTTGTTACAGCAATACTATTTTTATTGGTTAGTGCTTATTTTGCTTATGGATATTTAATGCAAATAGGAATTGATCAAGGATATGAGCCAGTACAACCTATACACTATTCGCACCGAATTCATGCCGGGGATAATGGAATTGATTGTAAATACTGTCACTCTTCTGCACGTGTTAGTAAAAATGCGGGTATACCTTCTTTAAATGTGTGTATGAACTGTCATAAAAACATCAGTGAAGTGGCAGAAACCACAGCTACAGAAGAACATTCAAAAGCATTCTACGACCAGCAAATTGCTAAATTATATGATGCTGTTGGATGGGATAAATCCTTGCAAAAATATACTGGGAAAACGAAACCTGTGAAATGGGTTAGAATTCACAACTTGCCAGATCACGTATATTTCAATCACTCACAACACGTAACTGTTGCCGGAGTTGAATGTCAAACGTGTCATGGACCAGTTCAAGAATATGAATTTCAAAAACAATTTGCTCCTCTTACAATGGGTTGGTGTATAAACTGTCACAGAGAAACAAATGTAAAAGTAGAAGATAATGCTTACTACAAAAAAATCCACGAAGAACTTTCCAAAAAATACGGTGTATCGCAATTAACAGTTGCGCAAATGGGTGGTTTAGAATGTGGAAAATGTCACTATTAATAAAATAATTTAAGAAGCTAATATACTATACAATGGCATCAAACAAAAAATACTGGAAAAGTGTTGAAGAACTAAACGAAAATAGTTCTATTGTTGAGACGCTAAGAAACAACGAGTTTGTGGAACCTATTCCGGTTGAGGATTTTTTAGGAGATAAAGAATCGTTATCTTCTTCTTCAACTACTCGTCGTGACTTTTTAAAATATGTTGGATTCAGCACTGCAGCAGCATCTTTAGCGGCGTGTGAAGGTCCTGTTGTAAAGTCAATTCCTTACGTAGTTCAACCAGAAGAAATTATTCCAGGTGTTGCTGATTATTATGCAACTACTATGGCTGACGGTTTTGATTTTGCAAATATTTTAATCAAAACTCGTGAGGGTCGTCCTATTAAAGTTGAAAACAATAATTTAGCGGGAGCAAGCACTGGTGCAAATGCCAGAGTACATGCTTCTGTACTTTCATTATACGATAGTTTGCGATTGAAAAGTCCAAAAATTGCTGGTAAAGAAGCAACTTGGGCTGATGTAAATGCAAAAGTAAAATCAAGTTTAGAAGATGCAAAAACAAAAGGGGGCAATGTAGTAGTGTTAACAAACACAATGGCGAGCCCTTCAACGGATGCATTAATTGCTTCTTTAGTTGCTAAATATCCAACAACAAAACACGTTGTTTATGATGCTGTTTCTGAATCCAATACTTTAGATGCATTTCAAGCGGTATATGGTGTAAGAGCCATGGCTAATTACGATTTTTCAAAAGCAGATGTAATCGTTTCTGTAGGTGCTGATTTTTTAGGAGACTGGCAAGGTGGTGGTTTTGATGCAGGTTATGCACAAGGACGTATTCCTAAAAAGGGAATGATGTCTAAACACATTCAAATAGAAGCTAATATGACATTAGCAGGAGCTAATGCCGATGTTAGAATTCCATTGAATATTGCCGCTCAAAAACAAGCCTTAGTAAAAATATACAATATTATTACAGGTGCTGCAGTAAGCACATCAAAAATAGAAAAATACGAAGAAGCAGTTGTTAAAGCAGCTAAACAATTAAAAGCGGCCGGAAATAAAGGTGTTTTTGTAACAGGATTAGACGATGTAAATGCGCAATTAATAGCATTAGCGATTAACAATGCCCTACAATCTGAAGCGTTTAACCCTTCCGACGCAATTTTAACTAGAAAAGGAGATGCTAAAGCGGTTACTCAATTAGTAACTGATATGAAAGCGGGTAAAATTCATACTTTAATTATGAATGGTGTTAATCCGGTTTTTACTCTAGCCCAATCAAAAGACTTTGTTGCGGCATTAAAATCGGTTAAATTATCAGTTTCTTTTTCTATGAAAGAGGATGAAACTTCTAGTCTAACTACAATAGCTGCTGCTGCGCCACATTATTTAGAATCATGGGGAGATGTTGCAATAACTAGAAGTAATTATAGTATTGTTCAGCCCACTATTCATCCTTTATTCAACACAAAACAATTCCAAGAAGCATTATTAACTTGGACCGATAATACAGTTGCTTATTTTGATTACTTGAAATCGTTTGCCACTACATCTTTAGCCGGTAAAACATGGAATCAAGCTGTTCATGATGGTTTTGTAGCTTCAATTGCAAGTCCATTAGCTGCTTCTGCTGCTAATTATGGAGCTGCCGCAAGCGCATTAGCACAAGCTAAAGCTTCTAATTTTGATTTGGTATTGTATACCAAAATAGGAATGGGAGATGGGCAACAAGCAAACAATCCATGGTTACAAGAATTTCCAGATCCTATTACTAGGGTATCTTGGGATAACTATGTAACCCTATCAAAAGCAGACGCTGAGAAAGGTGGATTTAAAAATTGGAACGTAGCTAACGGGGGATTAAACGGAAGTTATGCTACTATTAAGGTGGGTAATACTACATTAGAAAACGTACCAGTTATCATTCAACCAGGTCAAGCAAAAGGAACTTTAGGGTTAGCTTTTGGATATGGTAAAAAACTAGGTTTAAAAGAAGAAATGCAGGTGGGTGTAAATGCATATGCATTATATGCTAACTTAAATGCAAATCAGTCAGCTACTATTACTTTGGCTGATGGAGAGCATGAATTTGCCTCAGTTCAGTTACAAAGAACATTAATGGGTAGAGGCGATATTCTTAAAGAAACTACCTTAGAAGTATTCAATACAAAAGAGGCTAAAGAATGGAACCCAATTCCAATGGTATCTTTAGATCATAAACCCACAGCAGCTACTGAAGTTGATTTATGGGATTCATTCGATCGTTCAACAGGACATCATTTCAATTTGTCAATCGATTTGAATGCGTGTACTGGATGTGGGGCATGTGTTATCGCTTGTCATGCAGAAAATAACGTTCCTGTAGTTGGAAAATCTGAAGTAAGAAGAAGTAGAGATATGCACTGGTTGCGTATTGATAGATATTACTCTTCTCAAGAAACTTTTGCAGGAGATATTGTTGTTAAAGAAGAAGCTTCAGGGTTATTAGATACAGTAAGTACTTTTTCAGATATGGAAGATCCTTCTGAAAACCCACAAGTTGCATTCCAACCCGTAATGTGTCAGCACTGTAACCACGCTCCTTGTGAGACGGTTTGTCCAGTTGCGGCAACATCACACGGTAGAGAAGGTCAAAATCATATGGCATACAACAGATGTGTGGGTACACGTTATTGTGCCAACAATTGTCCTTATAAAGTAAGACGTTTTAACTGGTTCTTGTACAACAAAAATAGCGAGTTTGATTATCATATGAATGACGATTTAGGTCGTATGGTTCTTAATCCAGACGTAAACGTTCGTTCTCGTGGGGTTATGGAAAAATGTTCTATGTGTATCCAAATGACGCAAGCGGTTAAGTTGAAGGCAAAACGAGAAGGAAGAATTGTTGGAAAAGAGGAATTCCAAACAGCTTGTTCTGCAGCTTGTACAAATGGAGCAATGAAATTTGGAGATGTAAATGATGAAACAACAGACGTTGCCAAATTATTGGAAGACGAAAGAATGTATCATTTATTAGAGCACATTGGAACAAAACCAAACGTGATGTATCACGTTAAAGTTAGAAACGATAAATAAGTATTAATTAACAGAAACAATATAAAGGATTATGTCGTCTCATTACGAAGCACCCATTAGAAAACCGTTAGTTGTAGGAAGTAAATCTTACCACGATGTAACGGTAGACGTAGCTAGACCTGTAGAAGGTAGAGCAAACAAACAATGGTGGACAGTATTTTCAATTGCATTAGCCGCTTTCCTATGGGGATTAGGTTGTATGGTTTATACTATTTCTACTGGTATTGGAACATGGGGATTAAATAAAACAGTTGGTTGGGCTTGGGATATTACCAACTTCGTTTGGTGGGTAGGTATCGGTCACGCCGGAACTCTTATCTCAGCAGTTTTATTGTTATTCCGTCAAAAATGGAGAATGGCTATTAACCGTTCTGCAGAAGCTATGACGATTTTCTCAGTAATTCAAGCTGGATTATTTCCAATCATCCACATGGGTAGACCATGGTTAGGATATTGGGTATTGCCTATTCCAAATCAGTTTGGATCTTTATGGGTGAATTTTAACTCTCCCTTATTATGGGACGTATTTGCAATTTCTACTTATTTATCGGTATCATTAGTTTTCTGGTGGACCGGTTTATTACCTGACTTTGCTATGTTACGTGATAGAGCGGTAACTCCTTTTACTAAAAGAGTCTATTCCATATTATCATTTGGATGGTCGGGTAGAGCTAAAGACTGGCAACGTTTTGAAGAGGTTTCTCTTGTTTTAGCAGGTTTAGCTACTCCACTTGTATTGTCGGTTCATACTATTGTATCGTTTGACTTTGCTACTTCGGTAATTCCAGGATGGCATACTACAATTTTACCACCCTACTTCGTTGCTGGAGCTATTTTCTCAGGATTTGCCATGGTAAATACCTTGCTTATTATCATGAGAAAAGTATCCAACTTAGAAGATTATATCACCGTGCAACACATCGAATTAATGAATATTGTAATCATGATTACAGGTTCGATCGTTGGTTGTGCTTATATTACAGAGTTATTTGTGGCTTGGTATTCAGGAGTTGAATATGAACAATATGCATTTTTAAATAGAGCAACAGGTCCTTACTGGTGGTCATATTTGTTGATGATGACTTGTAATGTATTTTCTCCTCAATTTATGTGGTCAAAAAAATTAAGAACAAATATTGCTTTCTCTTTTATAATTTCTATCGTAGTAAACATAGGAATGTGGTTTGAGCGTTTTGTAATTATCGTTACTTCTTTACATAGAGATTATTTACCATCTTCATGGACTATGTTCCAGCCAACATTTGTTGATGCGGGTATTTATATTGGAACCATTGGTTTCTTCTTTGTGTTATTTTTATTATATTCTAGAAGTTTCCCCGTAATTGCTCAAGCAGAAGTCAAAACAATTTTGAAAGCTTCAGGAGACAATTATAAGAAGCATAGAGAAGAAAACGATCACAATCATTCAGATAATCATTAATATTATGAGTAATAAAGTAATACACGCTATATATAATGATGATGATGTTTTAATGGATGCTGTAAAACAAACTAGAGCAGCTCATCATCATATCGAAGAAGTATATACGCCATTTCCAGTTCACGGCTTGGATAAGGCTATGGGGTTAGCTCCAACAAGAATTGCCATTTGTGCATTCTTGTATGGTATAATTGGTCTTTCTGTGGCAACAACAATGATGAATTTTATTATGATTCAGGATTGGCCACAAGATATTGGTGGTAAGCCAAGTTTTAACTATATAGATAATATGCCAGCATTTGTGCCTATCATGTTTGAAATGACCGTGTTTTTTGCAGCGCATTTAATGGTAATTACGTTCTATATGAGAAGTAAATTATGGCCATTTAAAAAAGCTGAAAATCCAGATGTAAGAACCACTGATGATCATTTTTTAATGGAAGTGGGTGTTCATGGAAATGAAGATGAATTAGTTTCTTTTTTTACCAGTACTGGGGCAGTTGAAGTTAAAGTAATTGAAAAGCATTAATAGAAAAGATTATTTAAAATAGTAACAGTGGTAGGTTTGTCTTTTTTGGCAACTTCTTGTTTCAATAAATCTAAACCTAACTATCAGTTTTTTCCAAATATGTATGAAGCGGTTTCCTATGAAACCTATTCTGAGCATAAGATATTTAAAGGCGGGGTGGAAGCTCAAACTCCTGTAAAAGGTTCTGTTAAAAGAGGTTTTGTACCTTATGAAATTCCAAATACACCTGAAGGGTATACCTTGGCTAAAGCGTCATTAAAGTCACCTTTAGACTCTTTAAGCTTGGATGCTGAAAAAGGGAAAACATTGTTTAATGTTTACTGTGCCATTTGCCACGGTGAAAAAGGAGATGGAAAAGGGAACTTAGTTGTAAAAGAAAAATTCTTAGGAGTTCCTAACTATAAAGAAAGAGAAATTACAGAAGGAAGTATTTTTCACGTAATCACTTACGGTTTGAACTCAATGGGTTCTCATGCTAATCAATTGTCGCAAGAAGAAAGATGGCAAGTAACAGATTATGTTTTAAAACTTAAATCACAATTATAATACTAATACTTTTTGAAAATAATAGATATGTACACGTTTTCAAGTAAATTAAAAACTTTTTCATTCCTCTTAATGGCTCTTGGAGCTGTAGGAATAGTTGTAGGATTTTTGAATGCTCCTAAAACTATTGAAGATGTTGAAAAATTATTAGCAGATAGTCATCATACCGAGGCTTCTCATTCAGATAAAGTAGCCCATGATGCTCATGCCGTTCATGCCGTTGAAACTCCACATGCTGAAACTACTGCGGTAGTTGATTCTGTAAAAACAATCGAGGGAGACACAACACATGCTGAAGTTGCCACTGTAGATAGTACTGCAGTAGCTGCAGTAGCAGTATCAGAAACCCATTCTGATAATCATGATTCTCATAAAAAAGAGGAAGTTGCTCATAACGATGAGGAACATACAAAACATTTAGAGCACGTTTTACATCAATTACAAAACAAACCTTGGTCTGCTTTGTACGTGGCTTGTATTTTCTTTATGTTAATTTCACTTGGAGTATTAGCTTTTTACGCCATTCAATACGCTGCTCAGGCAGGTTGGTCTCCAATCTTGTTTAGAGTTATGGAAAGTATAACAGCTTATTTATTACCAGGTTCCATCATTTTCTTCATCTTGTTAGTATTGGCTGGAATGCACTACAACCATATTTTTGTTTGGATGGATCCAAATCTAATCGATCCAACACATGCTGATTATGATAAATTAATCGATTTAAAATCAGGATATTTAAACGTTCCTTTCTTCCTTGGAAGAGCTGCTGTTTTCTTGATTGTATGGAATTTATACCGTTATTTCTCAAGAAAATATTCATTAGCACAAGATGCTGCTACAGATAATTCTTTTTACAAGAAAAATTTCAAATTAGCAGCAGGGTTCTTAGTATTCTTTATTGTTTCTGAATCAATGATGTCTTGGGATTGGATAATGTCTGTTGATCCACACTGGTATAGTACATTGTTTGGGTGGTATGTTTTTGCAAGTTTCTTTGTAAGTGGTATCACGGTTATCGCAATGACCACTTTATATTTAAAATCTAAAGGATATTTAGAACAAGTAAATACCAGTCATATTCATGATTTAGCAAAATTCATGTTTGGAATCAGTATTTTTTGGACGTATTTGTGGTTCTCTCAATTCATGTTGATTTGGTATTCAAATATTCCAGAAGAAGTTACTTACTTTGTTACCCGAATTGAACATTATAAATTACCATTCTTCGGAATGTTAGCATTGAACTTTATTTTCCCATTGTTAATATTAATCAATACCGATTTTAAACGATTAACTTGGGTAGTTGTTATGGCTGGAACAGTAATATTATTCGGACATTATATTGATTTCTTCAATATGATTATGCCGGCAACTGTAGGGGACCAATGGTTTATTGGTATTCCAGAAATTGGAGCCTTATTATTTTTCTTAGGATTGTTCATTTTTGTAGTATTTACAACCTTGACAAAAGCACCATTAATGGCAAAAGGAAATCCTTTTATTGAAGAAAGTAAACATTTTCATTATTAATAGTTAAAAAGAAATAAAATGACAAGTTTCTTGGTATTTACAGTTTTAGTTTTAATAGGAATAGCTGTTTGGCAGTTGACTAAAATTTATGATTTGACCCAGATTGGCAATCCTTCTGAAAATTCAGAAATTGCTAACGATAAAGATAATAGTGTTAATGGTTATTTAATGTTTGCATTTGTTGGATTCATTTATGTATTTACCATATATTCTTTCATTGCATGGGGAGATTTAATTTTGGGAACTCCTGCCTCTGAACATGGAAAAGAAGTAGATAGCTTGATGGCTATTTCTATGGTATTAATTTTCTTTGTACAGACTTTAACACAGTTTTTATTGCATTATTTTGCCTTTAAATACAGAGGTAAAGAAGGGCAAAAAGCACTTTACTTTGCAGATAATAATAAATTAGAAGCCATTTGGACAATTATTCCTGTAATTGTATTGGCAGGTTTGATCCTGTATGGTTTATTTACATGGAATAATATCATGTTTGTTGATGAAGAAGATAAGCAAGATGCCATCGTAATTGAGTTATATGCCAAACAATTTGGTTGGGAAGCACGTTATTCTGGAGATGATAAAACGTTAGGTAAAGCTAATGTTAGATTAATTGAAGGGATTAATACCTTAGGTGTTGATTTAACTGATCCTGCTGCTCAAGATGATAAAGTGGTTACAGAATTGCATTTACCTGTTGGAAAAAAAATAATCTTCAAAATGCGTTCTCAAGACGTACTTCACTCCGCTTATATGCCTCATTTTAGAGCACAAATGAACTGCGTGCCTGGGATGATTACACAGTTTTCATTTACGCCCACAATTACTACCGCCGACATGAGAAATGATGATGGAATTTTGGCTAAAGTGGATAAAATCAACAAAATTAGAACCAAAAATAGTGCTAAAATTGTTGCAGAAGGTGGTGTAGCATTAGACCCTTATACATTTGATTATTTGTTATTATGTAACAAAATTTGTGGGGCGTCACACTACAACATGCAAATGAAAATAGTGGTCGATACTCCTGAAGAATATAAAGCATGGTTAGCTGAAAAACCTACACTAGTGCAACAATGGAAAGAAGCTAACGCTCCTAAACCAGCTGAACCCCTAGGATTACCAGTAGTAGACACTACAAAAGTTATGGCTCAAGTTATTAAATAAGAATTTTTATCTCATATAATAGAATTACTATGTCACACGATCACGGTCATCATAAAGACACTTTCATTACTAAATATATTTTTAGTATTGATCACAAAATGATAGCGAAGCAATACCTTATCTCAGGATTATTAATGGGTATTGTAGGAGTTGTTTTATCTTTATTCTTTCGTATGCAAATTGCATGGCCAGAAGAATCTTTCGGAATTTTCAAAGTTTTCTTAGGAGATAATTTTGCGCCAGACGGAGTAATGCGTAACGATATTTACTTGGCTTTGGTTACCATTCACGGAACCATCATGGTATTTTTTGTACTTACTGCAGGTTTGAGCGGTACATTTAGTAACTTATTAATTCCATTACAAATTGGAGCACGCGATATGGCTTCCGGATTCATGAACATGCTGTCTTTCTGGATGTTCTTTGTTTCTTGTGTCATTATGATTGGCTCTTTGTTTGTAGAATCTGGACCTGCCTCTGCGGGTTGGACAATTTATCCTCCGTTGAGTGCATTACCCCAAGCAATTCCTGGATCAGGCTTAGGAATGACGTTATGGTTGGTTTCGATGGCTATCTTCATTGCCTCTTCA